>LGVF01063814.1_pt1 | contig 12065 bp, 8 predicted proteins | sample 469901 | NCBI WGS metagenome assembly LGVF01 (sample SAMN03893561, study PRJNA290197) | marine sediment metagenome | material: sediment; isolation source: combined push core samples #3730, #5133, and #5579 collected at Hydrate Ridge | place: Pacific Ocean: Hydrate Ridge | reverse complement strand
CCGTCAAACTGTATCGCTACTCCTTCCGTTTCGGTGTAAGGCCCATTCGGGTCCGATACCGGTGGCTGGTTCTCACCCCCACACGTAAATGTACCGTTTCTCGCTGTGGTTAAAACTTCAGAACCTGCTTGAGAGAAGAGCATGGTTTTATCCGAAGCTACTGGCATTCCTAATGGACTTACACCAGAAGTATTTCCCACCAACGTCAGATTTGCGATTCCAATCTTGTCTCCTGTGAAATTTCCACCCAACTGGACGAAAGTTATTTGCACGTAGGAATGTCCTGCATATCCATAGGGGCGGAATGTCCATAATATCCAATCCGTGTTTCCGGCCATCTCTTTGCCACTCGTTATGTTGACTATGCTGGGATCAAGGTAAATCGAGACCTGACCACCACCAAGGGCATCGGTTGCGTTGCAGTATAGTAAAACGGTTACTTCTTCACCTGCATTCCCGCTACTGTCTTGCGGAACGAAGTAAAGACCATTATCTGCTGCCACCGTAGGTACTATGAACACTACCAATGCCACCATTATTCCAATTACTATCATTCTATTCAATGTTATTACCTCCTTTTTCATTTATATCTCAACTAACATGTGCCACACGAACAACAATTCAGTAGCTCAGGGGTTGTCACATTGTTGTAAAGTGCCAATACATCTCCTATGTTTATCTCTGTATCGCAATTCACATTTGATGCCCACTTGCAGCTAAGCTGGTCTGGAGTTGCCACATTGTTGTAAAGTGCCAATACATCTCCCACGTTTATCTCTGTATCACAGTTAACATCCCCACACCCCACACACTGCGCACTCCCATTTACCCATGTCGCTGAATACATAGTTGCTACTCTGGGTGTATCTCCAGGATCACCATCCGGCGGTCCCGCAATCAACCGCGTAACGTTCTCTTCGCCTGCAAATCCTAGGTCAACCGGCCCGCAACTACTACCGTTACACTCAACAGTAAGCGTAGCAAGCAGTAATTCGGTACCACTCGATGCAATCAAGTCCGTACCACCAAGATATACGTAATCACCGTGGTGCCCTGACGCGTTGTTCTGGGTGATACTGCCCGTGAAATTAACCTCAGTTATGTTCACGCACTCGGAATCAAACTCGACCATTGTTGACCAAGTATCAATGTTATCACTCGCGTTCATCAGAATATCAACAGTTGCATTACCGCATTCTGGTATGTAAACCGGCTGCTGACTGAAATACACCTCGTTCTCTGCCGANNCAGACACCACAAGAAGCAGTGCCAGCACCGCACCCAAAAATACTATTCTCTTTTTCATAATAGACCTCCTATTTTTATTTTTTATGATTTTTAACCGCACATCAGCGCAGGTCCTACCGAGTCGAACACATGCGCAAGTAGCCGTTGCACATCCGCTATATCGATCCCGCCCTCACCGTCAACGTTACCAGCCCACGAATCCACAGGGTACCCAGTTGGATTATTCACATGATTCATCAGCAGCCGCACGTCCATGATGTTCACGAGTCCGTTACCATCAACGTCACCGCAGATCCCTTGAACATGAACTAGCGGTAGATAGTCCTTGTTTGTGCCGTCTGTGATGTTATACGCTGTGTCACCGAACCCGTCCCCGTTACCATCGTTACCTGTGTAATCCGACCAGTAGTTGCCGCCTAAATACAGTCCGCCGATTATGTTCGGTCCTGTGGTGTTGGTTATGTTCCAGGTATTCTCATATTTTGGTCCTGCAAAATAAATGTTATCTGTGTTATTGAAGTAATTATTGTAGATTGTATTGTTCTCGGTTCTATGTTCTACACCGTATGCTGTCAACGATGCCATAACCACACCTGCAATACTGTTGTTGATTATGTTATTGTCTATGATTGTGTTATGATCGCTTGAGCCAGGACTTGTTTGCATCCATCCGTACCAGCTTCGTACATAAATTCCATAAGTGTTCGCATTTATAGTGTTACCTGCGATGTAGCTATTATTTGCATTATATAATAAAATGCCACCATATCCGCCATTCGAGTTCACCGTATTGTTCACAATCGTATTATAATCGGCTAAACCAAAATTACGATATGCGCAAATTCCACAACTCCAACTGTTGCCAGCATTCCGTTTTGCCGTGTTATTTTGAAGTGTGTTGTGGTTTGAATTAAGTAAATCAAACCCACGCCCAGTATTAGAATTCGCGATATTGTTCATAAACGTGTTGTAATCACTAAACCACAATCCGATACCATATTCGTTGTCCGAAGCGTAGTTATCCGAGATGTTGCAATAATTCGCCCAATCGAGAAAAATCCCGGTCTTATCGGTTGCGCCCGTCACATGGAACCCAGATATGTTCGTGTAATCTGCAGTCACATCGAAGACGTGCTCGCTTGAATTTGCCGCCTGAACAGTAGCCGAAGCAGCACCGTTCTCTGACCGAATCGTCAATCGCTTGTCCACATTCACGTTTTCGTAGTACGTGCCATCCTGCACAATGATTGTATCTCCTGCTATTGCAGCATTCACCGCCGCTTGAATGCTTGTGTAATCGCCCGGGACATAGATAACGTCATCTTCCGGGAGTCCATCCCAACCGGCAAGTCGTGCCATCATCCACCAGAAAGCTTTGGCTTTTAGATTACAGTTCAAAGGTTTGGAATGGGCACAACCACAGTCGGTACACAGGGCGCTATCATTATGTGCATCACACCACTCGTCTGCCCAGTTGCCACCGTTGTAGTTGCAGTTATCATTTGCATAAAGTTCCATGAAATTTGTATCGCCATCCGGATCGTAGCTTTCGATATCTGCAAAGTCGAACAGCACCCTATCACCAATTGAGCAATGTGTCTGGATCTGATTATTGCGCTGGTTAACATTCCCTTCAGCACCACCGGCATTCAGATGTCCGGTCATATAAATGAATACGACATCGGGATAGTCTGCCTCCAATTCAGTCATGAGGTCAAGGTATTGTTGTATCTCGGCTTCATTACCATTCACCTGACCGCACCACGACCACATAACCATATTTCGGTCGTTGCCGGGGTTATCCAACATCGCACGCGTTCTGCTCTCCCATGTGTACCGGTCCGGATTGCCGAGATCACCGGAAGGCGTACGGTCATGCAGCGAAAGACCGTCTTGAGTTCCATCGTGGTCCCACCAATAGAGAGAACCCGCTGGATTCTTGATGACGTTCATCCCTGTTACTATCTGACTTCCGTGCGAGGTGTGGCCATAAGAAAGATTAAACATCGCCTTTGATTGATTTATCCAGTCTGCTGGTATCTGCGAAATATCCGTGCATGTATGATCAATGATAATCGCCTCGGCATGTACCGATGGCATCAACACCAGCATTACAATAACGATTGCCAACCCAAACGTTTCTCTACTACATCGCTGTTTCATCTTTTCTTTTGCCTCCTATTTTCCGTTTTAAACTCTTATCAATAATTGCACTATAAAAAACCCTTCTAGTTTTTGCAAAGAAAATCAGAACGAGAATCTGGTCCGAATCATTGAATATACGATTCTAACAGCCTATTATTTGACTGATATACATTGTAAATTTTGTTTAGTATATTCCTAACTAAAATTACTGTGTCTTTCGTTAAATAGTCAAACGCATCTATTGATGGGCAAATCCGTCTGCAAGTGCGAACACACAAATCTGTTTGAATTAGTGTATCCGCGGTTTCCCCTCACCGTTATCGCTTTTCCCATGTGGAGTTGAAGAACCAGAAAATCAAGTGCCGCTTTACGTGACAGGCATGCAATGTATTGACGTGGAATGTTGTATTAAATAGCCCCTTCTACGTCACTGTCCCCCACACACAGTAGCTAATTGCTCAATGTTCGGTGGGTCTGTTTTTCTAGGTTACTATCTGCCTTTACAATCCAATGGATGCACATCAGGGTCGAACACATGCGTAAGCAGCCGATGCACATCTGTGTTATCTATGCCGCCGCTGCCGTCAACGTCACCCGCCCACGAATACACGGGATACCCATCCGGATCATCCACATGATTCAGCAGCAGCCGCACGTCCATGATGTTCACGATACAGTTACAATCGAGATCGCCGCACATCGGTACCAGCGGCAGATGATCCTTGTTCGTGCCGCCCGGGACGTTGTACGCCGTGTCACCGAACCCATTGCAGTTATTATCTATGCCGGTGTAATCCGACCAGTAGTTCCCACCGATAGACGGTCCGCCGACTATGTTTGGTCCTGTGGTAGTCGTGGTGTTCCAGATGTTTGTTCCATTATCATAGGCATTGTTCGTGTTGTTAAGATAGTTGTTGTAGATTAGATTGTTGTTTGAATCCTCCAGGTAGATACCATAATCGCTATTCGAGTTGACGTTATTGCACGAGAGGTTGTTGTTGTTGCACGAAAGAGACAGGTAGATACCGTACTGACTGTTATTCGACACAATATTGCTCGTGAGTTTATTATCGTTCGAATACCAACCCAGATAGATGCCACCGAGTTCTCCTGTGTTGGCGTTTGCGATATTGCCCGTTAGATTATTGTCGCACGAGGAAAGCAGGTAGATACCATATTCGTTCTCAGATGCAGTGTTATTTGTAATCGTATTGTTGTTCGAATTATAAATCCAGATACCTTCAAATTTACTAAACGATGCCGTGTTGTTTGTAAATATGTTGCTGCTCGAAGAAGACAGAAAGATATTAGTTCCTTCGTTCATGTTTGCATTATTGTTCGTAACCATGTTGTAGCTCGAATTGTCCAGATAGATGCCAAAAAAATTATGCGATACAATGTTATCGGAAATGTTGCAGTGACCAACGCTATCAATGTAAACTCCCGCCTTTGAGTCTTCGGCCGCGCTAGTTATAGTAAACCCGCTTATATTCACATAATTCGCTGTCACTTCAAAGACATGATCGCCCGGATTCGCTGCATCTATAATGCAATTAGCCGCACCGTTTTCTGAATGGATAGTCAATCGTTTGTTTACATCCACGTTTTCGGTGTACGTGCCATCGCGCACGATTATCGTATCGCCCTCACTCGCATTATCAACAGCCCATTGGATCTGCGCATAGTCTGCGGGCACATAAATTGTACTTGCGGATGCCGTACCACAGCTTATAAACGCCAGCACGGTCAAGAACAAAATAGCGATTGCCCCGCCCTTACCAAAAATATTCTTCTCTTCGTGTATCATGTATACCACTAAGTGGTTATTTATATAGATTAATTTAGCTGCACATCAGCGGATGCACGTCTGAAGCGAACACATGCGCGAGCAGCAGTTGCACATCTGTCAGCCCGATGCCGCTGCCGCCGTCAACGTTATCAGTCCACAGATCTACGGGATACAGGGTTGAATCATTCACGTGCAACATCAACAGTCGCACATCCATAATGTTTACGATGCCGTTACCATCCACGTCACCGCAGAGCCCATGAACGTGAACCAGCGGTAGATGGTCTTTGTTTGTGCCACCGGTGACGTTGTACGCTGTGTCACCGAACCCGTCACCATTGCCATCGCTGCCTGTATACACCTGCCAATAGTTTCCCCCCTAAATAAAGTCCACCAATGATATTCGGTCCTGAGGTATTAGTGGTGTTCCAGAGGTTGTCACCCTCGTCATAAGCGTTATTCGTGTTGTTAAAATAGTTGTTATAGATAAGATTGTATTATGAGGATACCATTGTAAAAGCCGTTTATTTCGCAGTTCATAACCACATTGTTGTCTGAACTATCATTAAGATCTATCCCATGGCCATAAATGTTCCAATCATCGCCCAAAATACGGTGACCGTTACAATCAAGTACAAGGTCATCCATGCCGTTGAATCCAATGCAGTTACCATCCGGGCTGGTTAGTGAGTACGATTATATCGCCCGGGTTTGCGGTCTGTATCTTCTGGCTGCAAGTCTGAACAACTGCTGCAATTAAACACCTCGGCATGTACTGAGGTATCAATGCCAGCGTAAAAATAAGGAGTGCCCACACCATCCACAATTCTTCCCGCTCTTTACTTTACATTTTTTTGCCCTAATGGTTGCGTGGATATATTGTTTCATGATTAGCTTCTGATCAGCACGTACCGGTCAGCGGATACCCGATCGGATCCGCGATGTGGTGCAGGAGCAGCCGTGCATCGAGCACATTCACATAGCCATTCTCATCCAGATCAGCCGCACTGTTGTACCCACCGGATACCGCAATCTCAAGTGCGATAAATACATCAGCAGACGTAATTCTGCCGTCACCATCGAGGTCGCCCTTCTGCGGTGCAAATACGGCCAACCCGTTTCTGAGGTAGCTTCCACGTCCAGTGCCCCACAGAACCCGTGCACCAGCCGTGCCCGGGAGATCATAAGCCACGACGCCGGAATGAGCCGTGTTCAGCACGAGTTCGAGCTCGGAATCGCTATCTATATTCGCAAGCGTGGGTGCAGCGAGTGCACCGTTCCAATCGCCAGACTTAGCAGGAGGCAGATCCAGCTCGTGGATCACGTTTCCCATGTAATCTAAGATGTGAAGTTTGCCTGTGTGATTCGTCCCTTTCTCAACCCAGGACCCAAATATGACCTCGCAGTGACCGTCACCGTCCAGATCAGCCACGACCGGTTCGGCTGCGAACCGATAAAACCCTTCTGAAGCGTTATAAATCGAATAGGGCCAGTTGCCGCGCTCGGTGCCGTCCAGCCAGAATGCGTGCATCTGCCCATCGTAGGAGGGGTATAGTATCTCGATTGTGCCATCACCGTTAAGATCAACGGTCACGGGATTCGCCTGCACACTCTCGATTACGTTATAATCCTGGATGATCGGTGTTCCCGTGTCGATCGGCGGAGTAGTCCAGTTGAGCCCGTCTGCGTTGAAGCGGCTGCGATCAGCGTTTAAGATGTAGGGCGTGTTGTACAGGTCTGTGTATGGGCTGGTGTGGCAGTTGTGGACGTCACCTATTACAACGATCTCGTTTACGCCGTCACCGTTCACATCCACTACGTTTGCAGGCCCGTTTGCGAAGTTAGCCCTTGCTGTAAACTCAGTGTAGCACGGACCCCACCCCCTGGTCTCGTATTCCAGAACGATGTACGCAGGCACCTCGCCCCAGAAGTCCATGTCGTGACCCGGATGACTGTGATACATCTCGTGCGTCCCGATATGGCTGCCGTTTTGCTCGTAGGCGCAGATGGTGATCGTATCCGATGGCACGATCAGTTCAGGGAGTCCATCGCCGTCAATGTCGCCTGCACCGATATTGTCGTTGTAGAGACCCGCTGCTGAACCTTCATCTTCACCTGCCAGCCGTGGCCAACCCGACCTGATGCTTCCGTCATGCTCGAAGACCCAGACGTTCTCGCGGACAAGCTTTGCAAGCCCGACAGCGATCTCCATATCGCCATCACCGTCAAGATCGGATACAGCAAGCGAGCGGAACTCGTTTGTAGTTGGGTGCTGAGGCCACCCCGGCTCAAAGTAGCCGGTGTGGTTGTAGACCGAGACGTAGCCGCCACTGTGTGCAGTTACGATCTCGAGGTCAGAGTCGCCGTTCACGTCTGTGACGACAACTCCAGCCCATGTCCGCCCGACATTGCCGGCGCTGGGATCGCTGCGATCGTGCCCCGACTTTGCACGCCAGATGAGTTCACCTGTCTCGCCGTCAAGTGCAACGATCGAGTAAGCCGAAGCAATGACCTCCATCTCACCGTCTGAATCCAGATCCGCCACTGCGGGCGAAGAGTACCAGCCTGTCTCGCACCACGAATTGTAGCAGCCGCCTTGTTGCCATTTGAGTACCGGTGCGCCGATTTCGCTGCCATCCACCGCGCAGATGAGTGCGGCGAGTATGATTACCGTTGCAATTATGAGTCGTTTCATGATTAAACCTCCTCGCATGTACAGTTCAGTGGGTATCCTGTTGGATTTGTGATATTGTTCATCAGCAGCCGTGCATCGAGGATGTTGATATACCCGCTGCCGTCAACGTCACCAGCCCACTTGTTGATCTGTGCGCGGGCAAAGAGATGTACGAGTAGCAGTTGCAGATCGGCAGTATCTACCATCATATCACCACCAGGATCGCCGCATAGCCAGACATCGGTCAGACAGTTGTTCGTCTCGTTGCTCTCTTCTACGGTGTTATTATCATCCACACACACCGTTATGGTATCCTCGGTCGGCGTATATCTCCAGTTGTAGCCATCGAAACAGCCAATATAAATCTCATTAGGCTCAAGCGCTACATCCACACAATCGTATACCGCTTTGACTCCGTCAACGTATAAAGTGGTGTTATGATATGCTGGAGTCTTTTCAGTCCCTATGTTCGTTATGTTATAGCAGATCGTGCAGTTATCCTGCCAGCCTACCCACGCATCCGTGGCAACCAGATCGGAGTTTCCTCCTGAATATTCATCTGATAACGGCAGATAATCTATATTCTGTGAATTCAAGCTATAAATGTCATCACAAAAACCATCTCGATCAGAGTCTATGCAGGTGTCTGAATAGCCATTTCCACTCGGATCAGTCCAGTAGTTCCCGCCTATCTCTGTTCCACCAGAATAGACTCTTTCTCCTGATTGTCTTATCGTGTTCCAGTAGTTTCTATAGGTTGTCATAGAAAAGTGGACATTATCGGCGTTGTTAAAAAGGTTATTATACATCTTGTTTGCTCCTGCATCGAATATGAGGACTCCATATTGACCATTTTCTTCTATCCTTGAGTTGTTGATGATATTAGACTCTGCAAAGTGTTGAATACGAAACCCGCGAAGATTGTTGGTGGATGTGATGTTGGTAAGGATATTGGAGTCCGAGAAGTAGTAGAGGTGGATTCCATCGAGATTGCCAGATGCTGTGATGTTGGTGAGTGTATTGTTATCGGAAGCACGAAGCAAGATTCCGCTGTCCGGGCCTGAAGTTGACGTTATGTTCTCAAGAGTGTTTCTGTCTGTATTATCCAGACATATGTTTGCCTGCTGCCAATCTGATAGGACACAGTTCTTTACAGTAACATTTGTTATTTTTGTTGTGCCATGTACATAAATTCCAAAGTATATAAACTCTGCATCGGTTCCATCGATCCGGTGCCCCTGACAGTCCAAGGTGATGTCACTAGCTGTGATATTTATGCAGTGCGGTGTCGAGGAGTTCACAATATCTGCTGCCAATTCATAAGTTGCGCCTGATTCGTTCAGATTAGAACAGGAGGAGATGTAGCGAGTAGAATGAACCGTCCATGTCGTTGCATCTGCTGCCGTGCCTGTAAGTGTTGCAAGTATGAGTATCGCTACTACAATGTATCGTTTCATGATTAAACCTCCTCACACGTACAGTTCAGCGGGTATCCTGCTTGATTTGTGATATGGTTCATCAGCAACCGTGCATCGAGGATGTTGATATATCCGTTGCCGTCCACGTCACCAGCCCATTCGTTGATCCCTCTGCCGGTAAATACGTGAGCCAGCAGCAGTTGCAGATCTGTGGCGTCAACGAGCGCGTTACCATCGAGATCACCACACAATATTTGAGGTATATAACTTATATACTCTGTTATTTCATCGAAGCAAACTACATTTCTGCCTCCACCGAAACAGTAGATCCTGTGCGTGGCCGAGTCTTCAGCACAGAAAAGAGAATGCCTTCCTTTCGGGAAGGTCGCACCCATGAGGGTCAGCATGTCCGTTGCAGGATCGTACTCAAATATACTATCAAGTGAGACCCATCTGTCAGTATATCCCCCGAAGCAGTAGATCCTATGCGTAACTGAGTTTTCAGCGCAGGATAGCTTTTCGATTCCTACAGGGAATTTGGCTGATTTTGTTATTAGCGTGTCAGTAACAGGGTCATACTCTACTGTTTCGTTCAAAATCCCTGAACTGTTCCTTCCACCAAAGCAGTATATCCTGTGAGTGGATGAATCTTCAACACATGAGAGACCGCATCGCCCTGACGGCAGGGTTGCAGACATTGTTGTCAGCGTATCTGTGAATGGGTCATACTCAAGTATCTGACTGTTGTATGATGAACCGTATTCCTTTCCACCAAAGCAGTATATCCTGTGAGTATGTGAGTCTTCGACACATGAGAGACCGTATCGCCCTGACGGCAGTGTTTCAGACATTGTTGTCAGTGTATCCGTAGAGGGGTTATACTCCAGTATATCATTGAGGTAATGTGTGATGCTATAACCTGCAACACAACCCCAGGGTTCCCATTGAGTGCAGAAAAATTCCTGCCAGTATCCACCGAAGCAGTAGATCCTGTGCGTGGAAGAGTCCTCGACACATGAAAGCCGGTCTCGTATCGTTGGCAGCGTAGAGGTCATGTTTGTCACCGTATCTGTGGCAGGATCGTATTTCACTATCAGATCGGTCTGAGGTTTGTCCGTGCCCGCTCGAAACACCCCTCCAAAGCAGTATAGCTCATGTGTGGAAGAGTCTTCTGCGCATGAAAGGCTCTGTATTATAGTCGGATAATGTGCTCTTTTGATCAGCAGTATATCCCCTTCGGCACATGCGTCATCCTCATCGATACTACCGTCACAGTTATTATCGTAACCATCACAAACCTCAATCGCCCCGGGATAGCAGGATGCTCCGCAAGCTATTGGATCATCATCACAATCATCGCCTCCGCAGATCGTGCTTATATAGCCGTCTCCATCCCTGTCTGGATTTGCACAGCACCCCTCTGCTGGCACAGTCAGTGGCAGCCAGTCGATCATGGTGGCGCCATTACTGCTGAAGTTGTAGTGGTCATCGCAGATTCCATCGCTGTTTGTGTCGGTACAAGTATCTGAAAAACCGTTGCCAGATGGACTGGTCCAGTAGTTGCCACCTATACAGTTGCAGCCCATAATATTATATCCGGAACAATCCTGACTGGTGTTGAAATAATTGGAGTTGTTTAGTATCCTATCCTGTTCGGTGGAGATCTTGACCACATGTATGTTGCCATCTCCAGAGTTACTGAAATAATTGTTGTATATCTGATTGTATTCCGGGTCACCAGAGCCGAGACGAGGAGAGAATGAGATGCCCGCCTCATAGTTTCCGACTATGAATGAGTTGTTTATGATATTATAGTCCGAATCGTAACGAACGCTGATCCCAATGGAATTTTGTGAGAGGGTCACGTTCCGGATGATATTGGAATCTGAGGAGTAGAGAGTGATACCAATCGAATTTTGCAGGAACGTACTGTCATTGATGATATTGGAACCACCGTGGGCCAGATAAATCCCATACCTGAAGCCGATTATTGTGCAGTTTTTGATGACATTATTGTAACCGTGCTTGTTATAGATACCGTCGTATGTACCTCCGGTATTGGTAATAGAATGACCGTCACAGTCCAGGGTTATCTCATCCTTACCCCCGAAATCAATGCAGGATGCACCGCTACTGCTGTTTATGTCTGCCGTGAGTACAATCACGTCGCTGGAATTTGCGCTCTGTATCTTCTGGCTGCAATCTAAGCAACTGCTGCAATTAAACACATCTGCATGTACACTCGGTATCAATACCAGCATCGCGAATAATCCAACAAACAGTATTGTTCTGTTTTTCATGATCAGTAATCTTCTCTACAATTCAACGGATGCGCTTCAGGGTCGAACACATGCGTAAGCAGCAGTAGCACATCATCACCATCAATATCTCTATCGTCGTCAACATCGCCAGCCCACGATTCGACAGGATACCCACTTGGCTCAGCTACATGATTCATCAACAGCCGCACGTCAAGGATGTTCACGATGCCGTTTCCATCAATGTCGCCGCATTTCCATATGTTAGTTAAGCAGTTATTACTCTCATTGCTTTCGGCTATGGTATTATTGCTGTCGGCGCATACCGTTATGTTGTCGTCTGGTGGTGTGTATGTCCAGTTGTGTTCATCGAAGCAGCCAATATAGCTCTCGTTGGGCTCAAGTGTGAAATATACACAATCGCAAGCCCTTTCAATACCATCCACGAACAACGTTGTATTATGCCCTGCCGGTGCGGTTCCATTTCCCATGTTCGTCAGGTTATAGCAAATCGTGCAGTTTTCGGGCCAGCA
>LGVF01016940.1_pt1 | contig 12088 bp, 10 predicted proteins | sample 469901 | NCBI WGS metagenome assembly LGVF01 (sample SAMN03893561, study PRJNA290197) | marine sediment metagenome | material: sediment; isolation source: combined push core samples #3730, #5133, and #5579 collected at Hydrate Ridge | place: Pacific Ocean: Hydrate Ridge | reverse complement strand
ATTTACTACTGGAAATATACCCGCTATTACTGGAACTTTAATATCTAGCAATTCTAGATTTTCTTTAAATTGATAAAATAGTTCGTTATCAAAAAATAGCTGAGTGATCAAGAAATCAAGGCCTGTATCGACTTTTGATTTCAGGTACTTTAATTCCTGTATCTTGTTATTTGCTTCTATATGACCTTCTGGGTATGCTGCTCCTCCAATACTGAAATCACCGAATTTATGAATATCGTCAATCAATTCATTTGCGTAGTTGTACTTCGGCTGCCAAGTTTCATCGTTTAGTAAATTTACTGGAACATCACCGCGAAGAGCCAAAACATTTTCAATGTTGTTTTCATGTAATGTTTGTAATGTTTTCATAATGGTTTTTTGACTTGACGATATACATGTTAAATGGGCTATCGATTCAATGTTATAATCATTTTTAATTTTAGATGCAATTTCTGCTGTATAATTTGCACTTGTTCCTCCGGCTCCATAGGTTACGCTGATAAAATCTGGATTCAAATCTTTCAGTGATTCAATCGTATCATAGATTGTTTCTATTGGAAAATTACTCTTTGGAGGAAAAACCTCAAAAGAAATTGTCGGCTTTTTTTCTTTAAACATATCGCGAATTTTCATTTTTTTCCTCCTATATATTTCAAATTAAAACGATGTTGCCCCAAACTCCTATTGAATCATCTAAAATGATTACAATACCTTCTATTTTTTTTGAATCCTTTGCTATGGCCAAGCCTCGTTCTATATCACTTGGCGTCCGAACTATATTGCAGATAGCTGTAGCTGCAGCATCCGCATATAGAATATCTTTTGCTACGACTACTACTGCGTCAGCTTTTCCAAAGCTTAGCGAGTGTCCTAACTTGCCAGATGATGTACAAACACCTATAGGTGTCATTTCTGGTGTTATTTTAATGGATATTTGATCGCTTAATTGTGAGTCGCCTGCATGTATAAGAATATGTCTTTCTTTTGATGTCTTGATAAATATATCTCCGCCGTTTTCAATTATTAAATCTGCATTGTCTTTTACGTAGTCCTTAGCGATATAATCGGAGATGGCGCCTGCTATAGCTGCCATAGGACCGACTCCGCATTGTTTTGATGCTGACTTCATATGCTGAATAATTTGTGGTTCGCTAGAAGTAGAATCAAGTGGCTCTAAACTTGTTAAAAAAAGATTTTCATTGTTAATCTGATCTTTAATTGTTTTTCTGATGTCTATCAAACTATTTTCAAGTCCGGTGATTGAATTGCTATAGTTAATCAATAAATCAGATTCATCAATGACAATGCGTTCGGCATTTAATTCACTATTACAATATGTACGGTATATTCTCTCTTGATACATTTTAAGCCTCCTTAATTGCCCTTGCCGGGCAAACGGGAATGCAGTGGTTACAACCAATGCATTTATCAGTATCAAAGCTTAGTGTCCAATCGGGTGCTCCTATACTAAGGGATTTAGAAAAACAAACCGATGTACAAAGACCACAATCGGTACATAAATTTTCATCTATTTTAATAGTTGACTTAATTGATTCACAGGTTATACCTAGTGATTTTATATATTCTATAGTTGATTGAATTTTACCTTGATCACCAGTGAATTCATAAAGGATATGACCGACATTATTGAAATCGATATCTGCTTTTAAAATATTGACTTTTAAATCAAATTCTTTAATTAAAAGATAGGTAAGTGGTGTATCTGTTAAACTGGCTGGAAAAGTTATTTTCAATTTAGTCTTCATTATTTGTCATCCTCCTCTTTCAATGGTTTAACTTTAGAATCTAGCTTAAAGTATTCAACAGGCTCGGATAGTAAAAATTCACCTGTTTGAATCTGGTTTTTTAATTTGTCTGCAATTTCTCTAGCTTTTCTTAAACTACTTAGAGGTGCAGTTTTAATAATTTTACCGTCGATATCGATTTCACCGGAGCGAAGCTCTTTATATGTAGTGGTTTTTACAGTCGGTTTAGAGCGCTTCTTCACAGAATAATCGATAATATCTGTTTGAATTTGATCGTCTGAAATTGCACATTGTTTTAGAATCTCGCAGTCGACTATTGGAATGGGAATGCCTATCCCTACATTTAGACTAACTCCATAATTTTTAAAAACAACCGGTGTAATATATTCAGGGTTCATATCTTTTAAATTACCTATTACAGATAAAGTTGCTCCGGGACTTTTAGGGATACCGTTATCATAACGATCTACACTAGTGTTGAATTGAGTACCATTCCATGCAATATATCCCTGAGCACCTGCAAGGAAAATTCTCGTGCCGATTCCTATGGTTTTTAAATATGGGTCGTTCAGTAGTGGACTTAATTGACCAGTAGTCGAATAAGTAACATTTTGTCCATTAGGCAGCAAGGTTCCCATATATGTGAAAATCGGCTCGTTTGAAAGATTAATGGCACTTGAGTAGTTTTGATAACTGTTTCGAGCATTAAATAAGAAAGCTTCGTTTAAATCCTCAAGTTTCACTTCTCTTTCTACTGAAGTTCTCGGGTAACAATCCGTACCTTTAGCTGTGCTCTTCAGTTTAATAGAATTACCCTTGATCAAATCGCAGATTACATGTGCGCCGCCGTATTCTCCATGGCTATTTGGATCTTCGTCAGCTACGCCGATAAAGGTATCCACTGCTGCTAGTCCTCCTGAAGCTGTTACGCCATTTAGAGTGATGTTCTCTAAACGTATAGGTGGATCCGCGTGACCGAAATTCAAAAAGGCACCGGATGAGCACATAGGGCCAAAGGTTGCTGTGGTTACAACATCTACTTTACTAAAGGCATCTTCTATACCTTGATTATTAACAAGATCTATGACTTCTTCAGCTGTCATGACTACTGCAACTCCTTTTTTGATTTTTTCGTTGATTTCCTGAATTGTTCTTTGGTTTGCCATATGCAATTCCTCCTTGTTTTTTAAATACAAATAAAAAACTCTACCAAAAGGTAGAGTTAATAACATGATATATACTCATCTTTCGGTTTTCACCGCTGGAATTAGCACCACACCATTTAGGCAGGTTGCCGGATTTCATAGGGCCAGTCCCTCCATCACTCTTGATAAGATGTTGCTATTTAATTTTCAATTTAAAACTAATTATAGCAGTATAAAATCAAATGTCAATGGAATGTTTGAATATTCTAATTATTTTAAAAATTTATGTATTTATTAATTTTTATAGTTGACATTTAAAATCTATGAGGTTATAATTCTAAACAATATACAAAAAAACAAAGAAAGTGTTACGAAGGTGAGAATAATGTTGAACGCAAATTTATTGAATACTTTAATTAAAACTTCAGATTATTTTTATTATTTTTATAACTTGGGCTTTTATTTTAGCGCAGGTTTCTTTGCATACTATAAATTCATACGAAAATGGTTTAAAAATTTGAAGACAACTTATATCACAGACATTGTGTGATAACATTTAACTATAATATTGTTAGTTAAGGAGTTTCTTTAAAAGGAACTCCTTTTTTTATTGCTTTAAGAAAGAGGTGGTTATACATATGATTGACTTTATGGAGTATTGGTATTGTTGTATAAATGAATTTCTTATCTCCATCTTTAAAGAAGAAGGAGTCTTAGAATTCTTAGTCATCGGATAAATATAAAAAATGAAACTAATAGGAGGAAAATATAATGATAATTGTACTTAATAGAACAACAACAGAAGAGGAAAAAATAAAACTGATAAATGAGGTTGAGGAAATGGGACTTGTAGTAAAGGATGCTGGCAGTCAAGAGCATATGGTGCTCGGCTTGATTGGAGATACAACTAAAGTAGATATTACTCAAATACAGGCACATAGAATTGTTGAAAAGGTTTTGAAGGTACAAGAACCATACAAATTGGCAAGTAGGGCATTTCATCCTGCTGATACGATTATCGATGTATGTGGACATAAAATCGGTGGTGATAATTTAACTATTATTGCAGGTCCTTGCTCGGTGGAAAGTAGAGATCAAATTATTACTATAGGAAAAGCAGTTAAAGAATCAGGTGCACATATACTTAGGGGAGGAGCTTTTAAACCGAGAACTTCTCCATATAGTTTCCAAGGTATGGGTGAAGAGGGTTTGAAACTATTGAAAGATACAAAGGAACTTACAGGACTTCCAATCATTACAGAAGCGATGTCTACTGATGATTTTGATTTGGTGGAAGAATATGCTGATATTATTCAAATCGGTGCTAGAAATATGCAAAATTATGATTTGCTGAAAAAAGCCGGAAAGGCAAATAAACCGATATGTTTAAAAAGAGGAATGTCAGCTACTATTGAAGAATTGCTGATGTCAGCTGAATATATTATGGCGGAAGGCAACCAAGAAGTTATCATATGTGAGAGAGGTATTAGAACATTTGAAACCTACACCCGAAACACCTTGGATTTATCAGCTATAACGGCGATTAAACAGCTTAGCCATTTGCCGATAATTATTGATCCGAGTCATGCCACGGGAAGATGGGAAATGATTGAACCGATGTCGAAAGCTGCAGTTGCGGGTGGAGCAGATGGTCTAATGATAGAAGTGCATAATGATCCTGAAAAGGCATTATCAGATGGACAGCAATCTTTAAGACCAGAGAGATTTGATAAACTTGTTGATTCAGTGAAAAAAATACATGCTGTAATATAGGAAGGGTGCAAAACAATGGAAGTTGATTTTAGAAATATTGCAATAATTGGTCTTGGATTAATTGGCGGTTCAATTGCAAAATCCTTAAAAGAAAAAGGATTCAAAGGTAAAATCTATGGTATTGATATAAATGAAGATAATATTAATCAAGCATTGGCAGAAGGTGTAATTGATCAAGGTGAATTAAAACAGATTGATTTATTGATACTTGCAATTCCCATTGGAAAATATGAAAGTGCTTTGAAGAGTATTTCTAAATACTTAAGAGAAGAGTGCATTATTACAGATGTGGGAAGTGTGAAGGTAAAGGCGCATGAAATAGTTGAAAAAACAATTTTACCTTCACAAACATTTGTCGGTGGTCATCCTATGACTGGGTCTGAGAAATCGGGGTTTAAAGCAGCCAAGGCCCATATGTTTGAAAATGCCTACTATTTCTTAAGTTCTCAAAATGAAGAAGCTCTAAAAAAAATAGAAAGTCTTATAGATTTCATTGGAGCCAAGGCTGTAGTGATTAATCCTAAATTACACGATAGAATTGTAGCGAGAACCAGCCATTTACCTCATATCAATGCTGTGATGATGGTAAACCAATTAAGAGAAAAAGATGAACTTCTAATTAATTATGTCGGCGGTGGCTTTAAAGACACAACAAGGATTGCTTCAGGAGATGCAGCCATTTGGAGTGATATTCTAACAAATAATGCAAATGAGATTATTGAATCTATTGATGAATTTACTTCTAGTCTAAATGAATTTAAAAAAGCTCTAAAAGAAAAGAACAAAGGTTGGATAAAAGAGCAACTTTTTAATGCAAAAGACTATAGAAACCAGATTCCTAAGCATTTAAATGATAGTATAGAACCAGAACATATATTATTTGTCGATGTTAAAGATCGGGTAGGTATGATTGCCTTAGCAACTGGTTTGTTGGCAAAACATCAAATTAATATAAAGGATATTGAAATTGTCCATGCGAGAGAGAATATACCAGGAGTATTAAAACTCGGGTTGTATTCTAAGGAAGATCAATCACTTGCAAAGCAATTGATTGAATCATCAGAATTCGGAAAGAACAATCCTGTTCATCATAGGAGTGAATAATTATGAAGGTAGTTACACTTGATCTAGGGTTCAAACAATATAATATTTTGATTAAAAGCGGGTTGTTTTGTGAAATCGACAAGTATATTAAATCGGTTTTTACTGGGAAGAAAATTGTAGTGATAACTGATGAAAACCTTTCTAGACTCTATGGTGATGGATTGCTGGAAAAATTAAGAGAAGCTAACTATACAGTAGATGAAATAGTGATCAAGCCTGGAGAAAAAAGCAAGCATCTTAATAATTTAGGATCGTTATATAAGAAACTATTGGATCTGGAAATAACAAGAAATGATTTGATTATTGCCTTTGGAGGAGGAGTTGTAGGTGACCTTGCGGGGTTCTTGGCGGCAACGTATCTTAGAGGCTTGAAATTGGTTCAAATCCCTACTAGTTTATTATCTATGGTAGATAGCAGCATAGGTGGAAAAGTTGCAGTTGATCTTGATGAAGGTAAAAATCTTGTTGGAACTTTTTATCACCCTGAAATTGTGCTTATAGACCCAGAGTTATTAAAAACTTTGCCTAAGAATGAGTTTTCTAACGGAATGGCAGAAATAATAAAATATGGGTGTATTTATGATAAGGAAATGTTTGATGAAATCTCAAAGCTTCATTATAATGATGAGATTTATAAAGCAATAGTACCGATTATCTATAGAAGTTGTCAGATTAAGAGTGAAATAGTTTCAAAGGATGAACTCGACCGTGGAGAGAGGATGCTGTTGAACTTTGGACATACCATAGGGCATGCACTCGAAAAAGTATATAATTATGAAAAACTTACTCATGGTGAGGCTGTAGCTATAGGAATGTACCACATTACAAAGAACTCAGAAGCTTTAGGATTAACTAAGGCAGGGACTGCAAATCAGATTAAAGGTATCTTGCAGCAATATGATTTACCTATTTTGATAGATAATATAGTAAAAGATAAGATAGAAACGATAATGAAAAATGATAAAAAAAGAATGGGAGATGAAATTAACTTCATTCTTTTAAAAGATATTGGAGAAGCTTATATAAGACCTGTAAAGATAGAAAAGATAAATGAATTTCTTTGATTCAGAGGGAATTTTTACCCAAGCTGAAGCTTAGAAAACATAATCCAGGGACTTTGGAATTCTTATCTCTCTCTTTAAAGGATAAGGAGTCTTAGAATTCCTAGTCATCGGATAAAAGAATATATAAAATAATAAAGGTGTGATTATGATGAAAGTAATAATAAAACCTAAGGGGTTAAAAGGGATAGTTTCTGTACCACCATCAAAAAGTATTAGCCACCGCGCAATTATTTCAGCATCGCTTGCAAGTGGTAAATCTAGAATCAGTAATCTTATTTTTTCGGAAGACATAGAAGCGACATGTAGTGCGATGGAAATGTTTGGTACTAGTATAGTTAAAAGTGAAAATAGTGTAGATATAATTTCAAAAGGAGAGATTAAATCGCCGACACGTACAATCGATTGTAGAGAATCTGGTTCGACCTTAAGATTTTTAGTTCCTTTCGGTGGAATAGTTGATGAACCAGTTGTTTTTAATGGAAAAGGAAAACTGAAAACTAGGCCTATGGACCCATATTTTAATATCTTTGATGAGCAAAACATTCGTTATACATATGATGGCGGATTGCCTTTAATGGTTGAAGGACAAATAAAACCTGGAAAATTTGCTCTTAGGGGAGATGTAAGTTCCCAATTCATCACTGGACTTATGTTTGTTTTGCCATTTTTAGATGGTGATTCAGAGATTATCATCACTTCACCTCTTGAATCAAAGGGATATATAGATTTAACTATAGATGTTTTGGACAAGTTCAATGTAAAAATTATAAATAATGATCATAAGAGTTATTATATAGAAGGAAATCAAAAATACACACCAAGTGATATGAAAATTGAAGGAGATTATTCACAAGCTGCATTTTGGATTGTAGCTGGCTTGATCGGAGGCAATATAGAAATAAATGGACTTAATATAAACTCGAAACAAGGTGATAGTGAAATAATCGATATTGTTAAAAGAATGAATGGAAAAATTGAAGCTAAGGAAGATAGAGTTGTTGTTTCGCGTTCAGAAACTAAAGGGACAATTATCGATGCTGCGCAATGTCCGGATATTATACCGATTCTTACTGTATTGGCGGCACTTAGTGATGGAAAAACGGAGATAATCAATGCATCCAGATTAAGGATAAAAGAATCCGATAGATTAAAGGCTATTGCAACAGAGCTTAATAAATTAGGGGCTCAAATAATAGAACAGCCTGAAGGTCTCGTAATATACGGTCGTGAGCACTTAAGCGGAGGCGTCGTAGATAGCTGGAATGACCATAGAATTGCTATGAGCTTAGCTATAGCATCTATTAGATGTACTGATAAGGTGGTTATTACAAACAGCCAGGCAATAGAGAAGTCATATCCTCATTTCTTTGAAGATTTTAAAAAATTAGGGGGAAACATCAGTGAATAGTACTTGGGGTAAGAATATTGTATATTCATTATTTGGTGAATCTCATGGATCGTTGATTGGAATAACAATTCATCATCTTCCTGCAGGGATTGTACTCGATTTAGATGATATTCAATTAGAGCTTGATAAAAGACGCCCTGGTAAAGATTCTTATTCAACTTCACGAAATGAGCTTGATAAATTTGAAATTGTAAGTGGATATTTTAATGAAAAGACAACCGGTGCACCTTTAACGGCGATAATAAAAAATACATCGCAGCTTTCTAAAGATTACGATAGTATAAAATCAAAGATGCGTCCTTCTCATGCTGATTATGCTGCATATGTGAAATATGATGGGCATAATGACTATAGGGGAGGAGGACACTTCTCTGGAAGATTAACAGCACCGATTGTTTTTGCCGGTTCAATAGCGAAGCAATTACTTAAAAAGAAAGATATTGAGATAAAAGCTAGTGTTGTTCAAATAGGCAAGGTTAAGAGTGATAAATTTAATGAACTTATGCAAAAGGAAATCATTGATGCTAAGCAAGAACATGATTCTATAGGCGGAGCAATAGAAGTAGTGGCAAACAATGTCCCTGTTGGAATTGGAGAGCCGTTTTTCAATTCAGTTGAAAGCGTTCTTTCACAGCTGTTTTATTCAATACCGGCGGTAAAAGGTGTAACCTTTGGATTGGGAACTGAGTTTGCTCAAAAAAGAGGATCTGAGGCTAATGATGAACTTTCGATTGTAGATAATAAGGTTATTGCCCTTAGTAATAATAACGGAGGCGTCACAGGAGGAATCAGCAACGGTATGCCTATTGTGTGTCAACTTTATTTCAAGCCGACACCTTCGATTATGAAAGCTCAAAGGATGATAGATATAGAAACTAATGAAAATGTAGAAAATGCCATCATAGGGCGTCATGACCCTTGTATCGTGCCAAGGGCACTGCCGGTGGCTGAGGCTATGATGGCAATAGGTTTGCTAGAGCTGTATATGGATTATGAGTGGAGTAAAAGGTGGTGCGAGGATGATTAATTCGTTAAGGGACAAAATCGATGCAATAGATATTAAGTTGATTGAGCTGCTTAAAGAAAGAATGAATATTGTAAAAGCGGTAGCTGATTATAAGATAGAAAATAATTTGACTGTTAATGATCCTAAAAGAGAAGAAGAGATTATATCTAGGACTGCTGACTCGTTAAAGGATTTTGAATATAAGGATGATATCTTGTTGTTAATGAAAGAAATATTCAACAACAGCAAAAACATTCAAAATAGGTACATTAATAATGAATCGATAGGATATCAAGGAACACAAGGTTCTTATAGCGAAGAGATGGCAATGGCCTATTTTGGAGATAACTGCAATAGGATGAATTATGAGACCTTTGAAGATGTATTTAACGCCCTAGAAGAAAATGAGATAACTTACGGGGTATTGCCTATTGAAAATTCATCTACTGGAGCTATAAAAGAAGTCTATGATTTACTTATTAAATACGGTTTTAATATTGCTGGAGAATATAATTTAAAGGTCGATCATCATTTAATAGGAATAAGAGGGACAAACCTAGATGAAATTAAAGAGGTTTATTCACATCCTCAAGGTATTGAGCAATGCAATAATTTTTTGAGTTATTACCCCAGCTGGCAGAAGATAAATTTCTTAAATACAGCAAGCAGCGTTAAATATGTATCTCAAAAGCAAGATAAATCGATTGCGGCCATTGGGAGCAAGCGCGCGGCTCAAATTTATAATCTATCTATTTTAAAAGAAAATATCAACGATAATAAAGTCAATACAACGAGATTCATTGTTTTGAAAAGAAAAATGGAAATAAATGATTCTCATAATAAGATAAGTCTTGTTTTTACAACGCCACATAAGGCAGGGGCTTTATATGATATTTTAGGTGTGTTTGCAAAGTACAAAATAAACATGGTTAAGATAGAATCGAGGCCGATCAAACATCAAATAGGCAAGTATTATTTCTTCGTCGATATAGAAGGTCACTTAAAAGCCGAGAATGTATCAAAGGCCCTGGCTGAGATCAACGATAATCAGAGTTATTTTAAAATATTAGGTAATTACCGAAAAACAGAATAAATACTTTTTATTTTGAAATTGAAAAAGATTTGAAAAAACTACATTGAATTTGCAATGTAGTTTTTATATNNAATAAATGTTTTTAATTAGAGTTGTAGAGTTTGTGATTTCTTGATATTTTGTAATGAGTTAATTACAGAAATGGAGATACCGTTAGCCTACCTTAAAAATAATTGTAATGACGCTATTAAACAAGCGTCATTTTTCGTGGAGGAAAATATGAATACTACAGCACAAAATCAATTTCTATTGGATATGGACATATTTGTTCTAAAATATTGCAGATAATTAATTTGATGAGTATTTTTAACTAGATTATACAAGATTATAGAGATATTATCTTTTTCTTATAGTGTTAAGCCTGAAAGTAAAGATATATATCACAAAAAAACGCAATGATTTTCGCGCATTTGCCCTGTTTTTTCGCGTATTTGCTCTTGGGAAATCAAATCGACGGGTAAAGACCCCAAATCGACGGAAAGGGTTGTTTTATTATTTGAAGGTGCTAACATACAGGTAACAAGCTTGTTAAAAGAAAAGTGATTACGTAAGGATGTAATCACAGTAAATTGTTACTTATGAGTTGATGAATTAATAACACGCGAAAAGGAGACTGGATATGTTTAAGAAAATCATATCAATATTAATTGTAAGTATGATGTTAATACCAAATTTGAGCATAGGATTTGCAATAGATAAGGTTGCAGAAAATAAAAATGTCGAAAGAGAGGAAATTCGATTTTTAGAAGAAGATAAAAGTATTTTACCTAATCAGATAACTGAAATACTAAAAAAAATGGAAGATGAAAAAATTAATGCGAAATTAGTTGAATCAAAGGTTGAGGTCTATCGTTTAATAAAAGACTCAGATGGAAAAGTAAGTATAGTAGATAAAAAATCTTTTGATTTTAGGGAAAGTGAAAATATTTCATTGTACAACGAGTATATAGAATTGTTAGAGACTGTTAATATACAATCTGAAGCTAATAAAATTGGAATTTTGAGTATGGACCCAGGGGAAGAAGGGGCAATATCAGTAGGATTGAATGTATTTGAGTATGATGATCCAAATAATGCACATGCATTTCAAGCGCATGGATGGTGGGAATGGATGGAAGGATATATTGGTATATTTGATCCAACATATGATACATTTGGGTTAGTTTGGTCTGGGCAAACAACTAGTGATATTTCTTCGCAAAGTGCTTCAGCCAATAATATCTATACAGGAAATTCGATAAGTACAGATGATATTAACAATGACGATCATTCATGTCTGTATGAACAGACTGGTGGAGGGTCATCTACAGGAGTGGTATTAAGTCAAATTACAACATCATTTCATCACGGGGAGACGTTTAATATATATTACACGTACACACATTTAAATTATAGGCCAAATAGAAGTTATTGGGAGGATTTTTTAGGTACTTTTGTAGGTTGGTTTTTAAGAACACTACCTATGCCACCTCAAGAAGCTTTTCCGTTTGAAGTGAAAGCGACAAGAAGTTATTAGTGGGTGCGAGTGGTTTTATTGAGAGTTTGGGAATTGTTGATATGTACGAATTAGGATTTAGACTAATTTGTACACATCAAAACAAGACAATAACTATAGTAAATATCAAATCGAGGTTTCACATTTGCTATAATACAGAAAAACAGAGACTAATGAAGAAAAATTATTTTTTTTTGAAGTGGTTCAAGTATTATAAGGAGGTGTGATATGAAA
>LGVF01055073.1_pt1 | contig 12093 bp, 8 predicted proteins | sample 469901 | NCBI WGS metagenome assembly LGVF01 (sample SAMN03893561, study PRJNA290197) | marine sediment metagenome | material: sediment; isolation source: combined push core samples #3730, #5133, and #5579 collected at Hydrate Ridge | place: Pacific Ocean: Hydrate Ridge | reverse complement strand
ATCCTGATAATATTCATAGCACGTCAATCCTTTGGCGCCATTATCTGCTAAATACTGAAATGCTTCTTCCACTTCATCATACATCTGATTTATATCTTTTATAGTCCTAAAATTAGGACTACCGCCAGGCATGAATTCCGAAGAATGTAACATGAACATAATGTAATCTGAATCATCTCTCACTCTTCTCTTTGCTACTTCCATCAATTCCTTATATATCCGATGTGGACGAAACCACTTGACTGGTCTGCCAAATAGAAATCGAATACCACGGCGAACATTTCCCTCTGAAAATAACGAATAGACACTACTGAGAAGCCTGTTATAAGACGGAATGAGCGTAACCGGTATCTCAAGGACCGGCAGCTTCCCATGTTTGGAGATATCCTCAGCATCCAGAAAATATGGTTCGTCAGGAAAGTATGTATAATCTATATCCGGGCAGGGAGGTTCACTTGATGGTCTTAACACAGCATCCCATTTCTTGTGGGGTGTTACGGAACAATCCACTAAATATTGATTCTCAACGAGAATTCTCGCATACGTTGCATTTAAACCCCATCTCCCAGCGCGATGAGAATACATCTTTCTACCAAAGGTGTCTTCCAACAATTCAGTCAAAAATTTGACTTTTTTCCTTATGATTTCTTCCGGATACTCTAGCAAATACGGGTGAAACTGCATATCGTCTGAAGTCAGATTGTATTCCGGCGGAGAATACCATGCATGGAGATGGGAACCGATTTCACCTGTGTGTTTTTTGAGAACATCGATAGCGAATTCCACAAAAAATTCATCTTTGGCCATTTCATAGGCAACTAAATAAGTAGGCTTGAAGCCATACGTCTCACACAATGATTGAAATCTAGGCAGGTACTTTGCATTCTCAGTTGTGACGTCGTGGGGTTTCGACCAGGCATTGTCGCACTCGGTGTCGATGGTAATTAACAGTTTCATCTACGTCCTCTGCGCCTTTGCTTAAATCGTTCCCATTCCTTTATATAAATAAGCGCCATCAGCCAGGCGCTATTCTCCGCCCTGAAATGCTTCTCAGATAGTTGGTGGGCATAGAAGCCAAAACGTCGGCATTTTTCCGGATCATCAAGCAGTTCGTTTGTCCGTCTTGACAAAGCTTCCACATCACCCAATGGAACTACATAGCCGCTACGCCCTTCTTCAACAAGAAGCTCAGTGTTGCAGCAGTCCGTCATGACGACCGGTTTCCCCGCACGCATGCCTTCAATTACAGCGTTTGGACAACCTTCAAAATTAGACGTACAGAGCAAGACCGAAATGTGTGGTAAGAAACCCGCCACATTATCAGAACGTCCAAGTATGTATACAAATCCGGTAAGCTTCTCCATCTCCACCCGTTGGCGTAGATGCCGGTCTAAAGCCACCGTGGCAGGATCGCCCGCCGGACCACCCACTAGACAAAAACATACATCTTGTCGTTGTGCACTTATCCGCTTAGCTGCATCAAAAAATAGATCAAAATTTTTTTGATCGGCAATTCTACCCACAGTCCCTACAATCATACGTCCTTTGATCCATGCAGTTAGTTCCTCATCAAGGGTCTCTGCAACAGTGTAGTCCCTGTCACTAAATTCCAAGGCATTTGGCACCACATACGTCCGCAAACGCCTCATCCCCCACAGTTTCTCCAGTGCCTCACTGTTGCTAGCGGCATTGATTACCCACGAGCATGAAACCATGTTGAGTAATGATATAGGCAGCCTCCACTTCAACCTATTGTCCATTATGCGATTTCGCCATCCAGCTATAAGCACCGGCGCACGTGCTATTGCACCGGCTCCTCTAACATAAAAGTTTGCGGTCTCGCTAAAGGCATGTACCACGTCATAAGCCCTCTGGCGGATAAGAGAAACAGCGCTTTTCCAAAAATACCATTGACCCATCGCATCCCTATCCAGAAAGTATGAACATAGTCCTCTATCTTCAAATTGCGGCTTTAAAAAATGAGGCGCACCATAATAGAGATGTTCAACCTCCAGGCCCAGGTAAATCAGATGCGGCATTAGTCGCAGAATTTGGTGTTCTGCTCCACCACAGGCCAAGCTGTTGCTGCCAATCAGCACCCGCAACGGCTCTTCTCTTCCAAGCGCCCTCAAATGTCCTTTAATCCACTTCTGGCGCAGCCGAATTGTGTCTATCTCCTCACTTACCTGATCTGCTAATGGATCGGCAATCTTGGCTATCTTTATGCTACTCATAAACGTTCTACTTCCAGCATGCCCTTTATTATTGAATAACTCTCCTGCATGTTCAGCCCTGACACATCTTCCACCAGAGAAAAGACTTATTTATGAGATATCATTACTGTTAGTTCCTTTCTTCTTGGCAAGAAGAGACTAGGGGGAGGTGAAAATTTGCGCGGAAAAATATTCTCAGAACAAACGATTATGTGAAATTAATTCCAAATTTATTCCTTCATAGTTTTTAGTTTAGGTTGTTCCAAAAACGTTCAGTATAGCAAATTCCCCTCAAATTAAAGCAAACCAAGACGTGTTAATTTGACCTGCAAATTCGGATGCCGTTTACTCTCACGTTTAAGAAAGAAAAGATATGCGTCTTCCAGACTCCTGACCGCCGAAGAAATACTGAACCGTTTTTCTATAATCCGTTTCGAATGTTTTCCCATTTTTCGACGTTTCTCCGGATTTTCTAAAATAATTTTGACTTTTTCCGCTAGACCCGTAGCGTCACCCACTGGGACAGTATAACCGTTACGCCTTTCCTCGACGATCTCATCAAGTGTACTGCATCTCGTGGAAACCACCGGCAGTGAAGCTCTCATTGCTTCGAGTAGAGCATTGGGGCAGCTTTCGGAATCGCTCGTCAACACCACTACATCCATTCGGCTCAATGAGACATCCACATCATCCCGTAGACCTAGTAATATTACGCGATCCTGAAGCTTGAATTTCTCAACCGATTGTTCAATCTGCCCACGCATCGGTCCATTACCAATTATCCAATAATCAGCATTAACCCCCATCTGTGTGAGCAGTCTAGCCATCTCTAAAAACAGCAAATGATTCTTGACCGGATGTAAGCGACCCACAATACCGATAACTGGCCGGTTGGATTTCAGTTTATCGTAAAAAGTCTTTTCGTTTTTTTTAAATCGTTCTTCATTACCGAGTTCAATGCCATTGTGGACAATCATGACAGGGCTCTGTTGCATAAAACACATCTTATGCTTAGCATATTCCTTTAGCGCAAAGGAATTAACAATCCAGCCCGAACATCGCCAGTTCATCAACGAATATACCAGCGGCCAGAAATTTTCAAGGCTACTCTTTCCACGCAGACCTCCAATGATGACCGGAACCCCAGTAAGAATAGCAGGCACTCTGCCATAATGATTGCTTGAAGAACACCAAGCATGCACCAAATCGAAACGCTCCTGTTTCATGAAATTGATAGCGTCGGCAAGAAACCTGCCTTTAGACCACTGGGATTTACCCAAAAAATGCAATCGGACACCAGCCTGTTTCAGGATATCCTTAGGGAAACCAGCGCGGAAATTGTAATAAGCAACCTGGACATCAAAGATCTCCTTGGCCAGCAGTGGAATGAGCCGCGCGGCCTGGATCTCGGCACCACCAACATGAAGTGATCCACACACGACTAGCACCCTGATCCTTTCGGCTTCGGCCATTCCTTCTTCACCTTTAGCTAGTTCCGGAGTATTTTGATTTAAAACCATCAATATCTTCTAAGCTTGACTCCCTGCCGCGTCCGAATAGCCATGGTTGCCTGAAAATGGCGTTATATATTTTTCGACAATTGCCGTGGCGAGGATAATGCCATAATTGCCAGGCGCGAAAACCCCTGTTAACTGACACAGGAAAAAAATTGTGAACATTGCGGTTACTTCCATTTTCAATCGCCATTCGATTTTTCTGAACCAGAATAGCTGCCAGACTTTTACACTCAGCCAAAAAATCCACGCAGCATAGATCCATGCACATAGGCCTCCATACGCTAGATGTAGCCAGAGAAATGTATTGTGCGGCTGCAACCCCTGCGAAGTACGAGCCAAGGAAGTACCTTTTCCAATAATCAATGTGTCCATCATATCATGTGGAGCCGTCAGCCAGAACTCAAACCTACCACTTGGTATGCCAAAGCGATATCCGTATGCTTGTTTTATCGTCATAAGTTCGTTCATATATTTGCTAGCTACCATTATTGCCAAAACTAACAGGAGAATTAATCCTATTTTTCCGCCCTTACCAACCATCACTGCAGTCAGATAAAAGAATATGCCGAGGCCTAACAGAATCAGGCCTTGACGGGACAGTGTCATGAGCACTATCACCGACAGGCCGAGCGCGCAAATCCAGCAAATCGCTTTTATTACTTTTGTACATCTCAAGCTAAAGAATAATAACGCAATCACCACCATATAACATACCTGTGCTAAGGCATTGGCGTTGGCAAACATGGTTGCCACTTCTCCCCTTTCTAGCCGCAATCTCCAATATTCTGTATGTCCTCCCACGCCAGTCGTAGTTCCGCCAATAGATACGGCAAAAAATACACACCCAGCTAGAAACAGCGCAAAACGTAAGGCAGCCCTATCATTTCTGACTACATAGCATGCCATCAGAAGCGTACTCATCCAGAATAGCATATTCACGGGCCCCAAGCTCACCAGCAACTTACCCAATCCTAACGAAATAAGTTCCGATAAATAGGCCAGAAGACCAATAATAAAAGCAAAAAAGATACTCCGCGGAATATGCTCACGTTTATATATTATGATCCCGAGGCACACCAACCCCGAAATAATGATGATTGCCCCGGACAGCCGCTCAATCTTCAAAATACCCAACTGCCAGCCAAAGGCCCGGCAGAGGATAGAAATATAGAGCAGCACCTCCACGCAAATCCTCCCTAGAGTTTCCTTGTTATCGAAGTTAAGGCAAGAATGCTCCTGTTCGGCCAGCGGATGAGCTTCGGAAGATAGCTGGTCACAAGTGAATATTTTCGTCCCACTTTTCATGTTTTGCGGTTGTTCCTTACTCGCCCGATTTCAACCGATTCAATAAGTCTATCAAGATGGCATCCTGCGGCCATATATGCCCTTCTTTCCAGTTAAGTTGCCGGTCCCAATGGCCCGAGCAGTTGTATACCGCTTCAGGCATAAAACAATAGCTTATCTCAATGATTCGAGGTTTTCCGGCATGATCAATAACAAAATCAAACGCCAAGCTTTGACTTCCGATTCGCTCCGCAACATCAAAAGCTATTTCCACACATTTTAGATCAATGTGTCTCCGATCATAATCGATACTGCCGCTGCCTGAGGCACGGAAATCATCCTTTCTTACATTTCGTGTAAATCCAAATGCCCGGTTACCGATAATCGTAATACGTGTATCAAATTGATTATCCGGCATAAAATCTTGAAAATAAATATAACCCTGCTCCCTTGAATATTGATTAATCCTTTCATGTGCCTTAAGGAATGCCCTCGGCAACCTTTTTAATACCCCAATGTAATCTTTGCGCTGCCGGACTCGTTTGAATTTCCGATTCGAGTCGGCGAAGTAACCGCCAGATTGTTTGAAACCTTGGCCGAAGGCTCTTTTAGCCTGCTTGCGTGCCTCTGCAGCGCTGTTTATCAACCGGACGTTTTGTGAACCCGAACCCTTACTCAACTTAAAAACCTTAGGGAACGATACTTGTTTTATCCATGTCAAAGCATCTTCCAACTGATAAAATACGTAAGTCGGGACCAATGCTGCTCCGGTTATCTCAAGCAGATATTTTTGGCCGATCTTGTTATCATAATGCCAGCACGTTTTGGTGTCGGGGAAAACCTTCTTACCCATTGCCTCTAGCGTCTGGATAAGATCCCGTGCCAGCAAAACATCTTGGGGGATATAAAACACCCAGTGCCATAACAGCCCATCAAATGGCGCCAATCGGGAAATGATGTCATTGTCAAAACAGTTTACAATCTTAAAAGGCACTCCGTGTTCATAGCAATATTTTATCCAGCGATCAGAAAAACTGCCTTTCCGTTCGTGTATGGCAATTCGGAAACTCACCTGGAAATCCTTTTACCTAGCCATTTTTTGCGTCACTAGATTGTAATAAGGAATGTTTGGGTTTCATGGTTAAGCCTTTTTCCTAGCATAGCTCATGCACCTCAGTTCAACAAGCGAGCGACTTTATTCATAAATACATGATATTTATTCTGCAATTGCTTAATTTTTTGAGTAATCAGCTCGGGGTTAAAATTTCTTAATGCATCGTCCGTTATCTGAACAATACGGTCAAAATTTTTAACTTTTTCGGTATTAATGTGATTCGTGTCATGCAAATCAAACAGCTTCAACAAACTGTGCGTCTTGGACAATCCTTCAGCTGTACGTTTCCGTTCTTCATAATCTACCGCTACCACTGGCGTGGAGTTCTTGAGACTGAATATACACCCATGAAAGCGATCAGTAATTTCTAATGCAAAATATTTATGCACGCCTGCCCACTCGAATGGAGACATTTTTGGGAAACGGCAATCACGATGCTTCACGCTATAACCCAATAGCAAAACACTGAATCCCTTATCCTGATAATTATCCACAAGTTTCCTGCAAAGCGATAGCGATTCGGGCAAATTGATGGCAACAGTTGGTTTATTGAAAGTGATGTGTTTTTCCTGCAAAAGATGGTTAATATGACAGTAGTCGATTTTAAAAGAAAAGGTTGGATCAGGAGTAATCTCAAGCTTGGATTCATCTTTCAATCCCAAGGCCTTGACCAGATTATATGCGTTGTCGTCCCTCACTCCCACGAGATCAAATGCGTTGATCGACTCTGACATTGCTGTTCGATATCTGTCACCAAGCATGTCATAAGTCAATGCCCCTGCCGATGCAGAAAAAGCTACTTTCTTGCACTTGACAGTCGGTGGGAGCCAGTAGATCGGCAACTGTCCTAGTTTGAAATGCTTCGGAAGAACTTCCAGCACTGTATCCGCACCTACCAGAATCATAGCGTAGTTCTGGCTGCCTATGTATTCTGTCAGCGTTTCATAATCATACGTAATCAGACCACCGGGACCCTTTTGCAAATATCGGTCTTGGAATTCACAATATGTTCTGTGATGTCGATAGTCCTCCATTAAACAAATAATATTAACATGATATTTGCAGATTTTGAAATTGACCTTTCGCATCCTGCAATCAATCAGTTCCACACGATAATCGGGGAACTTTTCCTTCACTTCACGTAACATTGAGTAGGCCTGTAAGAACGTTCCCGGATTGTGCGCCCAGAAATAAGTCAGAATACCGATTTTCTTGTTCATGAAAAAATTACTTCCTAAGAATCAGAAACCTCCGGCAAAGCCGCACTAATTGTCAGTGAACAGGAATCCTCCTATTTCAAATAACCTATAGAGGTTTGAACTTAACTAGGAATATCAGAATCTCTCTACTGGAAAGGGCATACTTTGCTCTAAAAATTACTTTTGTCACATCATGTCCGTCGAGAATTACAGTAAATTTATTGATCCAGGAGGCGAGTAATAAAATTGTAAAACTCGGTCAATTCATTTTTTCTAAAAATATTCTGAGCACTTTTTACTCCCGGCCCACAAGTATAACATATTGATTCATTACGATGAATTCCGTTAAATATTGCAGGTGAACGATCTCTCACAACATTATCAACAAGTTTGTAATAGGGGTTGGAGATAGTGAAATGATTTCGAGAAGCTGATGAATCCAATTCTATATCCTCAGCAAACATATCATCGGGCATTGAAATGCTAATATCTGGTAACCTATGGGCAAAGGGGCTATTAAGAAAATTCTTCCTACATGTTTCGGCTTTTAATTCCGGAACCTCATTGACAAGATCAATAAGCTCTCGAATGATAATGGGATAATCTGCATCAGACACTATGCCATTGGGGAAACGATCTTTCGTATTTATAAAAAGTCCATACGTATGTCTAAAATTGAAGGCTATTGTCTGACTCCAGTCAAATGCAGCGATACCTTCCAACATTTTCTTTTCCAAAGGACTAATACTATGGGTTGCCATCCGGGCTAATGGTTTGACAATTTCCGGGATGTATTTGTTTGCCAGTGCCTTAAAACCGGCCTGCCTTTTTCGCGCTTTGACTGGTGGACGTACCAAGAATCCATGGTGCTCTAACATCGCATTTAAGTCTATCTTTTGACGATAGGGCGCAAATCCATGATCTGATACAATTACCATGTTGTAATCCGAATATGAATCCCAAATTTCACGAATACATCTATCCACAGTCTGATAATATTCCAAAATGCTGAAATCAAGTGCACTTATTGGGGGTTCTCCCTTTTGAAGCCGTTCCACATTGGCCATTAAGACGTGCTGAATACGGTCGGGCCCGACAAAAACTACAAATCCTAACTCAGGGTTGTATTCTTTCATTAGGCAGAGAAAAACATCCTTTCGTCTGATCTCCATTTCAGTTAATTGCTTAACATATTCTTCAAAGGTCAAATGTTTCGTTTTCAATTTCGATAGTCGAATATCCACAATATACTGAAATGTTTCCAAAGTTTTGTGTAATTTATGAGGATAAGCACCCTCTGGCCATTTGACTATCTGGCCTCCACCAGCCCCGGAGAGAAAAAAGCCTTCCACACTAGGTGCGGGAAATGTCGTAGGCACATTCAGGAACCCAACGGAAAGTCCCTTTTTGTTGGCCAAATCCCATAAAGGAACCAAATTTGGATTTGCATAATATGTCTGTGTTCCAATTTCAGATGTGAATTCATACTTTCTCTTTAAAGGATATCGATAAAAACCTCCATGCTGTTCACCCCATGCCCCAGTAAGTAAGGTTATCCAGCCTGCATGAGCAAGACTGTGATTACCTCTGGAAAGGACCTTTGAGAGGCCCTTTTCTGAAATTTCATGAATGGTTGATAGACCTAATGACTTTAATATCAGATCATCACCACCATCTAATCCAATAATTATGGTTTTTGCCATCCTATTCTCCATTGAAAGCCAGAAACAATCTAATGAAATAGATAATAATGATAGCACAATGTATTCATAAATTTATAGACTATTTCATGATTGATAAATGAAACATTAAACGAATATATTTTCTATAATTTTGATATATCATATATTTTCTATCATTAAGATAAAAATTAGTATTCGTCCTTTGGGAGTAAACAAAAAGCAAATCTAATAAGGTATAAATTAGCCAATACTCCAGTAGCTGAGAATAATAGAAGAGCACCCCATGGCTCTCGAAACAATAGCATTCCTATCACAATTGCAAGAGATCTAAAAAAAATATTCCCAATATTAAAAAATAAGCTGAAACGTAATTCACGCTTGACCAATAAAAATTGAGTCGATGGAGAATTAATAAATAGAGTAAAAAGCCACGGAGCTAGTAATTGTGCATATAAACCAGCTTCTAACCACTCGTTTCCAAATAAAAAAGTAAAAATACATCGTCCACCAATCATAAGTATTCCAAAAGGAATGATTCCGATAAAAGCTAACCCTAATGTAGCTTTGGTTAAATTCTTTCTGTGATCCTGACTCTGTACTTCGGTTTCAGCAGCCTTTTGAAGGAATACGCGTGAAATTGATTGAGAAATAAGGTTTATAGGTTTCCTCAGAAGTGAATTTGCCAACCCAAAAAATCCTACAACCTCATTAGAAAAAAAATATGCTAACCAAAAAACAGGTAAATTCTGAGTAACTGAATTGAGAAAACCGGTCCAGATTCTGTATTTTGGAAAATCTCGAAACTCTTGAGCAACCCGCAAAATGTTAGCTTTCCGAATTGTTTTTCTCAGTTCACTAAGATAATATCTCAGAAGTGTGTAACCTAATATTATAATACTTATTGATTGCCCAATGATGTTTCCAGTGATCAGCCAACCTGCTGATGATCCTAAGCAAAAACCAGACGCTATTTTTGAACTAGCGACCGAAACCTGAACAAGCACCTGATTGACTGATAATATAGAAAAATTCTTGATCCTAGTTTGCCAATATATAAAACTTTGGCAGATTCCAAATGTAAAAACGCCCAATGGCACAAACCACAACAAATTCCCAAGTGCCGATATCCCAGGAAAAACACCCTGAACATTTCTCAGCAACCAAACAAAAAACAAAAGGGAAAAAGCAAAAAGACATGAGATTATAAGACACAACGCAAGGAGATTTAATCCGTCCCTATTATCCTTTGGCAAAACTATTGCTTGTTCGTAACGCAAACAACTGAATACTGATAAGATCCCAATAATCGATGTAACGAGAGTCATCGATCCAAAGTCCTCAGGGGTATACAATCGGGCTATGATAGGTGCTGTTATGAGGCCAATGGTCTGAGCTGCCGCATTACCAGCTAGCATTTTTGCAACATTGATTATAAAACCGCCGCGATTTAGATATTTTTTATAGTTAAGTTTCTTTATTTCCATAAGAGTAAATCAAAAAAACAACCTGACGTTTGAAATGCCAGTCGGAAATCATTCTTGCGATGCTTTAACAGTTTGAGTATTTCCGACCAAATCAAACGCATTGATCAGATAACAGTAGTAGGCAGATTGAAGATAAGGAGCCAATTATAATTATACTCGTTAAATGTTTTTTGCTAATCATAAATACCTTTACAGCAACGAGCCAAATATTTAAATGTAGACGCTTTTGGTATCCTTGGATTATCAAAAAAACTGAGAAATAGTTGGATCATGCGTCTCACTCGCAGATGTCTTCTAATAAGACTTCGCAAGTGCTTTGGATCATCAGGCAACCTAAAATGCGCATATTTATGGCCTCTTTTCCTCTGTTCAGTTATAGTTTTTCCGTTAAAATAGAAATACCTAATTGAGAAATCTAGAGAGGCTACATTGACAAGCAATCCTATGGAACTCTTATTCCAATAGCGCTGTTTTTGACAAAAACGCCTTGAAGGAATACCGGCTACATCAAAGTATGAAGGAATATTTAGATCAGGGAAAATAAAATTTCCTAGCCCATAAGCAATGATACCTTGTTTGTATTTCTCCACTGGTTGAACTGTGTGAGAGTGATGACCGACAATACAATCTGCTCCCATTTCGATACATTTTTTGGCCGTTATCGCTTGCTCTGGTTTAGGAAGACTGCAATCTAATCTTCCCCAATGAAATTGAACGATGATTTTATCGACCATATTGTCCTTTAGATCTTGAATATCCCTTTGGATTAAATCCATCTTTAATGGGGCCGGCCTATAGTCTAACCTTTTGACATCTTCTATTTTTTCGTAATATTTGGCTCCACAGTATCCAAGAAAACCGACTTGCAATTGATTCAAGGAAATAATCAGTGGATTATGATAATTCTCGGTTTTCCGACCAGCACCAAAAAAACTAACATCGTTATCTTTAAGGACTTTAACAGTATCTTCAAATGCCTCGTTTCCGTAGTCCATTATATGATTATTCGCCAAACAAACTGCTATAGGTAAAGGACAAAATGCTGATTTCAGTAAATCATGTTCGAATCTTAAGTTTATTTTGCCAGGTAGAGGAAAACCTCTCTTTGAAATTGGTGATTCCAGGTTAAAAACGACCGCATTATCCTTTAACGCATTAATTGCACTATATTTTTTGCCAAGAAAAACATCACCCAAAAATAGGAGTTCAGTGACAGCTTCAGTACTATCTATCATATCCGACTTTCCCAGCATAAAATTTGAGTACATCTTCCTATTATTCCAACAAAATATTGGAATATATAAAGGACCTATAATACTCATCTGAATAGATGTAAACTATCCGGAATCCCCCAAAATTCATGCCTGAGTATTCAAAATAGATACCTATCCGAGAAGCTCAGATGTCAGGTCTCTCAGGAGTTGCCGGTCAAGAAAAGTATGAACGGTCTGCCTGTTACAGGGTGGTTTTCAACAAGGACCCTGGTTTCATAAACATCGCCGAGTATTTCCGGAGTCAGGACTTCTTCTGTCTTTCCTTCTGCCACCAACCTTCCTTCTTTAAGAAAGATTAGCCTGTTTAGATACATGGAAGCAAGGTT
>LGVF01121162.1_pt1 | contig 12095 bp, 10 predicted proteins | sample 469901 | NCBI WGS metagenome assembly LGVF01 (sample SAMN03893561, study PRJNA290197) | marine sediment metagenome | material: sediment; isolation source: combined push core samples #3730, #5133, and #5579 collected at Hydrate Ridge | place: Pacific Ocean: Hydrate Ridge | reverse complement strand
TCCAGTTGGTGAAAATCCAACCTGAGGAAAGGTTAGCCTCCGCCTCTGAACTACACCCGCCACCCTGTCTGGCAGCAGACTGCTGTGACGCCAGGGAGGTAGGGCACCGGACCGCAACGCAAGTGAAGGTATTGGAGTCCAAAATTTACTTCGTCTCGGAGGTCGACGTTTTTCATTTGGCGGAAAGCAGCACTCCTATCACCATTAGTCCGAATCTCCGGTCGTGGGATCCAGCTGGGAGTGCTGAGATATGGTTAGGTGATACAAGCCATGGTGGGGGCGCGGGTCTCGAAGATACTATGAGAACTTGGGGTGCAGAGAATGTTCACCTTATAGGAATATATAGGGTTAAGCCGGTGAACGGTGAGGTATCACAGATGGCACTCTGGGGGTCGGACCAGCTCACAGTGTCTTTTGCGATGCTCGCTACACTCGCATTGCCAACGGCTTTGCTTTGCTTGCGCTTCGTATTACCGTTGAAACAAAGTAATGCCTGTGGAGGGAAGGGACTGGTAGGAAAAGCATTGAGACAAGGACCCATCTTCCACACTCAGATGCGGGTTAGGGGTAGCAACAAAACTGGACCCATAACCCAGCTAACAGATGATGGGGATGTTTCTTCTGAAGGGTCGGATGGGGGGAAACTTCACGTCTGGTTCTGTGAGGCGGCTCATAGTAACCCCCTAACAAATACTCTGGCAGGATGTGCGCTATGAGCTCTACTCGACATATTGTATTTGTTGATTGGACTCCAACTTATCATAAAAGCGATATACGCAGTGGAATATTTATAAGAAGATATTATGCTTGGACAACCCTCAATAAAATGTTTGATAATGTGGTGCCATTCAGGAATAAGAGGGGGGGCATTAATTGGAAGGTGCTAATTAAGATGTTCGATGGCGATGCGAAAATCTGGGTTGAATATGGCTGTGGGGGAATGGCTCATTTTTTTGTCTTGCTTGCATCTTTCATTCGACCTAAAAAACCCATAATACTCAATGTCCATGATTTTATTAGACAACAAAAAGACACAGGTAAACCATATTCATTTTTGAAAGGACTGAGACTCTATATTACTGAGCGATTGCTGCTTAAATGTGCAAATGTAGTCATTCTTCCTTCACCGGGTCTCTTAGATTGGTTTACACCAAAAAAAAGTCAGAGGGTGTTTGTGATGGTGCCGGGAGTGGGCACGGACGAATTGTTAACTCCTTCGTTCAAAAACGACGTAAAAGATAAGAAACTAAAAACAGCGATATATTTTGGAAGTATGCGGCGTAGGGGGATAATACCTCAGATTGCAGAGGTGTTTTCGAAATTTGATGGATGGGAGTTATTGCTACTCGGGCCAAAAGAAGGTGCGGAAATTGAAGAAAGTGAGACTGTGAAATACCTCGGTGTTGTCAGTCATGATAAACTCCACTGTATCTTGAATGATGTTGATGTAATTCTTATATCCCTTCCCAAAAGGGACTATTTCGACAAAGCTTCACCTAACAAGCTTGCACATGCGTTAAACTCATGTAAACCGGTCATAGCTACCAAGTTAAAAGGCATATCTTCATACGTGTCAATGGTGGGGCTTGAAGAGAATGTCATCTATGTAGACGAGTGGGACTCCAATAGTCTGGAGGCTGCGCTTCAGAAGGCTCAAAATATCAACATTGATGCAGAGAAGACCATCGAAAAGATGAGATACATGGCATGGGAGCCTCGTTTTAAGAAAGTAATTGACATTATCATGACTGAACCGCATTATAAGGACCACGACGAGGTGGTGATAGTGTGAAAATAACATCTATCATAGGAGCCCGACCCCAGTTCATCAAATATGCTCCAGTATCTACAGAACTAAGAAAAAAGCATGAAGAGATACTAATACATACGGGACAGCATTATGATACTGAATTGTCAACAGTTTTTTTTGAGGAGCTTGAAATACCAAACCCCGATTATAACCTGGGTATAGGTTCTGGAATGCACGGAGAACAGACCGGGAAAATGTTAATCGCTATCGAAAAAGTGCTGATAAATGAAGAACCTGATATGGTGCTGGTATACGGAGACACAAATTCCACGCTGGCCGGAGCACTCGCTGCGGTGAAAATGCATATCAAAGTGGCGCATGTTGAGGCAGGACTGCGATCATTTGACAGACGAATGCCAGAGGAGATTAATCGGGTGCTAACCGATCATGCATCAGATATTTTATTCTGTCCAACCCAGACTGCTGTGGAGAACCTGAAAAAAGAGAATGTTGTGGATGGGGTCTATACTGTTGGTGATGTGATGTTTGACGCGCTTTTGCATAATGCGGAGATTGCGGAGGAGAAATCGACAATCCTGGAGGATTTTGGATTGGAACATAGGCGATATCTTGTTGCCACAATACACAGACCGGGCAACACAGATAACAAAAGAAATTTGCAAAATATTGTGGATGCGTTTTGTGAAATAGATGAAACCATTGCATTTCCAATGCATCCAAGAACTGCGAAATATTTAGAGGAATATGGGCTCTATGAGAAATTAAAAAAGCACGTAGAACTTATAAAGCCGTTAGGGTATCTTGATTTTCTGAATCTCGTGGCTAATTCCAGGAAAGTGCTGACCGACTCTGGTGGGGTGCAAAAAGAGGCTTATATGCTAAAGGTGCCGTGTATAACCATGCGAGAGAATACAGAATGGATTGAGACTGTGGAGGATGGGTGGAATGTTTTAGTAGGAGTGAATAGAGAGAGGATCTTAAGGATGGTGAATGAATTTGAACCAGATGGAAAACAAAGGAATGTGTTTGGTAATGGGAATGCAAGTGAGGAAATCGTTAGGATTATTAGTGGATAAAACCTGTTGTAATGCCCCTCTTTCGCAGTATATTATGATATTGTAGGAGTGCCCCCTTTGCAAAATCGGGTCTCGTAAGAGACGGGGGTAATGGGTGTAGATCACGGAGAGTCTTATGTGAACGGCGGAACTGTAATATTTGAAACAACAAAAGAATGCTTGTCAAAGAGATTGGAATGCTTGAAAGAACAATAAAAATTCTGTTTGTATATACAGATCTCTCATCCTTTGTTAAAACGGATCTGGATATTCTGAAGCACCATTTTGATGTGGAGCCAGTTCAATGGACGAGAACGCGGGATGTGAAAAATATGTTGCGGATTGCCTGGCATCTACTCAGAGCGGACTTAAGTTTTACATGGTTCGCGGGTGGACATGCTGCTCGCGTAGTCTTTCTTTCAAAACTTTTTGGTAAAAAATCGATCGTTATTGTAGGCGGTTATGAGGTTGCGGATGTTCCTGAAATCGGTTATGGCGCGATGATAGATCCAAAATCCGCTCGCAAAGTTAAATATGTGCTGGAGAATGCTGATCTGGTTTTAACTGTGGACGATTCACTGAAAAGGGATGCGATTAATAATGCAAGAGTGGATGGGAAAAATATTATAACTGTTCCAACTGGTTATGGTTCGGATAAATGGGAATCCGATTGGAAAAAAGAAGACCTGGTTATAACCGTTGGTTATGTAGACGATCTTGTTGTGAAAAGAAAAGGATTTGAAACATTTGTGAAAGCTGCAAAATATTTACCAAATGCAAAGTTTGTATTGATTGGGGCGCATGTAGATAATTCGGTAGATTATCTAAAATCCATAGCTCCACAAAATGTTGAATTCACTGGTTTTGCTGCAGATGAAATATTACTTAAATGGTACCAAAGAGCAAAAGTATATTGCCAACTTTCAAGATATGAAGGACTTCCAAATGCGCTTTGTGAAGCAATGTTATGTGAGTGCGCACCTGTTGGTACGAAGTATTGCGGTATTCCAACAGCAATAGGTGATACGGGCTTCTATACCCCTTATGGCGACCCGAAAGCAACTGCAGAAGCTATCGAGAAGGCATTAAAATCAAAATCGGATAAAGGAAAGGATGCAAGGGGGAGGATTAAACGAATGTTTCCGATAGAGCGGAGGAGTGGCGAATTGGTTAGAGTTATAAATGGAATATTAGGTGAACATTGATGGGTATTAAGGTAGGATATATAATCGCTGCCAGAGTGCCTTTACTATCACCAAAGGGGGATTCAGTGCATATTCATAGCTTTCTCGAAAATTTCATGAAAATAGGGGGCAAAGTTTTTTTAATAAGGTATGCCACAAGAAAAAAGGTAATAAACGAAAAAACTGACGTTAAAACCTACACAATAAAGTGGATAGGCAGTATACCTCCAATGTATAACTTAAACCGTCTTATATTTAACATTAGATTATATCAAGCAGGTTCTTCTATTATAAGAGAAGAGAAACCAGATATTATACATGAAAGAGAGATGTTTTTTAATTTCACGGGTTTGCTTTTAGCGAAAAAAATCAAAATACCATATGTATTGGAAGTGAATGCTCCCCTATCGTATGAGGTAGGGCGGCATTGCTCATATATTTATCAAGAAACTGGGAAAATCATTGAGAGAAAATTGTTTATCGGGGCGGATAGAATTATTGTTGTATCAAATATATTGAAGAAATACCTATTAAATCAGGGAGTTGATGAAGAAAAAATAAAAGTGATACAAAATGGTGTTGATGAAAAACTTTTCAATCCAACTATATCTGGAGAAAGTGTAAGAAAAAAATATCATTTGGAAAATGAAGAGGTAATATGTTTTGCTGGCTCTCTTTACCAAGAATGGCAAGGTATAGGGGATTTATTAAAGGCAGCAAAAATAATTTGTTCTATCAAGCCCTCTATTAGATTTTTAATTGTTGGAAATACGGAAGGGCAAGAGGAAATATTTAAATCAGCGCCCGATAATGTGATTTTCACAGGTTCGGTTGATCATTCGGAAGTACCAAGGTACCTTGCTGCAGCAGATGTTCTTGTAGCACCATACAAATTAGAAAAAGATTTAAAGCATACCAGTTTTTACAACTCACCCGTTAAGTTGTTTGAATACATGGCGATGGGGAAACCAATTATTGCATCGCATATAGGTCAAATAGCGGAGATTCTTGAACACGAGAAGACGGGGCTATTGACTGAACCCGGTAATCCTAAAAATTTAGCGGAGAATATTTTAATTTTAACAGAAGATGAACAATTAAAAAAGAAGTTGGGCAGATATGCTCGCAATGAGGCTGAGAAAAAATATACATGGGAACAAAATGCAAGACGTATCATGGCGATATATGAAGAAGTGCTTGAAAATCGTGTATAGTATAAGGAGATAACTTGAAACTGGCATACATATTATCCACGTTCCCAAAGCTCTCTGAATCGTTCATACTCAATGAAATAGTAGAACTATTGAAAAGAGGGCATGATGTCCGGATATTTTCGATGCATGTATATATGGAAGACGTGGTGCATGAAGAGATCCGGGAGTATGATATATTGGAGAGAACTCATTATTTCAGTTCCAACCATATATCTAAAGTAAATTTTATTAAGTTATTGAAATATTTTATAAAAGCCCTAGTTCAGGATTTACATAACTTGAAAATATCTAAAAATGGATTAAAACTAAATCTAAAACTTGCATATTTCGCCGCGATCATGGACGAGCAAGACGTTGAATTGATCCACGCGCATTTTGCAAACATGGGCAGTGCTGCAAGAAGATTAAGCAAGATGGTGGGGGTGCCGTATACATTGACAACACATGCATTCGACATCTATCTGAACCCGGATGCGGATGAGCTGCGAAAGGTGATGGCAGATGCGGCGTCTGTCGTTACGATATCGGAGTATAACAAAAACTACCTGATGGATGAAATAGGTGTCAGTAATAGAATCGATGTGATCCGATGCGGCATCGATCTTGATAAATTCAATCCGCAAAGAAAATTGAAGACTGGTGACAGGATTAGAATGTTAACCGTTGCAAGACTTGTCGAGAAGAAGGGGATAGAGTACCTATTAAAAGCGATTCCCATGGTGATAAAAGAGGTGCCAGACTGCAAATTGACCATTGTTGGGTCGGGACCGCTGAATGACTCTCTTCACCAGTTGGTATGTGGTCCGGATGTGGGTGGATGCGTGCAGTTCAGAGGGGATGTGTCTGATTCGGAACTCATGCAATGTTATAAAGATGCAGACATGTTCATATTGCCATGCATCATAATAGAAAATGGCGACCGCGATGGCATCCCGGTTGCTATGATGGAGGCGATGGCTATGGAGCTACCAGCAATATCAACCAATGTGTCTGGAATACCAGAGTTAGTTAAGGATGGTGTTTCGGGGATGTTAGTGCCGCCAAAGGATGAGAAAGCGATCGCAGATGTAATGATAAAGTTGTGCAAAGATGAGGAGTTGCGTGTTGGGATGGGTATGGCTGGTCGGAGGATTGTCGAAGATAGGTTTAATGTGGGGCGGGAAGCGAAAAGATTGATCAAGTTGTTTCGTAGCATATCAAAGAATGTAAATTGAATTATTGATGTGTTAATTCAAATAAAAATGAGATGAAATAAATGGCAAAGATAATAATTACTGATAACTACAGTTCATATAATGGTGGCGATGCAGCTATTTTGTCTGGAATGGTACAAAGTTTAAAAAAAAGAATTCCAGATGCCGAGTTTTTAGTATTATCTTCGTTTCCCGAAGCAGTCCGAGAAGTCAATAAAATTAATGGAGTTTCGGATGTGTTAGTCTATGTCACTAATAATCGTTTGCGAAACATTGCAGGAAAAATTGGACTGTCTTTTCTTGTACCACTGAAAGGTACTTTTAAAATGTTGCGTTATATTGTTTGGGGATTTTTCCGAAGAAGAGATATTGATTTTAAGTGGATTCTCAATTCAAAAGAGCATGAAACAGCGGAAGCGTACCACCAAGCAGATATTATCATAGGGTGTGGTGGAGGGTATATTAATGATAACTACAAACCAGCGATATTGGGAAGATTATTCAATTTATGGTTCGGCAAGTTTTTAGGGAAACCTGTAATGATCTATGCCCAATCATTGGGACCGTTCAATACAAGATTCTACCGTTTTTTGTCCAGATATGTTTTCGACAATATTGATTTAATTACCACGCGCGATGTTATATCAAAAAATATTCTTGAAGATATTGGCGTAACTAAGACACCGGTATATGCAAATGCCGATGCAGCAATCCTTCTTGAACCTTCCAAAGGGAATGGAATAGAAGGGATTTTGAATGATTTAGATCTTAATGAGAAAGATAAACCTATTATAGGGATAACCGTTCGAACGTGGGCATACGGATTTGAGAATCCTGTCGAAGTAAATGAACGGTTTATGAGGAACATCGCCAAGTTTGCTGATTATCATGTTAAATTAAATAAATTTAAAATTGTTTTTTTCTCTACGCCAATAAATAAGGGAAGGTATTATTCTACAGATATGGATACTGTAGATGAGATTGTCAGTATGATGAAGCATAAAGATAAAGTTAAAACAATTATAAATAAATATTCTCCTAGTGAATTAAAAAGAATATGTGGGCAAATGGATATAGTTATAGGTACTAGAATGCACTCTTCGATATTGAGTAGTAATATGGGAGTTCCAGTAATTGGAATAGAGTATGAATTTAAAATTAGAGATTATCTCAAAAGTCTTGGACAAGAGAAATATTTGTTCAAATTCGATGACGTTACTTTTGAGGAACTAAGAGATATGGTGGATGATGTGTGGAAAAATAGAGGCGGGATAAAAAGAGAGATGGAAATAAGTGTGAAAAAGCTGGAAGAAAAAGCATTGAAGAATGCAGATCTATGTGCAAAATTAATTGAAAATGAGCAAATCACTTATCAATGAAAAATTATGTGCCATGTGTGGCACTTGTGTGGGTGTGTGTCCTGCTGATGCGTTAAACATTAATATAGACGGGTATCCCGTAAGAGATGAAGATGTGTGCGTAAATTGTAATCTTTGCACAGAAGTTTGCCCCGGTATAGGTATTGACATGCCTGCATTCACTGGAAAAATTTTTGGTGAAACTTATAAAATGGAAAATAAATTAGGAATATTTAAGGATGCCTATGTTGTCGCTTCAACTAATCCTGAAATAACATTAATTGGAACTAGTGGGGGGTTTATTACTGAATTTTTAGTTCAGTTACTAGAGACTAAACAGATAGATGGAGCAATAGTCACTATAATGAGTGAAACACATCCTGAAAAGGCAGAAGTGATCGTTGCTCAAACAAAAAAAGAATTGTTGAAGGGTGCTCAATCAAAATACATAAGTGTGCCGGTAAACCAAATATTCAGAGAGATAAAAAAGAGAGAGGGCAAATTTGCATTGGTAGGTTTACCTTGCCACATACAGGGATTCAGAAAACTATCTACTGTTGATCCAAATACCGCAAATAAAATAGTTCTTACAATAGGGCTTTATTGTGGTATGACAATGAAACCAAAAGCAACATTAGATATTATTAAATATTCTAAACTATCCGCGGTAACCATACAAAAAGTTGAATACAGAGGGGGGAATTGGCCAGGTGAGTTCCGAATAACATTAAAAGATGGAATTAAATATTCACTTAATAAAGATATCTATAGATATTTTTTTAGACTATATTGTCCGGAAAGGTGCCTATATTGTATTGATTATTCGAATGAATTAGCAGACATAAGTGTAGCAGATGCTTGGATTTTAGGGGAAAATGAACAATGGAAATACCCTAACGGGAAGTCTATAGTTCTTATAAGAACAAAAAAAGGTGAGCACTTTTTTGATATAGTAAAAAGTGATAAATCTTTCTTTCTAAAAAAACTTCCTCGCGAAGTAGTATTTGAATCTCACAAAGGATCTATCAGAAGTAGAAAAATAGGTGCAATTCAAAGATTAATTAATTCAAAAAGTGGATCAGTTCCAGATTATAATATGGTTTTCTCGAAATGCAGAAAAAATTTAGAGATTAGATCATGGAATAGGTTAAATAAATTTTTATTCCGATTAACTTTTTTAATTAGGAGGTATGATTTGACACTATTGGTATTCGGAAAAATCGCATTTAACATTATTGAAAAACGAACAATTTGTGAGAAATGTCCTAATAAAATTAAAAAGTCATATATAGATAGAATTAAAAATAGGTGGTGGAGGTTTATAGAGTTGGGCATGTCGAAATTATTTAGATGGGAGTCTAACTGATGTTTTTATTAATCCTCCGAAGGTTTTTGTAATACCCATTGAATTCCCGTTATAAAAAAATTTCCTAAAACTGGAATATAAGCTAACCTACTACCTATATCGTAATTAAAATAGACTATTTTAAAGTCTAATTCCTCAATTATATTTTTAAACTTTGGTACCGTAAGTTTATTTAAAGTTTGGAATTGTTCGATGGCTCGGATGGGGGAACTTATTGCTGATGCTGGTTGCATTTCTTTTATCACACTTATTATAGTTTGTTCAGAAAAAAATATCTGAGGCCAAGGAAAATATATATAATTATAGATATGTGCTCCCCACTTGCTATAATACAACGGGCTGAATGACGTGCAGAAAAATCCATTTGGTTTAAGCACACGTTTACATTCTTCTAAAACTTTAAAAGGATTTATTGCATGTTCCATGGCATTTGACGAGACGATTATATCAAAGCTGTTTGAATCAAATGGTAGACTATTTGGGTGACTTTTCTTGAATACAACTTTTTCACTTATATTCTTCTTTTTTGCAAATTTATTAGCAATTATTAACGAGTTTGCATCAATATCGATGCCACTAACTTCTCCTGCTTCTGTTTTTACCCCATAAAAACAGGATTCTCCTCCACGTCCGCAACCAAAGTCTAATACACGTTTATCTTTAAAATGTACATATTTTTTGTAAAGATTGTATTTATGTACTGCATTTTCAAATTCCATTTCAGAATATTCCTCATGACTATTCAAAGATATTCTTTTTTCAAAAAAGCTATTTATTAATTTGCAGGTTAGTTTTCCAACTTTCATAAATACACCACCGATATCAATTACCATTTTATTGATTTAATTTGCTCTTTATTTAACTCTAACCCGTTTGGTAGTAACAACATCACTCCAAAGTATGTGATACTTCCAATTAAGACTAAAAATATTAAATGTAACAATGATATTTCTATGATTAAACATTTAACCAAAAATATTGAACTTATCATTGCCAATGAGCTAATGAAAGGGTTAAACAATGTTTTAATAACCGTTATAACGCTTTCTCCTATAATTTTACTTACACATAATATGAACAAACTTACTGAAAAAATTGCTGGAAGGGTGGTCGCGAGAGCAGTTCCAAATATTCCATATTTCATAGTTAAAGGATAAATAATTGATATTAATATTATAAACTTTGTTAACGTGATTGTTGATATTACCTTTGGCTTCCCTACTGCTTGTATGACCGGGCCGGTAGTTGCGCCAAGTGATCTAAAAAGTCCATAAAAACACAACACCTGCAGCGCCGGCACCGCAGGCATCCACTTCCCCCCTAACACCACACTAACAAAATCCGGCGCAATCACAAATATCCCAAATGCCGCTGGAATCGACAGCATCGACACATACTTAAGTGTCTTTAGATATGCACGCCTCAAAGCATCCCGATCATCCTGCAACTTCGAATACGCAGGAAACATCACCCGGCTAACCAGATGTGTGATCTGCGTTGCCGGCAGGTTTGATATCGCGTATGCGAGTGTATAGTACCCAAGCGCCTCCATCCCAAGCATCCGGCCAATGATCGCATCATCGATATTGGTAATGAGAAAAATCACAACGCTTGCACCCAGAATATGCTTCCCATATCCAAACAACTCCCTCGCAACCCCTCGATCAAACTTAAACGTCGGTCGCCAGTCAGACACCACCCATATCAGCATCACCATCAGAACCGCGGACACGATCTGTCCGTACACAAGGCTCCAGACCCCATACCCGTGCAGCGCAAGCCCTATTGTCACACATGCGTATCCGGCAGTCGGCACGGTCTCTGGCAGCACCTTCTTCCTGAACTCAAGTTCCTTCTCAAGCAACATTGACGGGACGGTGCCAAATGATGAGATGATAAAGGTCAGCGCGAGCACTCGAACTATCGGCTCAACTGCCGCATTGTCAAAGAAGATAGCGATATGCGGCGCTGACAGGTATGCAAGCACAAAGAGCACTGATGCAACGATGGGAAGCAGTATAAATGCGGTGTTTGCGGCGGAATGACCAGGGTCGTCTTTTTTATAGATAAGCGCGGCACCAAAGCCGAGGTCGCGGAGCAAGCCCATACTGTTGATTGCCAGCAAGCCGATGGCAAGCAATCCAAAGTCTGCCGGGGCAAGGAGTCTGGCTAAGACGATCTTTGTGACGAAATTCAGGGCACGGATGATCACGGCGGATAACGCGACCCATGCGATCCCGGACGTTGCTTTTTGTGCGAGAGACATGATGCATATACTAATATTTTAATTTATTTTTAATAAATGATACAATCATTATACTCGTTAACCAATCATCCAAAACAATGTTTCGACATGATACAACTGTTTTTGCAAACGTTGACAGACTCAGCACCACCAAACCAAGAAGTGATTGGATGGCACTGTTTTTCACTGTTTTTCCTGTTAAACTCCCTAGTATTGCTAACATAACTAATCCTTACACCTATTTGCTCACAATCTTCTTGAGGTTATCCATATCCTCTTTAGAAAACTCCCTCAGGATCAATAGTGCTGCCAGATACACTCCAGCCGCCAGAGGAACCAATAAAAAAATATTAAAAACCATCATCCAGTGATACATGAACGCACCCATCACCACTGCAGCGATCATCGGTTTTATTACCATTCTGTGTACAGGAATTGCCTGTAGATGCTTCGAAACGAAATAGAACATGAACACGGCAAGTACAGCAACTGTCACTACTGTTGCAATCGCCGCGCCATTATAACTCATGACCGGTATCAGGAGAATATTGAGAATTATGTTTACAGCAGCGCAGAACATGACAGAGAGCATAATCAATCTTTGCATATCAATAGCGACCAGGACATCCCAAAGAAGAGCGTTAACCATCCCGAACATAACAGACCATATCAATATTTGAAGTACGGTCGATGAATCCGCAAAAGGAGT
>LGVF01333953.1_pt1 | contig 12101 bp, 9 predicted proteins | sample 469901 | NCBI WGS metagenome assembly LGVF01 (sample SAMN03893561, study PRJNA290197) | marine sediment metagenome | material: sediment; isolation source: combined push core samples #3730, #5133, and #5579 collected at Hydrate Ridge | place: Pacific Ocean: Hydrate Ridge | reverse complement strand
GTTTTTTTCTTGGATGCTATAATAATCTCTTTTTCTTTTTTATTAGCAGTAGTTATTAAAAACGACCTAACTATTAGTTATGAAATTTTTATGAATTTCTTAACTGAATTGCCTATTATTATATTCATCTATTGGATAGTGTTTGAATTGTTTCAAATGTATAAAAGCTTATGGCAGTTTGCTGGAGTTGAAGAAATAATAAAAGGTGTTGCAGCTAATGCAGTAGCAACTTTGTCTTCATATTTTATTGTTCAAATGCTATTTGATAATCACTTAAATTCAAGTTTTTATATTGTAGCTTTCTTTGTAATAACATTTTCTACAATGTTTAGTAGAACATTCTATAGAATATTTAGAATGACCAAAACATTGTTTGAATATCAAATACCTCAGAAAAAAGCATTGATTGTAGGTGCAGGTAGTGCAGGTGTTCTTGTATTTAATGAATTAGAAATTAACACTAAGTTTGATAGCCATGTTATAGGCTTTATAGATGATGATGAACGTAAAATTGGTAAATTTATACATGGGATTCCTATTATTGGTTCGACATTTGAAATAGATTTGAAGATATTAGAGCTAAATATAGATATGGTGTATGTAGCTATACCACAAGCTGGAAAATCAAAAATCAAGGAAGTACTAAACTTAATTGAAAAAACTGGTGCTCAAATTAAACTTATGCCACCATTTTATGAAGTATTACAAGGTGCTCCAAATGGAAAATTAAAATTGAGAGATATAAATATAGAAGATTTACTTGGTAGAGACCCAATAGTATTAGAGGAAGATGGAATAAGAGAATATATTGATTCTAAAACTATTGTCATTACTGGAGGAGGAGGATCTATTGGGTCTGAGTTATGCAGGCAACTTAGACAATATAATCCTTCAAAATTAATTATTATTGATATATATGAAAATAACGCATATGATCTTCAAATGGAATTTGATAGATTATATCGTTCTAACAGAGTTAAACATAAACCAGAGATTATTGTTTTAATAGCAAGTGTTAGAGATGAACAAAGAATGGATGAAATATTTGGAGAACATAAACCTAATGTTATTTTTCATGCAGCTGCTCATAAACATGTTCCTTTAATGGAGGTTAGTCCTAAAGAAGCAATCAAAAATAATGTGATTGGGACATATAACGTTGCTAAAATGGCAGATAAACATAATGTAGAGAAGTTTGTTTTAATATCTACTGATAAAGCTGTAAATCCTACTAATATTATGGGAGCAACAAAGAGAATGGCAGAAAGAATTGTAATGGCATTAGACAAAACTAGTAAAACAGATTATGCTGCAGTACGTTTTGGTAATGTACTTGGAAGTAATGGATCTGTAATTCCGTTATTTAAAAGACAAATTGAAGAAGGTGGTCCAGTTACAGTAACTCATAAAGATATTATTAGATATTTTATGACTATTCCTGAAGCATGTCAGTTAGTTATTCAAGCTGGAGCTTATGCAAAAGGTGGAGAATTATTTGTGTTAGATATGGGAGACCAAGTTAGAATAGTTGATCTAGCTGAAAAATTAATTAGGCTTTCTGGATTAGAACCATATAAGGATATAGAAATCAAATTTACCGGATTGAGACCTGGTGAAAAAATGTATGAAGAGTTACTTGTAGATTATTTAAGTGCTCAAAAAACTGATAGCAATAAAATATTTATTGAACCAAATGGAAATGAGGGAAAAGGTATCTTCAAAGAAATTGAAGATATTAACAAGGCTCTTCATAATCCGAATTTCAATATTGCAGTTAAAGTATTAAAAGAGTATATAAAAACATTTAAAGAAGTATAATATTATTAATAAAATAGATTAAATTTTTAAGAAGAAAAAAAGAAAACATTTCACTTGTATGATTTCCAGTGAAATGTTTTCTCTTTTATGTGTGAACTGTATCACGGTAATAATAAGGCTATTTTAGACATAATGGATGAATAGATAAAATCTAAACAAGTCGGTTTTTATATAAATATAGTTTATGAACTAAGATATAATAAATTTCAGGAGAATTTTTATTTATCTATTATTGTATAATAGTATTGTATTTAAGTAATTTATAAGCTACAATATAATTATTCGGTAATCGAACAATTAGAGGTGAGGCATATTGAAAAATAATACATTTTTTAAACCAACTCCATTGTACAATGAATTTGTAATTCTTGATTTAATCGAAAAGAAAGATAAAATCACTCAAAGGTATATGAGTGATTATTTGAATATTTCTGTTTCGACTGTTAATAGTTATTTAGATGATTATGAAAAAAAAATGTATATAAGAAGAAAATATCTTAATTCTAAAATAGTTATATATATAATTACAAAAAAAGGTGTAGAACGCAAAAAGGTTTTAAATATCCAATACTTGAAGAGTTCTTCTTTAATTTATGGAGGAGCTAAAAATAATATATCAATTTTTTTAGATCATATTATAAAAAAAGGTTTTAAAAGAATATTACTATATGGAGCGGGTGAAGTAGCAGAAATACTTCTTCAAGTTATAAATAGTGATAATTCTATCCCCTTGGAAGTAATTGCAGTAATTGATGACGATAAGAATAAAATTAATAAATACTTAATAAATACATTGATTATAAGTAATCATAGTATTAGGAAATTCGATTATGATGGGATACTAATATCTAGTTACTCTCATCATAATATTATATACAATAAATTACTGGGGCTAAGCTATGATAAAAAAAAGATTATCAATTTTTTTAGTTGAAGCGATTGGAGATAATACATATGTTATATTTAAGGTTTAAAAGGTTTTATGATTTTGTTTTTGCTTTACTTGGAATTATGATATTACCACCTTTATTTTTCCTATTTGTTATTTTAATAAAAATAGATTCAAAAGGACCAATTATTTTTAAACAAAAGAGAGTTGGTAAAGATAAGAAGTATTTTTATATTTATAAATTTAGAACAATGAAAATAAATACACCAAAAAACACTCCCACTCATATGTTAGAAGATCCAAAACAGTGGATTACTAGAATGGGTAAAGTAATGAGAAAGACTAGTTTAGATGAACTACCACAGTTCTTCAATATTTTAAGAGGTGACATGTCATTTGTTGGTCCAAGACCAGCTTTATGGAATCAATATGATCTTATTGAGGAAAGGGATAAATATAATGTTCATAGAGTTTTACCCGGTATTACAGGATGGGCACAGGTATCTGGAAGAGATGAGTTGGTAATCCTGGAAAAAGCTAAACTTGATGGTGAGTATTTAAATCATTTAAACTTATGGACTGATATAAAACTTGTTGTTAAGACGTTCATAATTGTTTTCAAAAGTGATGGTAACGTTGAAGGTGGCACTGGGTCAATAGATAAAGAAATATCAAATATGTAAGTTGGTGAGGAAATGAAAAGAGTATTAATAACAGGAACCAATAGTTATGTGGGGGCAGCTGTTGAAAAGTGGTTAAAGAAAGAACCAAATAAATATAATGTTCATACACTAGATATGAAGAATTCTAATTGGATTGATTTCGATTTTTCGAAATTTGATGTTATCTTTCACGTAGCTGGAATTGCACACGTATCTAATAAAAAGACAATGAAAGATTTATATTATAGAGTTAATAGAGATTTAACTATTAAAGTAGCAAAAAAAGCAAAAAATGATGGAGTAGAACAGTTTATATTTATGAGTAGTATGATTGTTTATAACTCAAGCGAAAAATTAATAACTCGAGCTACACTACCAAATCCAAATAATTTTTATGGGAGAAGTAAGTTAGAAGCTGAAGAAGTAGTTTTAGATCTTTGCGATAATGATTTTCTAGTTAGTATTATTAGGTCTCCTATGATATATGGACCAAACTCTAAGGGCAATTTTTTAAAGTTATTGAGAATAGTTAAGAGAATTAGAGTTTTCCCAAAAATTCATAATAAAAGGAGTATGATTTATATTGATAATCTTTGTGAGTTTGTGAAGAAAAAACTTGAATATACAGAAAGCGGTATATTTTTTCCTCAAAATAGAGAAACAGTTAGTACTTGTGAATTGGTAAACACAATTGCAGATGGTTATAATATTAAAATGTATAATTTAAGAATCATTAATCCACTTATTAAATTTTTGAGACTGTATTTTGTAATTTTTGAAAAAGTATTTGGAGATTCATTCTACGATTTATCATTAAGTCAGTATAATTTTGAATACCAAATAGTAAGTTTTAAAGAATCAATAGTAAAATCTATAGAAGGTTAATTAGGAGGCAAAATGACTGAAATAAAAGAAGCATACACACATGTAATGATAATGGGTTCAAGGGGATATAAAAAAAACTATGGAGGTTGGGAGACTCTGGTAGACAACTTAATTGAAAATTGGGTTGGAGATAATTATAAGTTTTATGTTTCTGAGTTAACTCATAATAGAAAAACAAAGGATATATATATGAATGATAAAGTGATTTGCCCTCAAGTATATATTCCTAAATTTGGACATGCTACAATGGTGTTTTTTAGTATAAAAGCATTACTTAACTCCATAAAAATAGTAAAGAAAGATAAATTAGAGAATGTAATTTTTATGGTTATTGGATTAAGAATTGGACCTGTATTTTATTTTTTGAAGAAGGTATTAAAGAAATATAATATTAAAGTGGTGATTAACCCTGATGGTTTTGAGTGGAAAAGACAAAAATGGTCAATAGCTGTTAAAAAATATTTTTTGTTATCAGAAAGAACAATGTACTTATCTAGTGATGCAATAATTTGCGATTCTAATGTCATTAAAAGGCATATTGACATGAAATATGATGGTAAGAACTTGAAAACTTATTATGCTTCTTATGGAGCAAAAGTTAAGGAAGAGACTTGTAATAGAATTAATCTAGAAAATTTTCTTGACAAGCACAGTGTTACTATAAATAATTACTATTTGATAGTAGGAAGATTTGTTCCAGAAAATAATTATGAATTAATAATTACTGAGTATATTAAATCGAATATCAAAAAGGATTTAGTTATTATCGCTAATATACAAAATAATAAATTTAAAAAGCATTTATTGAAGGTAACAGGTTATAATAATGATGAAAGAATAAAATTCGTTGGAACTATTTATGATAAAGAATTATTGGAAGACATTAGATTGAATGCTTTTGGGTATATACATGGTCACTCTGCTGGTGGTACTAATCCTAGTTTGCTTGAGGCTATGGCAACTACAAATTTGATTTTAGCATATGATATTGGATTTAATAAGGAAGTACTTAGAGAATCCGGGTTTTATTTTGGTAATACCAACCTATGCTCTATTTTAAATGAAATGGATAGTTTGAAAAAACATCAATTGCTTGATTTAGGTATTCAAAATAAATTAAGAATTAGCTCTAGTTATTCTTGGAATATCGTTGCTAACTCTTACAAACAAGTTTTTAATGATATATTAAATAGGAATCAATAATTTTTAGTATAGAAAGAGGATTAATATTATGAAGAAAGTACTTATTCTTGCAAACCACTCAACAATTATTTCAAATTTTAGACAGGAACTAATTGATGAGTTGATAAATCTCGAACATACTGTTATTGTTGCAACTCCATTTGATAATAAAATATCTAAACTTACAGAATTAGGTTGCGAGATAATTGAAACTAAGATGAAGAGAAGAAAAATAAGCATAATAAGTGATTTAAGATTGATTATCAAGTATATAAGAATCATTAAGAAACAGAAGCCAGATTTTGTTTTTACATATACAATAAAGCCAAATATTTATGGAGGACTTGCGGCAAGATTTTTGAAAGTAAAGTTTTATCCTAATATTTCTGGACTAGGTTCGGCATTAGAAAATCAATCTTTTGTTCAAAGAATACTTATTAGTCTATATAGAATCGCCTTAAAGAAAGCAAATGTCATTTTTTTTCAAAATATAGAAAATCAATTATTCTTTGAGAATAATAAAATTGGAATAACATCAAATTACAAACTATTACCAGGATCTGGAGTTAATCTTGATAGATTTTCTTTATTAGCATATCCTAATTCATCTGTCTTAGTTTTTAGTTATATCTCAAGAATTATGAAAGAAAAAGGTATTGATATATTCTTGTTAGCAGCAAAAAAAATTAAAACAATATATAATGAAGAAGTTGAGTTTAATATCTGTGGATATTGTGAAGAAGAATATATACATATTTTAGATAAATATCAAAAAGAAAACATTGTAAAGTATTTAGGTGTAGTAGATGATATACGTAATATTATAGGGCAATCGCATTGTATTGTTCAGCCCTCTTTTTATCCTGAGGGAATGTCTAATGTTCTATTAGAAAGTTCAGCTTCAGGAAGGCCCATTATTACTACAAATAGAAGTGGTTGCAAAGAAGTAATCGATGATGGATTAAATGGATATATCGTAAAACAAAATGATGTTGATGATTTGGTTAAAAAGTTAAAAGCATTTATTTTATTGGATCAGAAAGATAGGATTATAATGGGGCATTATGGTAGAAAGAAAGTTGAAACAGAATTTGATAGAAAAATTGTCGTTGATGCTTATATAAATCTATTAAGTAACTAGAAAAATGAATTGCAAAACACTCTTAATTATAAATATATTACAAATTTGAAATTATTTGGAGGGCTTAACTATGGCAAACATCAATAATAAAATTTCAGTATATGTTAGAAATAAACATTATACACCTTCTAGTTATTATAGAATTATGCAGTACATGGAAAAAATAAATGGAAATATAAAAATTAGAGAATTTGCTCCAGACTATATTTATAAAATAAAAATAAATAATGCAAATCAAACTTTCTTATATAAACTATTTATATCAATTATATACTATATTGTTATAGTTTACAGAGTCACATTATTTTTATTTTTAGATTATTATAGAAAACCTAAATATACAATAGTTTCAAAATCATTTTGCCCCAAGTTAACTCCGTTTCATTTACTTTTACAGATAAAACTATTAGCAAAAAGAACTTCTCTTATATGGGATTTTGATGATAATATTTTTGAAAGTAAAGAAGTGACAAAATATCAAGCTAAATTATTAATAATATACTCAGATTATATAATTGTTACCAATGAATACCTTAAGGGAAAGATAAGTAATCCATATAGAAAAAAAGTTCATATTTTGCCTACAACTGATGGAGATCTACAAGGTTTTGATGTTGAAAAAATAATACATAGTAGATTACATACATATAATTCGAGAATAAATCTTATATGGGTAGCAACTCGAGTAAACATGTACAATTTAGATGTTATAATAGAAGAACTCGAGACTACTGCTAAGGAATTAGTTGAATTATACGAAAAAGAACTATTCCTAATTATTGTTTGTAATGGCAAGTATAATTACAATTCTAAGCACTTAAAAATTGTTAATATAACTTGGGACAGACTAGTTGCAAAAAATGAAATTTATAAAGCTCATATAGGGATAATGCCTCTTGTTGATGGAGAATATAATAGGGGAAAAGGTGGATTTAAATTAATTCAATATATTTCAACAGGATTACCAGTCATAGCATCTAATGTTGGATACAATAATTACGTTGTATCTGATAATTTTGGTTTTTTGATTGATAATACTTACAATGACAGTGTTACATCGTGGAAAAGTGCTATTATAAAACTTTCTTCTTCAACAGAAATTTGGAAAAAGTATAGTGAAAACGCATATGATAGATGGAACAATCAATTTTCTTACAAGAAGAATTTGATTTTCTGGAAAAAAATACTAGAATAATACTAGTTTAGATTAATTAAGTTTTGAAGATGTAAATCTTTATGGAGGTCTTATGAAAATAGCAGCAGTTATTATTACCTATAATCCTAGCATAGATAGGCTGAAAGAAAATTTAAGAAGTTTAGCAAAGCAGGTAGAGAAGTTGTTTATTATTGATAATCATTCTGATAATTTCTCTGAAATAAAGAGTATTTTTGTACTCGAACATATTACTAATGTATTTTTTATAAGGTTTAATAAAAATGAGGGATTAGCCTTTGCACTTCAGAAAGGCCTAGTTACTGTTGAAAAACATTCGTTTGAATGGGTTATTACTATGGATCAGGATAGTATTCTAAATAAAAACTATGTTACTCAGTGTAAGAGGTTTTTAAACAAGCCAGAAAATAAAAATATTGGAATGATTTGTCCGAATGTAATTGATACAAATCTAAATAGGAATTACGCAGATAGTATCAGAAGATTTGAAATGAATGATGGTGCAACTAAGATTCTAGAATGTATTACATCTGGATCATTTCTTAATGTTAGTATAGGAATTGAAGTAGGAGGATTTGATCAAGAGTTATTTATTGATCAAGTTGATTATGATATGTGTTTTAAATTAAGAAAGAATAAATACGAAATCTATAGACTAATGAATTCAACAATGTTGCATGAACTTGGAGATTCGAAAAAGCATAAAATTTTCGGATTGAGTTTTCAGACAACAAATCATTCACCTTTTAGGTTATATTACATATATCGAAATTACTTGATACTTAGAAAAAGGTATAAAGTATTAAGAACAGAGGATAAAGATGTAAAAAAATGGTTTAACAAGCAATTATTGAGACACTTTTATCGTCCAATTAAAATCTTTTTGGCGGAAAAGTATAAAATCAAGAAATTTACATCTATATGTAAAGGCATAAAAGCAGGAGTTTATCATAAATAGTAATTTTCCGTATTTTTGTGAGGTGAAATATGAAAATTTCAATTATTAGTGTAAAAAATTTATTTATCTATCTATATATAATTACAGTAGTTGTATTTCCTTTAAATCTAGATTTCCTTGTATTTAAAGGTGTTTTAGTAATTATTATTGTTTTATTTACAATTATAGAAAATCTATTTTATAGAAATTTTCCTAAGATAACAAAGAGACTTTGGATTATTTTACTTTTATTTATTGGATATAGTTTCTACTCATCAATTTATGGATATGCAATTGGAGCTCCTGGAGCATTAAAACAGGCTCAGATATATATTGTATGGCCTCTTGTATACACATATATTTTCATTAATGTGAAAAGTTTTGAAATATTTAAAAACATATTGAGAATTATTGAATATTCACTGATAATTGTAATTGTCTATGGTATTCAGAAAGTTTTACATTATTTGAGTTTTATTTCATTTGAATTATCTTTTGAAACTTCATCATTTTTAGAAGGGGTTTCTGTAAGTAATTTCTTTTTAGAAATGAGTTATCCAGGATTAAATAGTATGGCCTTTGGTATTGGATTCATTATTTCAGTTATTGCTCTCAACTATATATATAATAGAAAATTTATTTTGAATATAACATTATTTATTTCATTGTTGATATTTATGTTTTTTAGTGGAAGAAGAGTATTTTCAATACTCTATATTATTGGCGTCTTTCTAATATTATTTATTAGTAATAAAAGTAGTTTTAATAATAGAAAAGTTAAGTTTTATCTTTATCATGTGTTTGGAGCTGTCATATTTTTGATATTTTTGTATTACAACCAGTATCTTGATGAAGTATTTCATCGCATAATGGATGCTTTTTCATCTAGTTCACCTGGAACTATGGTCAAAATTGAAACAATAAAAATCTTGTTATCAGGCTGGGCTGATAGTTTTACAACTATTTTGATAGGTCATGGTCATGGATCCTTTAGTTCTTTAATTACAAGGTCTACAGATATGCCGTGGTCATATGAAGTCTATTATGTTGCTTTATTATATCAAACTGGATTAATTGGGATATTTATATATTTAGGATCATACATATATATATCAGCTTTAGGGATAAATATGTTTAATCGTAAGAAGGATTTTCAAATATTTTTGCCATTAGTTTTTGGACTCATTACATTATTAATAGCATCATTTACAAATCCATATTTGGCTAGATTTGATAGTATATGGGTTATGTTTCTAATAATTGGAATGATAAATAATTTAAATAAGTATTAGTATGCGAGTTTATAAAGAAAACATTGTGAAAGTACATATTGAAAGGATAGCATATGGGAGCAAGGCAATTAATTAAGAATTTAATCATTGTAGCATTTAGCAATGGTGTAAAATTACTTTCAAGTATCTTAATTTCATTAATAATACCAAAGATATTTAACATGCATGACTATGCTTATTATAAAGTGTTTATCCTGTATTTATCTTATTTTGGTTTGTTTCATTTTGGTTTTATTGATGGTATATATTTATACTATGGGAATAAGGATTATAATCAACTACCAAAACAAAAATTCAGATTATATACAAAATTTTTACTTGTTTTAGAACTTAGTATATCGTTTATTATAATTATGATATCAGTAATATTTTTGAATGGAGATAGGTTAATAATATTTATTTTATTAGCATTAAATTTAGTTGCATTGAACTTGACTGCATATTTCCAATTTATCTCTCAAATTACAGGAAGATTTAAGGAGTTTTCTTCAAGAAATATTATATTCTCGATATTAACAATTATTATTGTACTTATATTCTATTTATTTGAAATAAGTTATTATGGGTACTTAGTTATTTCGATAATTGGTATTAATTATATTCTACTATTATGGTATCTCTATACTTACAAGGATATTACATTTGGAAAGAGTGAGAGTTTTAAGGTTGTAAAGAATGAGATAGTAAAACTATTTGTTATCGGGTTTACCTTGATGTTATCAAATTTACTCTTAATTATTATGTTAAATTTATCAAAACAATTTGTTGATATTTTTATGTCACTTGAAGATTTTGCAATTTTTTCATTTTCTTTTAGTCTAATGGGTTTCACTGCAATCTTTATTAATGCAATGTCAGTTGTTATTTATCCAGTTTTAAGAAGAATGAATGGCAAAAGATTAATTAATTTATACAATACCAATAATGCTATTATTTTAATTTTTGTTTTTATTGCTGTGCTAAGCTATTATCCTCTAGATGTTTTCGTTAGGTGGTTTTTACCTGATTATGTGTCTTCGTTAAAGATTTTATTTGTTTTATTTCCAGGATTAGCAATACAGTCATCAATTATTATTGTAAAACACAATTACTATAAAACACTAAGCATGAATAAAAAGTTTCTTTATATTTTAGTGATTACCCTTATATTAACTATTGGAATTAATACCTTAGTTACTATATTTCATCGAGAGCTATTGCTTTATGCTGTTGCTTATATATTTTCAGTTTTTGTTTGGTCAATTGTTTTAGATTATAGTTTACAAAAAATACATCATATTAATATTTTAAAGAATATTATATTTATTATTTTGGCTTCAATGAACTTTTATATTAGTTCTATTTTTCATAATGCTTTGTATAGTTCAATATATTACTTTGTTTCAATACTTATTATCATTCTAATTTTTTATAAAAGTGTTATTAAGCAATATTTTAATTTATATTATAACAATGTATCTGATACAAAAAGAATGTAAACATTTACAACTAGTAAATCATATTTATAAAAATATGAAAATTATACTAAATAGGAGGTTAAAATGAAAGGAATTATTTTAGCAGGAGGATCAGGAACAAGACTATTTCCTCTAACGAAAGTTACAAGTAAACAATTATTACCAATATATGACAAGCCAATGATTTACTACCCATTGAGTATTTTAATGTTGGCTGGAATAAAAGAAATTATGATTATATCAACTCCCGAAGACACTCCAAGATTCAAAGAACTACTTGGAGAGGGAAAAACTTTTGGGATTAAGTTAACCTATGCTATACAACCGAGTCCAGATGGGTTAGCTCAGGCATTTATTATTGGAGATGAATTTATAGGAAATGATACTGTTGCAATGATTTTAGGAGATAATATCTTTTATGGTAATGGACTATCTAAAAGATTAAAAATTGCTGTAGAAAATGCGGAGAATAGTAAAGCAACTGTATTTGGATACCATGTACACGATCCTGAGAGATTTGGAATTGTTGAACTTGATGATAGAGGTAAAGCTTTATCAATTGAAGAAAAGCCAAAAAATCCTAAATCAAATTATTGTGTAACTGGTTTGTATTTTTATGACAATAGAGCTGTTAGGTTTGCAAAGAGTGTTATTCCAAGTCATC
>LGVF01299150.1_pt1 | contig 12101 bp, 10 predicted proteins | sample 469901 | NCBI WGS metagenome assembly LGVF01 (sample SAMN03893561, study PRJNA290197) | marine sediment metagenome | material: sediment; isolation source: combined push core samples #3730, #5133, and #5579 collected at Hydrate Ridge | place: Pacific Ocean: Hydrate Ridge | reverse complement strand
CCCATATTATATTTTTACATTATATTTTGACAACTATTTGCAATAATTATCATAATGTTTTTCACTTACCAACTTTACTTTGATAATAAAAACAGCCAACAAATTTACTAAAAATATTGCAATTCCTTAATGATGCTTCCTTCACTAAAGCAAATTATAATATGGCATCTCTAAACTCGCTCAATATCATTGCCGTAGCTCCCCAAACTATTTTATCATTCAATACAAAAGATGGTACTTCTAAATTTTTAACATAGCTACTATTCACCGTAGAAATATTAATACAATCATCATTTAAAAACTCCGATAACTTTACTTCTATAATTTCTTCAACCTCATAAGAATCTTTAATAAAATCAGGACTTTCTGTTAACACACCAATATAAGGAGTTACTAAAAATTTACTTGGCGACACCCAAACTTTGGTTAAAGGCGAAATTAATTCAATCTTATTTGAATCTACTCCTATCTCCTCAAACGTCTCTCTTAATGCTGCTTGCTTGAAACTTTCATCTTTTTCTAGCTTACCTCCAGGTAAACTAATCTGAGCTGAATGTGCGCCATTATATTCTTTCCTTTGAATCAAAACAAACTTACAATCTTGGTCATCATAAGGGTAAAACAATAATAAAACCGAGGCCAATGTAGGTTTACTTTTATAGATATCATCCCATATTAAGTTTGGTCTAATTGATGGTACCATTTTAAATTGAGAATCTTCGCCTGGCAAATTTTCTGCATTAATTTTAATTAAACGCTTATATAAGGTGCTAAAATTCATAAATATATTTTATAGATGGTTACAGGTTATCAGTTTAAAAAAAATAAATAGCATTAATGTTGAAAAACCACATTTTTCATTTTCTATTCACAAATCTAATAATTATGTCACTATAATTATCAATATAAATGAAGTTACTCTTTTTAAAGATATATTATGTTGAGCCTAATCCAGCTCTACGCTTATACGCTTCGTAGCCAATACAATTCACAATATATATGTATGGGTCTCTTCCTTTGGTCAGAGCCAATACATATATTTGTTCATAAGTATTGGCTACTGCAGGGTAACACTTCTATCTGGGGCAAAACGTTTATTCGTGTATTTGTTGATTTTTTTAGTTGTAATTAACATTTTATCACCTAAAGCTTATAGCTTAAATCATTTTCTAATTTTGCTTCAACCAATGGCCAATAGATAAAGGCTAAAAACCAACAACTAACTACAATAAAAAAACATTCATCAACAAGGTAAACTTTAATTAATATAATACTTTTGCACTTTCCATACTTAGAATAAAAATATTAAACAACTTATAAAAGAATATGAAAGTAGTTTGGACAGCAATTTTGCTAGCCTTCATTTTTATTTCGTGCAATCCCGAACCAAGAAAGAAGACTCATAAAGTCACTAATAAAGTAAAAAAAATAAAGAAAAAAACTATAATTACTGATGAAAACGCAGTTGAATTTTTAACCGATTATGGTAAAAAACATCCCCAAACTATTGTAGAGATAAATACTAGGCTTGGCAATATGCGTATCCGTCTTTACGAAAACACTCCTTTACATAGAGCAAGTTTTTTATACCTTATCAATGAAAAATATTTTAATGATACATATTTTCACAGAGTTGTAAAAGGCTTTATGATACAGGGTGGAAATACCGATAATTGGGGAACAAGCAATATTAGAGCAAAAATAGGCGACTATAAATTCCCTGCAGAAATAAACAACATAAACTTTCATAAAAAAGGTGCTTTATCAGCAGCTAGAAATTATAAAAAAAATCCAGAAAAAAAATCCACACCCTTTGAATTTTTTATAGTCCAAGGCCATACTTTTGATAAACAAACTATAGATTTACTTGAAGAACAATACGGAAAAAAAATAAATGCAAAACAACGAAAAGCTTACTACAAAGCTGGAGGAACACCTCATTTAGATGGCGAACATACCGTTTTTGGCGAAGTAATATCAGGTTTTGAAACAATTGATAAAATAGCTTCTGTTCCTACAGATAAAGGCGAATGGCCAGAAACTAATGTAGTTATGCAAATCAAAATTATTAAGTAACACCAATTAAATTTCTGGATATTGAAATCAGAAATAAAAAACTATCTTTAAAAACTCAAAATCTTATAATATGAAATTAAAAATATACACAATTCTTGTAATAGGTGTTTTATTCTCAAATATAACATTCGCTCAAACTCTTACTGAACAATATGATAGAGTAAGTACATCTGTAGTTCAAATTTTAGTAAAATCTGAAACAAATAGAGGGCAAGGTGATCCTTACGAAACATATATTTCTGGAGGAATGGGAACAGGAGTTCTCGTTACAAAAACAGGTGAAATAATTACTGCTGCACATGTAGTTTCAAATGCAAGCGAAATACAAATAAAATATAAAGATGGTTCAACATCATCAGCAACAATAGAAAATGTTTCTAGCACAGCTGATGTAGCTTTACTTAGAGCAAATAATGTTCCAGAAAGTGCTACTATAGCCATTTTAGGCGATTCAGACAAAGTTAAGATAGGTGATGATGTATTTATTATTGGCTTTCCTATGGGTTTAGAATATTCCTTATCTAGCGGAATAATTAGTGGAATTCACAGTGATAAACTAAAAATTGACGAAGGAGTTAGCATGGAATTTTTCCAAACTGATGCAGCTATTAATACAGGTAACTCAGGAGGTCCGATGTTTAATAGTAAAGGGGAAGTAATTGGAATTATTAGTTCTATACTTTCAAGATCAGGTGGTTTTGAAGGAGTTGGCTTTGCTTCTACATCAAACCTAACAAACAATATACTTTATAAAAATGAAAGATTTTGGTTTGGAGTTGATGGAGTTTTTGTCAATGGTACACTTGCTGAAGTTCTAAATATACCTCAAGAAGGGGCTTTAATGATCTCTTCAGTTACACCAAATTCACCTGCATATTTTCTTGGATTAAGAGGAGGTTATTTAAATACAGTAATTGGTAAAAAAGAATATTTATTAGGAGGGGATGTTATGTTATCAATAGAAGGAATTCCTCTTGACAATGTAGAAAACATTGCAAATATTTGGAATGTTTTAGGAGAAAAGAAACAGTTTGACGAAATTAAGTTCAAAATTTTAAGATCTGGACATATCAAAGAATATGTTTGGAAAATTAAATAATCGATTATTTGTGAAATTAAGGTGTATTTTAAAAAATTAACTTAATAAATAATGACAAAAAAATATTCTTTTATCAAAGCCGTATCCCTTTTACTGAAGGTAGTTTGGTATATACAATGGCTATTTCTAGGGTCATTAATTGTATTTTCAATTTCTATTTTTGCCAAGCCTGATTTTATTAAATTAGACAAGTTAAATGGATTTAATGTAGAGTTTAAAAAAGTAGAACTTCCAAGGTCAATAATAACACCTCCCAACGAAGTACACGAAGTTTTCTTAACCAACGGAGAAGGAAGACTACATATTATTGATTTTGATAGTAATTATGTTTTTTACCGATTGATAGGAGTATTTCTACAGATATTTATCTTTATGCTTATCATTTATTATCTGCAAAAACTTTTCAAGAATATGGAGAATGGTGATTTTTTCATAAAACGTAATGGTGTGTTTATTAAATATATCTCATACTTTGTTATTGCAATTGCCATAGCGCCAAGTTTAGTTTATTACTTTATTAATTTACATATAGAAAATACACTCCACCTTGAAGGTATAATTTTTAAAAGTAGGTTTGATTTTGATTTTCATACCATCTTACTTGGTTTGCTAATATTTGCTATATCCCAAGTTTTTATAAAAGGAAACGAGCTGAAAGAAGAAAACGAATTAACAATATAACTATGCCTATAATTACTAATCTTGATGTAATGCTCGCTAAGCGCAAAATGTCATTAACCGAACTTTCGGAACGAATAGGCATAACTATGGCTAATCTTTCAATATTAAAAAAAGGTAAAGCAAAAGCCATTCGTTTTTCTACATTAGTAGCAATTTGCGATACTCTAGATTGTCAGCCAGGCGATATTTTAGAATACGTAGTAGGTGAAGATAATCCATAAAACAAATGTTACAGAATAATTAATTATCGTTTTTCGATAATTTTTATTTGTTTCTTAATAATAAGTTGATATATTTGAAATCAATATATATTGATTTTAAATTGAATTATTAAGAAATGATATTATCTAAAGCTAAATTATCCGTTTTCGCACTATTAGCCACATTTTCTTTTGCTCAAGGAGAAAATGATAATCCTACTAAAAGTGATAATCACCATCAGAAAATTAATTCTGAAATTGATATAAGTAAGTCAACTATTAGCGTAGTTGATTCACTATATGTACCAATCTCAGAATTTTCTAAAAATAAAACTCTAACATTTTCATTAAATGAAAATCTTCAATTAGAGATAGTTGGAAAAACATATAAACTTAAAAATCTCGGTAAAACAAATGAAGAAGACTCGTTTGTAAACTATGAGATAAAAGCTAAAAAGCTTAAAGGCGACAATGCTCTAATTATACTTAGTTACTCAGGAGTAATTAACGATGAGCTAAAAAGCGGTGCTGCAGAATATGCCCGTGGATTTAGCGAAACTCAAGGTATGATTTCTGAAAAAGGAATCTACATGGCCGGTTCTACTTATTGGCTTCCATCTTTCAACGAAAACACCTTAAGTTCGTTCGATTTAACTGTGAAAATAGATTCTTCGTGGAATATAGTTTCTCAGGGCGAAAGAACAATCAATAAAACTATTGGAGCATCAAGAATTGTAAAATATTCTTCGCCTGAACCAATGGACGAAGTGTATTTAATTGGAGCTCAATGGGAAGAATACTCATTACAATCAGGAAACGTTGAAGTTCAAGCATTTTTGAGAACAAAAGATGATGATCTTGCTAACCGTTACTTAGGTATTACAAGTGGTTACATCAAAATGTATGAAACATTAATTGGCGAATATCCTTATACAAAATTTGCCTTAGTAGAAAACTTCTGGGAGACAGGCTATGGTATGCCTTCCTTTACTCTTTTAGGCGAAAAGGTTATTCGTTTTCCATGGATACTATTCTCTTCTTACCCTCACGAATTACTTCACAATTATTGGGGAAACAGCGTTTTTGTTGATTATAGTGGAGGAAACTGGTGCGAAGGAATTACAGCATATATGGCTGATCATCTAATGCAAGAGCAACGTGGAGCTGGAGCAGTTTACCGTAGAAATACTTTACAGAAATTCACAGATTATGTGAATGACGATAATGATTTTCCAGTAAATAAATTCATTAACAGAAACAACTCAGCACAAGAAGCAATTGGTTACGGAAAAGTATTGATGATAAACAATATGCTTAGATACAATTTAGGCGATGAAGTATTTGTAAAAGCATACCAACATTTCTATGAAAACAATAAATATAGAAAAGCTAGCTTTAGTGATATTCAGAAAAGTTTTGAAGTAGTTTCAGGAAAAGATTTATCAGCTTTCTTTAACCAATGGATAAATAGAAAAGGAGCTCCAAGCTTTAATATTTCTGATATTGAAGTTGATAAAGAAGGTGAAAAATATAAGTTAGAATTCGAATTAAAGCAAACTCAAAAAGAAGATGCTTTTAACATTGATATTCCTGTTGCAATATATTTAGAAGGCAATAATGAAGTTGTTTGGGAAAGAATTTCAATGAACAAAAAGGAACAAGAATTTGAGTTTAAATATTCTCAAAAACCTTTAAGAATAGAAATTGATCCGCAATTCAATATAATGCGTAGACTTGATAGAAAAGAAGTTCCTTCATCATTATCTCAAGTATTTGGAAATACTGAATCTACATTGATTCTGCCTAGTAAAAGTTCAAATATTGAAGCATATAAATCTATGGCTGAATCTTGGAAAAAAACTCAAGAATCTCAAGGTAAAAGTGCATCTATACTGCTAGATAGTGATGTTAAATATATACCTACAGACAAATCGGTTTGGATATTAGGTTACGAAAATAAATTCAACACAAAAGAGTTACAGACAAATTACTCGGACTATTTAGGAAGTAATAAAACTGAACAGATAAAATCGTTGAGTGAAAGCGGTGCTTTAGTATATGCTACACCAAACAAAACAAATATTGCTTATAGCGTAGGTTTTGTAGGTGCAAATTCTGACAAAGCCATTGTTGCATTAACAGGAAAACTGTTACACTACGGAAAATATGGTTATCTAGGATTTGAAGGGGATGGTGCAAAAAATGTATTAAAAGGATCTCTTCCAGCACTTGAGTCTCCTCTAAATATAAAAATATCTGATGGAGAAACAGAAGCCAAATTAACACCAAGAAAAGCACTTTACGTTAGTAAAAGGAAATCTGGAAGACCTAGCCATTAATAAAAGTAAAATACCAATTGTAGCTTTTTTGATAGTGGGGCGGGCAGTTAAACCTCATGCTTAGACACTCGCCTTAACTATCAATAATAAATTACAAAAACCTAAACTTATGAAAAACAAGATACTATTATTAGGATTATCAACTTTGCTTTTTTCTTCGTGTAGCGAAGAAGCTCAACAAGAACAAGCGGATAAAAATATAAAAGAAATAGCTGTAAATGAGGATAAAAATAATGATATAGAGTTACCAGTTACACAAATTCCAAATGTTACTAATGGAGCCGAAGCTTATTTTTCGCCAGATGGAAAAACATTAATTTTCAATGGTAAAATGGGTGAAGATAAAACCCATAAAGTTTACACTGTAAATGTTGATGGTAGCGATTTACGTAAAATAAATGGTAAGGGTGATGATGCCTGTTCTCATTTTGCACCCGATGGTAAATCTATAATATGGACATCTACTCGCGATAATACAGATATGCATGCGGGTAATTATTCCGATTCAAAAGACTATCCACAGGGAGCAGAACTTTTTATCTCTGAACTTGATGGATCTGATGTAAAAAGAATAACTAACAACAAATATTACGATGCCGAAGTTGGATATAGACCCGATGGGAAAAGAATTCTTTTTTCTCGCCAAATAGATGGGAAATTAGATTTGTGGACTATGGATGTTGATGGAAGTAATCAAACACAAATAACCTTTACTGACGACTGGCAAGAAGGTGGAGCTTTTTACATGCCAAATGGAAAAACTATACTTTACCGAGCTTGGAAAAAAGGTGATGAAGACAAGGATAATCAAGATATGCAAATTTTCACTATCAACGAAGATGGTAATAATTTAAAACAAATTACAAACGAAGCAGGAACACATTGGGCTCCGTTTCCAGCACCAGATGGAGATCACTTTGCATATGTAAAAGTATTGCAACCTCACAACTTCGAAATAATATTGAGAAGCTTAAAAACCGGAAAAGAAAAACAATTAACCTATAGTAAAAGTTTTGATGGTTTCCCTGCATTTACTGCTGATGGTAAAACAATGTCTTTTTCGTCGAGTAGAGCTAATGCAAAAGGTGTGAGATCCTTAAAATTATTTACAATGGATGTTTCTTCTTTAAACCTTGGAGTGAAAAACTAACTTAAATCAATTTATATATTATGAAAAGGAAAATTCTAATATTCGGATTATCAACACTTTTATTCGCATCATGCGTAGAGAACGATGATAAGAAAATAGCCAAAGTTGAAAAAAAAGAAGTTAACAAAGAATTACCTGTAACTGTAATTCCTAATGTACCTGTTGGGGCTGAGGCGTACTTCTCTCCCGACAGTAAAACATTAATTTTCAACGGTAAGATTGGAGAGGATACAACTCACTATGTTTACACAGTAAATATTGACGGTACAAACTTGAAAAAAATTAATGATAGAGGGGATGACGCCTGTTCTTTTTTTGCGCCTAATGGCAAATCACTTATCTGGACATCAACTAGAGACAACATGAATATGAAAAGAGGAGATTGGAAATATCCTCAAGACTATCCTCAAGGAGCTGAATTATATAAAAGTGATTTAGATGGTGGAAACGTTGTACGCTTAACAAATAACGAAAACTATGATGCTGAAGTTGGTTATAGCCCTGATGGGAAAACAGTTTTATTTACAAGACAAATAGATTGGAAACTTGACCTTTGGACAATGAATCCTGATGGAAGTAATCAAAAACAAATAACTTTCACACCTGATTGGCAAGAAGGAGGCGCATTTATTATGCCAGATAATAAAACAATTATTTACCGAGCATGGAAGAAATCTGAAGAAGGTTTGGATAAAAAAGATATGCACCTATTTACAGTAAATGTTGATGGTAGTGATATGAAGCAAATCACAACTAAACATGGAACTCACTGGGCTCCTTATCCTGCTCCAGACGGAGAACATGTTGCGTATATTACAGTTTTACCTCCTCACAATTACGAATTAGTAGTGAGAAGCTTAAAAACAGGAGTTGAAAGACAAATAACTTTCGACAGAGGATTTGACGGATTTCCTGCATTTTCACCAGATGGTAATTTGTTATCATTTTCATCAAGTAGAGGAAATAAAAAAGGAGACAGATCTCTTAAGTTGTACGTGATGGATGTTTCATCTTTAGGTATAGGGGCTAAATAAATAATATTTCTCATTGAGATAAAAATTATAATAGAATAAAAAATATACTATGCAGATAAAAAAATATTTACCCGCACTTATAGGAGTCGGATTGTTAAGTCTTGTTTCTTGTGATAACACACCAAAAACAAATCCTGAAATTACAGTTGCAGATTTATCAGAATATGTAAATGTACTTGCTTCTGATTCATTGGAAGGAAGACTTCCGGGTACTCCAGGTGGCGGTATGGCTGGAGATTATATCGCTGATAAGTTCGAAGCTTTTGGGGTGAAGCCAGGTGGAGATAAAGGATTTTACCAATATTTTGATGTTGTAACAGAATCAGAAGCTCCAAGTGATAAAAATAATTTCACTGTCAAAGGAGAGAATGCTGAGCTAAAGAAAGATTTTATTCCTTTCTCGTATACTAATAATGCTACACTCGATGCTCAAGTAGTTTTTGCTGGTTATGGGTTTGATATTGAAACAGACGATTTAAATTGGCAGGATTACAAAGGAATAGATGTTAAAGATAAGTGGGTATTAGTTCTTAGAAATGACCCGGAAATTAGAAATCCAAATTCTTTATTCATTCCTTATTCTGGAGAAAAGTCTAAAGTATTGACTGCAAAAGAAATGGGAGCTAAAGGAATTTTACTTGTTGCAGGAACAAAAGTAGAGCGCAAAGATAAATTGATGGATTTAATAAAAGATCAAACTGAATCAAACTTTGGGATACAGGCTATAAATATTACAAGAGATTTAGCAAATAAGATTCTTAAAGCAAACGGTAAAACCGTTAAAGATTTGGAAGAAGCATTGATTGCAAGCAAAAAGCCAAAATCATTTGTATTGAAAACTAAGGTAAGTGCCACTTCTGAAATTGTTTTCAAAAAAGTATCTACTAGAAATGTTATTGGAGTAATAGAAGGATCTGACCCAAAGTTAAAAAATGAATATGTTGTTATTGGTGGGCATTATGATCATCTAGGTTGGGGAGGAAAAGGAACTTCTTCTCGTGAGCCAAAGCAACATGCAATACACTATGGAGCCGATGATAATGCATCAGGAATAGCTGGTATATTAGAAATGGCTGACAAGTTAAGTTCAAATAAATCTAAATTAAAAAGAAGTGTTATTTTTATTGCTTTTGGTGCTGAAGAAATAGGTACAATTGGTTCTAAATTTTTCATTACAAATCCTACAATCTCAAAAGAAAAAATATCAGCGATGGTTAATCTTGATATGATTGGAAGATTAAAACCTACAAAAGAAGTTATAGTTAGTGGAGTAGGTACATCAAAAGAAGGAGAAAAACTTTTGAATGAGATATTAACACAAAAAGAAAGAGATTTAGTATTAGGACTTGAATACGATGGATTTGGCGCATCAGACCACGCTAATTTTTATGTAGAAGATATTCCTGTTTTCTTCTTTAATACTGGTGCTCACGAAGATTACCATACTCCTAGAGATGTTATAGGGTTAATAAATTTCGATGGTTTGCAACGCGTTACTGAATATGCTTATGATTTGTCAGAATACATAATTAATATGGATGGAAACTTAACTTTCCAAGAAGCTGGTCCAAAAGGTAGAGCTAAAAATACACGTGGCGGTAGAGTAAAACTTGGTATTATGCCAAACTTTGGTAAATCGGACAACAACGGACTAAGAGTTGATGGAGTTACCAAAGGATCAGCGGCAGAACGTGGAGGAGTAAAGAAAAAAGATGTAATTGTATCTATTGCAGGTAAAGATGTTCATAATATTTATGAGTATATGGCTCGTATGGGTAAAATTCGTCCAGGACAAACTATTATTGTTGATGTAATGCGTGATAATAAAAAAATTGTACTTATTATTCAATTAGATCAGAGCTAGGTAGTTGAAAATAACTATTATTACATTAAAGAATAATCATTAAATAAAATATAATCGAAATGAGAAAAATAAACATAGCCCTTGTGTTAGTTATGATGATGACTAACATATTGTTTGCTCAAGATAAACCAGCTTACACCCTTTACAACCAAAAAGGAAAAGAAGTTAAATACAAGAAAATGGTAAAGGATTTATCTGATGCTGATATGGTTTTCTTTGGAGAGTATCACACTAACCCAATTTCACACTGGTTGCAAATAGAGTTAGCAAAAAGCTTACACGAAGTAAAAGGAGATAGTCTGTATTTTGGAGCAGAAATGTTCGAAAATGGAAATCAACTTGTACTTGATGAATACCTAGCAGGTTTTTATCCTGAAAAGAAAATGTTAGTAGAAATCACTCAGCTTTGGAAAAACTACCAAACAGATTACAAACCATTGGTAGAGTTTGCTAAAGAGAATAAGTTGAGATTTATTGCAACAAATATCCCTCGCCGTTATGCATCTATGATTAACAAAATGGGTATGGCTGCTTTAGATACATTGAGTCCAGAAGCTTTAGCTATGATAGGTCCGCTAAAAGAACATTTTGACGCATCAGTTTATGAAGACATGAAAGAAAAAATGGGTGGTCACGTTCCTCCAACTATGGATAAAATACAAATGGCTCAAGCTGCAAAAGATGCGACTATGGCTATGTTTTCAGTAAATAGTCATAAGCCGGGAACTTTGTTGCTTCATCTCGATGGGGCTTATCATTCTGATTATTATAGAGGTACTGTATGGTGGGTAAACAAAATAAAGCCTGGCTTTAACATAAAGACTATAACAACAGTATTGGAATCGGAATGGGCAGAGATGACTAAAGAGCAGAAAGCCACAATTGCAAACTATACTATAGTTGTTGCTGATAGTATGACACAAACTAAGAGATAATTACCTAATCGTCTGTATCTAGCACAAGCTAGATACAGACGATTAATTATTAAAAACACTTTCAGAAATTTAAAAATATATTATGAAAAAAATTTTTACATTATTATTAATTTCGGCTTTGAGTCTTACTAGTGTTAAAGCACAAATTATTGGATCAAAAGAAGCTGGTTTTTTGGATGGAAATCAACCCAAACTAGATAAACCAATAAGAATGACAACATATAAAGATGGAGCTATTCTTTTTATCGATTTCAATAATAATGCAATTAGAGTTGCTAACAAAAATGGTGAAATAAAAACTTTGATTGGTGCAACTGATAAAAAAGGATATAAAGATGGTTTTGCCAACGAAGCACTTTTTGCAGGGATGCACGGAGTAGCTTATGACAAAGAAAATGATATTATCTACACAGTAAGTGCAACTAATAATGTAATAAGAAAAATAAGTAATAAGAAAGGAAAGTTATTTGTTGAAACTATTGCCGGAAACCAAAAAGAAAAAGGATATCAAGATGGTGATGCATTGTCAGCAAAATTTAACTCGCTACATCAGATACTGTTGGGTAATGATGGCGAAATTTTTGTATTAGACATTGGTAATGCAAAAGTACGAATGCTAAAAGAAGGTATAGTTTCTACAATAGCAGGTAACGACGACATTTCTCCATTGAAATCAGATTTCAAATACCCTATTGATATGGCATTTGACAAAAAAGACATCGT
>LGVF01095472.1_pt1 | contig 12101 bp, 6 predicted proteins | sample 469901 | NCBI WGS metagenome assembly LGVF01 (sample SAMN03893561, study PRJNA290197) | marine sediment metagenome | material: sediment; isolation source: combined push core samples #3730, #5133, and #5579 collected at Hydrate Ridge | place: Pacific Ocean: Hydrate Ridge | reverse complement strand
AGATCTCGGAGAAAGAACTCTCCAGGACTACAATCTGGCAGGTAATCTTGACTGAAATAACAGGAAAAAAATCGCCAACCAATAAGTGATAAATTTATTAGATTAACTCTGTAACAATTCTTTCTAGAACAACTCCATGAATCCCCAATTTGCCCGGACCTAACAGCAGTCTTACTCCTTAGGTTGATATTCTGTTCCAGCATAATATATGAAGTAAAATGAGAGTTAAACATCTCTTACAGGAGCAGTGTTCCCTTGAAAATCGCTTTTACAGCAGATAACCACCTCACTACCCAGTCCAGAAATCCTGAACGTTTCGCTGTGCTTGCAGACATCCTCCAGCAGTGCGGGGAAAACCAGGTTAAACTTCTGATTATTGCTGGAGACCTATTTGACCAGTCTATGCCCAACTATGCTGAATTCGAAGCTCTTTATAAAAAACATCGTCCGCCAGGACTCGCAACTGCCATCATCCCTGGCAATCACGATGAAGGCCTGAATCAGGAAAGTATCACCGGTGACGGTTTGATCATCCATAACGAACCCCAACTCCTGCCTCTAAATAAAACCTGGAAAATCCTCTTTGTTCCCTATCATAAAAGCCAAACTATGGGGAGTGCTATAGCCCCATTCGCGGCTGAACTAACCGGTCAACGCTGGATTCTGGTCGGTCATGGTGATTGGTCCCCGGGAGTTCGAACCCCTGACACCTATGAGCCTGGAGTCTATATGCCACTGACGCGGTCAGACCTTGTTCTATACAAACCAGAATTGGTATTCCTTGGACATATTCATCTCCCGTTTGATGGTGAAAAAGTCCACTACCCAGGGTCACCTTGTCCGCTCAATATCACTGAAACAGGCTTACGCTATTTTCTACTGCTTGACCTAAAACAGGGAAAAATAACTCCCAAACTTGTGGACAGCCCCCTGCTCTTTTTTGACGAACGCTTTGTCATGCTGTCACGGGAGAATGAATTGGAGTTCCTTGAAAATCAAATGAAGAACCGCATCGAATCCTGGAAGCTGCCTGCCGGATGGGAAAAACGTGTTCAAGTCCAGGTGGAGGTTACTGGCTTTGCGACCGACCGTGAAGCTGTCAAGAATATAGTCAGGAAGGTATTTTCTCCCTTTAGTTTTTCTGAAGATGGCGAGCCAGACCTAAAAAAGCTGTATCACAGACTTGATCCAGATCGTGAGCAAATCGCCCTCGATATCCAGAATTGGATTGAAAAGCTAGAATGGACCAAAAGCACCTCTGCGCCAACTAAAACAGAGATACTTGAAGAAGCTCTGAAGGTCATTTATGGAGTTGATTGATGCCAATCCACCTCGATAAAATCAACGTCAAAAACCTAGGACCGCTTGATTCTCTGGACCTCACACTAGGCTCGTTGAATTTAATCTACGGTCAGAATGAAACCGGAAAAACCTTTCTGGTTGAATTCCTGCTGGGGTCTATATTCCGCCATGCGTCCAAATGGGATTTACGTGAGATCCCCGGTAAAGGCAGTGTAACAATCAACGGTCTTACTGAGGAACCTACTTCATTCACTCTCACTACCAGGAAAAAGATCGAGGACTATTGGAAGGATGACAAACTTGGACTGCCGCTTAATATGGCTCGTTTGCTGGTGGTTAAAGGTGGTGAACTTGACCTGGCGGGGACGCCTGGCGGCGTTAATCGCGATGTCCTCAAGACCGCCTTAACCAGTGAAGTTCTGTTGGATCAAATCCGCAAGCCGATCTCAAAAACTATCCAGGGAGCTACCCTTGTTGACCAGGAAATTCAGGGTGCCAACCGCGGTATCCTTAAGGATCGTCAGGATTTATTTAGCGAGGTCCAAAAACTAGAGGGTCTTTTAGATAGGGTAGAAAATGAATACTCCCAAGGTCCCCTCCGCCAGCTGGAGCTAAAGGTTGCAGAGATCCAGCATGGTTTGAAATCTCTGGAAAGTGCGAAACGTCACGCCGCGTATAAACTTCGTCAAGAAAGCAAAAAACACATCTCTGAAAAAGTAAAACTATCAGACGAGGTTATTGGGGATCTAAAAGTAAAACTGCATGACTTCACCAACGAAGCGAATGATCTAGCAGATCAGGAAAAGAAACTCCAGGAAAATCAGGAAGCCAGCCAGCATTATACCTGGCTGGAATCAGCAATATCAATATGGGAAAGCCGCAGTCTTGAAGTAACGAAAAAGCCAGCTCGATGGCTGACTTTCTTTGGGATGTCCCTGCTGATGATAGGATTAATTCTCCTTGGAATTGATGACATTGTATTAACTTTGAATTTACTCTGGATTGGTCTTCCGCTTGCTTTGATTTCCGCTGGAATGATCTTCTATTCTCTAATTCGCCTGCACCAGTGGACATCCAGCATCAATGAATCTGAGGCACGACAATCCATCCAGGAAGAATACAAAGGTAGATTTGGCAAAACCTTGCGCGGTTTATCGGTCCTGGAAGAAAAAAAGGAATCAATCCAGAAAAGTTATTTTCAGGTGGAACCACTCGAAAAGGAAATTCATGAGAAAAGAACAGTGCAGATACAAAGAAAATCCGATCTGCATGATTTATTCGAAACGTCAACAGGGAAGATCGTCCAGGAAAAAGATTGGGAAAAGACCTATCAAGACCTGAAACTGAAATCAGGTGAACTCACTGAAAAAATCCATACTCTTGATCTCAAGCTGGAAAAACTAAATGTGCCGGATGAACTAGTCCGAGAAGAGCCCGTTGATGAGGAATATAATCCGCAACGAGTCCTTGAACTTCAAGACGCTTTGAGTACTTTGGATGACGAACTCGAACAAAGGCAGCAATCACTCAGTTCTTTGAAGCAGGTGATCTGCCATGAAACCAGCGACGATATCACCATTTTCTGGGAAGAAGCGCTGTTCCATTTGAGAACAATCACTGAAGAAAAGGAAAGGGAATATCGTAAACTCACAGCCCGACTAGTTGCCGAGATCGGAGTGATCCAGATCCTGGACCGTATCGAGGATGAAGAAGACCAAAAGATCCAGCGTGATATCAACACCAAAGAGGTTTCTTCTCTGCTCCAAGGCATTACCGGCTCTTATCAGGCGCTTGAGCTAATTGATGATCGGGTTTATGTCAGCGACCAGTACAGCCAGTACTCACTCAGCGACCTGAGCACGGGAGCCAGGGAGCAAATTCAACTGGCGTTAAGGATGGGCATCGCTTCCCGATTGACCGGCGGTGATCCACTATTCTTAATATTGGATGATGCCTTTCAACACTCAGATTGGAACCGCCGCGAAATCTTGGTCAAACAAGTTATCACACTCGTTAAAAAAGGCTGGCAGGTAACTTACCTGAGCATGGATGATCACATCCGGGACTTATTTCTTAAATATGGCAAGTCAGCACTAAAGAAACAATTTCGCTTTTTTGAACTTGACTGAAGCTCTTTACCAGGCAGAATTATCTGGAAAAGGCATTCATTCCTGCTAATCGAGGAGATGAGTAATGAAAAAGAACAGAATCCTGATTTGCTTATCAGGCGGAGTTATCAGTGCCTGCATTTGCCTGGCTGGCAGCCAGATCATATTCGGATTTCATGCCATTACCTGGAGCACAGTCTCAATGACCATAGCTAACCGGCTGCTGCTTGGTTTTGTAATCGGGATCAGCAGTTGGCAGGTTAAATATCATTTGCACGGTGCTCTGTTGGGATTAATCCTCTCCTTAACTGTTTCCATCGGATTCCTACCAGATGATATTCTCAAATTTGCCCTTAATACAAGCGCAGGTATTATATATGGAGTATTTATTGACTGGTTTGCCAGTGATGTATTTAAGTCCGGAAGATCCCAACAGTTTTAGTGTTTAATTTATTTACCATCGGTCTGTCACCAAATGAACTCTTTTTTCATAATTCAGGAAACATAACACTGGTTCAGGACGCCTCCCCAGCAGCGTCTCCGCAGCCTTGAGATACCCTTCAACCTGGGTTTGGTAATCTTTTTCTTTCCAGAGCCTTTTAAATGCCTCCTTACTTGATATCCGATCAGTTTTAAACTCAATCAATACCCATTTCCCATCCTCTAAAAACAAGGCATCGATCACGCCAATCAATGGACCTTTACCTTCCCGGGGAAGACTGAAAGGAATTTCATGCAGTAAGCGGTCAGCTCCTGTCATCCGCTGATACAAATCAGAGTCCTGGAATCTCTCCAGGTTTTTAATAACTCTGCTGCAGCCATCTCTGATTTCCCTTTCTCCAGAAATACCAAGACTCTGTAATTCTGCAGCAGCCCAGGAGATGAACGCTGTCTCTCCTTCATCCGGGAACTTCCACTTTTCCAGAGCACGATGAACAACTTCACCAACCATCCAGGCGGGTGCTGTTGGCCGCTCTGCTGTGGAAACTATCCGCCGGATTTCCTGATCCGCTTCCCTTTCCAGTTCTAACCCGGCATCTACAGCCAGAATACTATCCAACATCGAGAAATCATCAATGGAGCCTGGTTTTTCAATCTGACTGTCAGAACGAATCGGATATGTAAAATTAATTCCCGGTTCATAAATTCTACACAGCGATTGCAGGTCATTTTTTTCCAGATTTATCTCCTGGATATCATCACCATATACCTGATAGGAGATCTGCATATCACTCAATCCCAGTGGTTCTGCGAGTTTTCCTAACCAACCGGTTTGCTTGCCCATGCTTTTATTCCTGGTGGGCTTTCCCAAAACGCCACTGATGATTAATAATTCCTGCGCCCGCGTGGCCGCCACATACAACAGTCTGTTGGATTCTGCTTCCTCCTTAAGACGCTCTTCGGTCAACGATAAACCATAAGCCAGCGATGACGATTTTATGATTTCCGGAATCCCATTTTCCCCCAGTTTAATTTGGTCTTCAGAAAAAGGAGGTACCATCCCAAATCGTTTATCAAATAGAATTTCCCGATTGAACCGTCCTTTTTTTGACGCATCCCCCAGTACCACTACTGGAAACTCCAAACCTTTTGACTGATGAACTGTCATAATCTGCACGGCACCCTCAGCTACAGATAAAGCTTCACCTTCTCTGACAGCGACACTCCTCAACTCGGAAATTGTATTTAAAAATACCTCAACACTTGCTTCGCCTCTCTTTTGAGTATCTGCGATTAATTTTTTTATATTTTGAACACTGCGGTTTAATCCCATTTTTGTTAACGATGGAATATAAGCTGTCTTTTCCAGGAATTTCCATAAGAGTTCGTCTACAGTGATTCTGCCGATGAAAGGGATTAACTCGTCTAACAAAGAGACAATTCTACCCGCCGATTCAACTTCCTCTCCCAACCCAGCCGCTTTCGCTTGGCGCGTTGCTTCTAGCAGTGACGGTAAATCCTCTTTTCTCTGGAAATCCCGCAGACGCATCAAGGCAGCATCAGACATGCCGCCAGCCGGAGACCGCAGTAAACCTGCCATTGCCAGGTCATTTTCATGTTCTGCCAGCGCCAATAAAGCATTTAATACGTCTCTTATTTCAGGACGATCGTAAAACCCTTGTCCTGCAATAGTAAGATAGGGAATTCCAGCTCCCTCAAAGGCCCCCTCATAAGCAGGAAACGATCCGGATGCCCGGCACAAAACAGCGACATCACCGTAGGAAAGCAATCGCGCTTCGCCCTCTCCGGGACCAGTTAACCAAACACTTTCAGATTCGACTAATTCCATCAAACGAAATGCAGCGGCCTGGGCAGCGGTATGCAGCGCTCCGGAAGCTTTTGGCCCTACCGCTAGATGAAGTTCGATATAAGGCAGTTCCAATCCCTTAGAAACTCGTTCTCTGCCTGGCTGGAGAGGAGAAAAAGGTTCGATATAAGGTACATTCCCCTCTTCCCCTAAAACGGGTTTTAGCAAATCGTTTAAATTACGGAGCAATCCGGGATGTGCCCGATAAGAATTTGCTAGTTGGAAGCTCTCGCCAGATTGTTTTATTTTTATTTGTTCTTCTCTGAATACAGAGACATCAGCCCCTCGAAAGCGGTAGATAGATTGTTTTCCATCCCCTACAATAAATAAACTTTTATCCTCCCCATTTAATAAAGCAACCAGTTCCCTCTGCCTGTGATTGGTATCCTGGAATTCATCCACCAATAAAGCTTTTATTTGATCCTGCCAATACAATCTAACTGAAGGAAAATTCCTCAGCAGCTGCAATGAATTGTATTCGAGGTCATCATAATCTAATTTTCCCTGCCGTGTTTTAGCTCCTTCATACCACTGATTGGCTTGCTGAAATATTGCCATTAACCCGGGAATAATTTGTTGAGCAAGTTTTTGATCTACAGCCATGTCCAAATTTTTATTATCCAACACCGAGTCAAAAACAATTTGGATTTCCTTGATAACAGCCTTGGGATTCGCCGGAGCCCAATTATCTTTTCTCCCTTTTTGTTTTAGGTGGTTTCGAAGCGGACTCAAACAGCGCGAGATCTCTACCCAATCACCTTCATCATAAGCATCGGATATCCTTTTCCAGAGATCTATTACTATGCGCAAATCGGGAACCAGGTTGTCACCTGCCCTTTCCGCCTGATTTATCAAGCCTTGATCTTCCAGGGATGCCAGCCCATCTAGCCCGGATTGCACCAGGGGATTTTCAATAAAATCCTTTATTGGCTTAATTAAATACGGCTGCCACAATTCCCACAAATCAGCTGGGATCTGTTCCGCGGCTTCCTGGACTTCCAATCTTTTTGCTAGCAACCCGTTGACTATTTTCCTTAAAGACCATTCTCCGATTGTGACAAATAATAAGGCTGCCTCCTGATCGTTTGCTGCCCAACTCAAAGCAGCTTCTACAGACTGTGTTTTCAGGCGAGCCATCTCGCCATCTTCAAGTAGTTCAAAAGCAGGGTCCAACGCCATCTCAGCAGGATGATGATGTAGAATATCGGCTGCCAGGCTGTGTATCGTGCTTATTCTGGCAGCATCCAATCCCTCGTAAATCCCACTCCAATAATTTTTATCATCTATGCCGAGATCTGAACTCTCCAAGAAACGCCGTACTTCTTCCCGGATCCTGTTCCTCATTTCCCGGGCTGCTTTTTTAGTAAAAGTTATCGCCACAATAGATCGCAGCGGCATACCTTCCGCTAAAAGAGAAAGGTAACGAGCAACCAGAGTGCGGGTCTTGCCAGTACCAGCGCCTGCCGTAACCACAATATCCTGACCCCGAGAAACGATAGGATCGAATTGTTCAGGACTTGGATTCATTTGCTTCAGAATGGGATGATTTCTCAACTCTTGATTCATCTCTTTCTTTACCACCGTTTTGGCCTATAATGCCAACAATAATCAGCTGCAGGGCAATAATCTGGGCACCCGTTATCAGGAGCTTTTGGCCTAAAGCTCCCTTGCCGTACAGACTGAATAGATTTCCAGGAAATATCTACCGCATTTTCCATCGCTGCCGATGGACCCTTTTTCCCATTTATTCTAAATGAAGACATTTTAAAGCCGCTTGTTTCCGCAGTCCTAACATGAAAATAAAATCCTTCCTGAATAAATCCCAGTCCAAGGGCGCTCTGAGCAGCCAGAGCATACAACGGGATCTGCAGTTTTTTCCCTTCCCGGACTGCTTGATGCGTAAATCCGTAGCTTGCGCTGGTTTTATAATCAATGATCCTGATTTTTCCATTTTCATTTTTGTCTACCCGGTCTATGAATCCGCGTAGGAGAAAAATATTTCCTCCCCGGGTGCTTACTTGCAAGGGAGGTTCAGGAAATTCAGGTATCCCAAACTTTTGTTCAGCCTGGAAAAACACAAATGATGGGTCCATAGTCTCTAATACAACCAGACACCGTTTCAAATTGGTTAAGATTTCTTCTTGAGTATGAAGCCACCATGATGTTATCCTGAAGCCCTCTCTTCGCGGCGCCTGGTCAAAAACCTCCCTGGCAATGCCCGTCAATGCATTCTGTAATTTTTCAAGCTTAGGGCGTTCGCCTGCTTCTTGATATAAATCTTCAAGGATATGATGATATATATTACCAAGCTGCCGGGCATCCAAACCTTCCCTGGGAGATTCGCTTTTTTCAATCCCCAATACGTTGGCTACAAAAAAATAATAGGGACAAATCTGGTAGGTTTCCAGACGGCTTGCACTCCAAATATGCTCCGCTGAAAAACGCTCTGCAAAAACATGTCTGAGCTCGCCTAAACTGCCATCATAGATGCTTCCGGACATGTCTGAATCGTAAGTCCTGCCGGATAAAATAATTAACGCTTGATTAATCCGGCTGCAGGTTCCAGGTTGTTTTTTTTCAGCCTGCCGCCAGGAAGAATTGTATTCTTTACCAGTTGAGATTATTTCAAAATATTCCGATTTAGATGAGGCAGCGTGTAAATCTGGCAATGTGCGGCTTGTATGGATTAAAGGTTCAATATTTACGCAGCGCAAGATTTCTTCCCAGTAAGGGGAAGGCTGCCAGGGAGTTCCATTGTCTGCTATCCTTGGCCGGGTTATCAGTAATGCAGAGTTAGCCCGGGTGACCGATTCGTAAAAATACTCTGCCTCAGCGCTTTCAGTTGATTGTTTAATTGGTAATCCATATTCCTCCCGGAGGAGCTTTCGATCCCAATCTCTGAGAAAGGGATCTTCTTTTAACGTTTGGGGGAATTCCCCTTCAGCAATACCTATAATGGCCGCTGCATGAAATGGTATTCCCCGGGATTCAGTAATATCTGCACAATACACCCCGTTTGAATTAAATTCCTCGGGCTGGTAAGAAGTTCTCTTGATTATTGACTCAATATTTTCCAGGAATGTGCTGAATGTCTCCATTTTGAAACCCATTGCTGTTTCCGCCCAGACCATCTCCCGGAAAATATTCTTTAGAGACCGGATTGCGCTTAAGTCTCTTTGGGCTAAATCCGGAGGCCCGTCTTTTATCTTTTGGATTACCTTCAAGCCAGATTGAGATACCTGAACTTGTTCGTCACCCAGCAGGTCTTCCGCCCAGGAAACAAATTCACTGATGGATCCTTTCTCGATAGGTGGAGTCAAAAGGCGGATGAAAGCCTGGAACTTTTCCCACAATCGCGCCGCATCCTCACCAAAAATAATTCCTGATGGCAGATTCGGTCCTTCTCCATATAGATTACTTTCAGTTCTTTTTCTCTCAATTAAAAGAGAGAAAGCTTCCTCCCACTGCTTATATCCCTGGATAACACTTCCCCAGCGCGCAATTTTAACCAGTTGATCGATATCTTCTACATGAGTTCTCGATGGATCCTGGCTCTTTTCATTTTTGCGAAGACTTCTCCAACAAAAATAAGGGGATCGCCAGGCCTCAACTACTGCACGCCAGTTAAATTGTGCTTTTCCAGGCTTCACGCCTTTTAATAAACCAAAAAAGGACGCTATCGCTGGATTTTCAATTAAGGGCATTCCTCCCTGAACTTGTACTGGTATTCCAAATTCACTTGCTACCCGGTAAATAATCAAACGATAGGGTTCAAGGTTTCTGGTCAATAAAGCAATCTGACCGGGATGAATGTTGTCTTTCACGATTGTTGACTTAATCCATCGCAGAGCAAACCGGACTTCAGCTTCCCGATCTGGTACAGCAGCCATCTGCAGTCCACCATCATTGACTATCAAATTCTCTTCTTCCATCCTGAACAAATTTTCTTCCAGGCGATAAAAAAGGGCATCAGATGATTTCTCTTCATCCTTTTCTTCCAGTTGAATTATTTCCAGAACGTCTGCATCTGCCAGTAATTCCATTATGCGTTGAAACCGCTTGTGCACCAGGGGTCTGGTTGTACCATCTTTAGTTCCGGTTAAAGTAACCATCAAGTCAGAAACCTGGGCTTCCAAAGCCAGAATAATCCTTAACTGAACTGGAGAGAGGTCATCAAATCCATCTAGCAAGAGGGATTTCCAAGCTGAACACAGGACAGGATTACTCTCTAGCACTTCTGCTGCCAACCATACTTCTCCGATATAGTCAGACCAATTTTCATCCTGAAGTCTTTTTTGATAAGCTGAATAAATTATTGCCAGTTCACTTAATCTGAGTTCACCACCCATTCCCTTCACAGCGGCAGTAAATTGAGAGGGTAATATACCTCCCGCTTTAAGTTCCCGGATTATCTTCAATGTGAATTGGATAAATCCTGGCAGCGTCTTTATTCCCCCGTAGTAATCCAAATTACAGTTTTCCACAATATTCTGCAGCAGTCGTGTTTGGGTTGTTTCAGATATCCGGGTATTGAAGATTCCTGTCAATCCAAGTATTTCCCGCGCCAAATCTTCAAAGGTACCAACATTGACGCCAATAGCCCCTCCAGCCTTGGCTAATTCCTGCCTGAAAGCCATCGCCTGAATCCGGGATGGCACGATCACGCGAGGAGTTTCCATTAATTCAGCAGAAAGTTCCCGGGCCCGTTTAGCAGCCCAGGTGGTTTTTCCTGATCCAGCGGGAGCAATGATAACCTTTATACTCATAAGATAGACAATCCTGCTGATCCCCAGGTACTATTTTGCGTTCCCGTTTATCCAATTCCGATATTGGACACTATCACAATTAGTGCAGCAATAAACCAGTGGATGATGAAAGAATAAACGAACGATCCAGTACGCCAGGCTACCCAGCCAAATGCAAATCCACCAAATATTGTGGAGAGGGTCTCAACTTCCGGTTTGCCGAGATGAGCAACAGCAAATGGTACAGCTTGAATCCACAACGCGTCCGGACCGTATTTGCGGGCATACCCAAATAGTATCCATCCCCTGAAAAGATATTCCCAACCAAAAAGCTCAAGAGCCTTCTTCCAGATTAATCCCTCTTGAGAATAGGAGTAATATCCTTGCATGCCGGAATTCCTGGTGCCGAGAAACCAGATAATTGGGCCCATAAAAAGCAATCCTAGAAATGTCAGCAGCAGTCCTGTTTTCCAATCTCCCAACTTAAATCCATAATCCACTGGTTTTTCTTTAAAAACAAAAATTGTAATTCCCAGGGGAATTATCACAAAAAGTAGAATGCTATCCAGGTAGTTGCGGGAAGTCGGATTGTAATAAAAATCCGCCATGATTAACAAAGTGCTGACTATTGAAATAACCGCAATTTTCCAATCAATATTTAACCGTTCACCGAGGATTCTTTTCATAGTATTTCAAGGGTCCGCAGCGCCATCTAAACGCTCACTCAGGTAATTTTTTTCTCAGTCGTGTGGTACTTTCTATAGCATATCATATTCACCAAATCTGGGTAATCACCTGAACTGAACATCTTAAGTCCTGTCATTTCATTTAACTTTAAACTGCGTCTCATAAAGGGTCTGGTAAAGTCCCCCTTGATCCAGCAGATCATGATGAGTTCCTTGCTGTACTAATCGTCCCTGATCTAAAACCAGTATTTTATCAGCAGCCAGAATGGTGGATAAACGATGAGCGATTACCAGACTAGTGCGGTTTTTCATAACCTGTTTGAGTGCACTTTGAATTAATTCTTCTGAGAGAGAATCTAAACTTGAGGTAGCTTCATCCAGGATCAATATGCGCGGATCCCGCAGCACCACCCGGGCAATAGCAACTCGTTGGCGTTCACCGCCGCTTAGACGGTATCCCCGCTCTCCAACCACAGTGTCATAATCATCTGGAAGACTTTGTATAAAATCGTGAATATTGGCAGTTTTTGCAGCTGATATTAACTCATCCTCGCTCGCGGAAGAACGGGCATAGAGTAAATTAGCTCTGATTGTGTCGAAAAACAAGTAAGTTTCCTGGGTAACCATACCTATATTTCCTATCAGGGAAGACAAGGTTACCTCTCTTAAATCCTGGCCGTCAATTAATATCTGTCCTTCAGTCGGGTCGTACAACCTCGGCAGCATATAGGTTAAGGTTGTTTTTCCAGCCCCGCTGGGTCCAACCAGTGCAACCAGCTCCCCAGTCTCAATAGAGAAATCAATTCCCTCTAAAGCCCAAATTAGGGGTTTATCATCTGCCTCGTTGATATTCTCTCTAGCTATCTTTTTCCGTCCTCGTTTTAGATGAGCTTCTCCCGATCCCCGCCAGGAAAAACGGTCAACCTCTTGCAAACCAATGGCATCATTCCCA
>LGVF01000788.1_pt1 | contig 12109 bp, 5 predicted proteins | sample 469901 | NCBI WGS metagenome assembly LGVF01 (sample SAMN03893561, study PRJNA290197) | marine sediment metagenome | material: sediment; isolation source: combined push core samples #3730, #5133, and #5579 collected at Hydrate Ridge | place: Pacific Ocean: Hydrate Ridge | reverse complement strand
GGGACAAACATATTCCGCATACCCGTTGGAAGGATCACCACACCCGATCATCTTCTCAACATTTTCAACAATCGAATCCCAATGTGGTTCTGAATATCTACCTGATAATTCAGTTAATATTATATACCACCAATCACTAAATATTGCTTTTATTGACCTGGTTGCCATAAGATCTTTTTATATATCATAATCTCAATGTATTGCAAACGTAATTTTATAATTTCCTATACAATCAAAAAATTGGGGAATTGTTCAATATTACCTATTCATCGGTTAGCCGGAGAGTCAGTCATGTTAAAGTGGAATTAAAAAGAAGTGACGATTGTAGGATCAAGAGGATTTATAAAAAACTAAATAGAATAATCAAGGTTTGACCCCATATAGACTACAGGTTATGCAGAAGACAAATGCCTAGGACTAGAAGGAGACGTCAAACCGGATTTTTGTGTTGTTTTTCCGAAAAATGACAAAGAGATTTTATGTGTCGACGATAATCCCGCTTTGGCTCTGATGTGGCATGATTCTGAAGTCGACTTCGGGGTGGACGAAATCTATCAGGTGTTGATCTGGGAAGATAATAATGTTGAGGAATCAGAACCAATGTTTCGAAACTGGATATCGAATACTACCATCTGGGTCGTGACCCCGTGGGTTGCAGGGGAAATAGGCCTTGAGCCCGAAAAAACTTATTATTGGAAGGTGAAAAAGTTCAGTCAAAGTAAAGGTAGTATAATATCGACGGATATAGGCTTATTTTCCTATAAGCGAACTATTGGTCCTGAAGAGCTTATAGTCGCCCCCCTCCCTTTTTTTTGGGGTACAGTGCCTGACAACTCATACTCAGACGTGGAACTGTATCCCCCCTTACGCTCATGTGAGGAAACGGACCTTACGCAAGAGCCTACAGACGAATTTACCCCATGTTGTTCCAATGGTCGTCATTGCCGTTATTTTGGTTACCCTGATGACCCAGGATCCTACTGTGTCCATCATAATGGTATATTGAAGAGTGTATACATTCATGGGCCTATCACAGCCCTTCATTTTCCATAACGGCGATTGAGGAATTGTTCGTGGAAAACTCGGGCACAATCATCATTTTAGCCAGAATGTGTTGACAAGCAAAGGCAAAACCACAGGGGCACGTTATGCAGTGCCCCTGTGGCATTATTTAGCACCAACAAAGGTTGTCTCCCCCCACCCCCATCCTTTTTACGAAGCTGCTTCCCTTTTTGCTCAACAATGCCTGTCAACGATTGGATAGAGATATGCCATGCCAAAGGGGATATCTCTATCCACCGTTTTGAACCTTTTGTCCCATCCTGACACCTGAACCATAGCATTTCTTTTGTGTTGCGGGTTTCCCGCTTTAGCATAAGAAGCAGTCAATAGCTTGGACTGATTTTATGCCTCCCGGTTGGCGTGCTCCTGTGATCAAAATAGCTCTTAGAGTTTTCAATCATTCATACATGCCGGTAACTTTCGATTTCACTACATCACAGCGTTATGATTTTGCGATTTATAACAGCAATGGCACAGAGGTTTGGCGCTGGTCAGACGACAAAGCCTTCCTCCAGGTTCTGGGACAAATAACCTCAGAGCCCGGTGAGTCAGTAAGGTATGCTGTCAAACACAAGTTTGTTGACAGTTGTAATGACACTAAGGAAAAACCAATGCCGGTCGATCTTTACACTCTCAAAGGGGAGCTTACCGCCAGAGATACGGAGCTCAAGGTGCCCAGGACAATGGAAGGTGAGGTAACCTTTTGGCACACGTATGTATATTGACAAACTGAATTTCATACTGGGTTGCCAAGTGTACCATCGGGTTTGCCTGTTGGCCGGTTTGCCTGTTGGCCGGTTTGCCTGTTGGCCGGTTTGCCTGTTGGCGAATGAACAAGGACACCTGTCAAAACCGATCAACGGGTTAACCGAATCTTTACAAGTGGAAAAGGCCTCTATTCAGCCAAAATCTCAAGCAATTTCTGCACCGATGTCTCGCTTTGCCCTAAGCGATCCTGAGGCCCACTTCGTTTTCACACAATTTTTTTAAACCGACGTGTAAGAAAAAGGGTTGTCTTGTGTATTATTAGAGTAAAGGGGGTTGGTGAAGATGAGGCAATTCGCGCACTTGATTTAGCTAAATAAGTCGTTGTGTAAACTTATAAAGAACATAAATAATATAGGAGGCTAAAAATGCATAAGTTATTGACATACCCAGTCATAGTGGCTTTATCAGTAATATTGACATGCATTTCTGTAATGGGACAAACAACAGATGGTTTTATTTCAATAAGTGTTCGAGACGTTGAAACTGGTTATGGATTACCAGCTTTTATTTCTATATTATCAACCGAATTATCAACAGAAGAGCTATCCCTTATAGATTCATTCCAATCACCTTTAGGCAAAGAGGTTCTTAAAAGGTATCCTCCTGGAAAATATATCATTGAGATAAAGATGAAGGGTTGTCAACTCATGAGGAGTTGGTTTACTATCGAAGCTGGCAAGAAGTTTCGTAATCGCTATATGCTATCTCGAAAAAACAAAATTCCATTAGAGAAAAACACCATTCCCTCTGATAGTGCAATCATAACTGGATATATCACTAATGATAAAACAGGCCAACCTCTCGAGGGAGTTCATATTAAATGCGACAAGACAGGCGTAAAAGTTTACACTGACAGAAATGGATACTTTAAAGCATTGATCCCTGTGGTGGAAAGCTTGCTCTTAGGTGACCAAAAGATTAACGCGATACAAGAAAATATTATATTTTTCTTGCCACACTATAAGATCCTTAAAGAGGTTAATGTTCTACTCATAGCTCAGCGTCATTTAGGAAAGAATGTAACGATGTTTAAAGGGAAAGGAGTGATTATTCATGACCGAACACATAACCTGTTATTATCACTTAAAAAGATAAAGAAATTTGAGGAATTGAAGTTGAATATAGAGGTTCAAAAGTATATTGCACCTCCTTTAGAGATAACTAGCTCAAATGGAGTAGATTCGTCTAATTTCATCTCAGGATCTGCTCAACAAGATCCGATAGTTAAGCAGCCTCCTCAAACAATTAGAGTAGGTTTTAGTAGTGTTTGGGGTCAATGTTGCTATCCATCGGAATGCAGCAACAGCATGATCTATTCATTGGAAGACTATGTATGTTTAGGCTGGGGTGATGAGTGGATACCATCTTGGGAAGTTCATTCACTTCGGGCAGGTGCAGTAGCTTATCGCTCTTATGGGGCTTACCATGTAGATAATCCCAGAGGTGCTAATCACGATATTTGTTCAAGTGCATGCTGCCAAGTGTTTGATTCGGATGATGAAGGTCTAACTCCCCAGAAAACAGCTGGAATAATGCTTCAAAAGGATAGTAGTATTTTTAAGGCGATGTATTCTGCTGAAAATAATAATTGTTACTGTAGTGATTGTTACGCAGGCAGACCTGATTGGGGATGGCCTTGTCTGTATGATCCGGTTGGTTGCGGATATTCTTGTTATGGTCACGGCGCTGGTATGAGTCAATGGGGCACACAAAGATGGGCACTACAAGAAAAAAGTTGGGTCTGGATGGTAGATCATTATTATAATGATCATGGAACTGGTTATGAACAGCGCTCTGCTTATATGACCTCTCCCTTAGAAATCATGAATGCTACTCCAGAACCTAATTCTGTAGCTCTTGGGCAAAACTTTCAAATAAACATTAGCGCAAATAATCATGCCGGACTTTCTCATACCCAGGTTATAATTGGTGCAAATCTTTACTCAAGTAGCACTGGATATCTTGACGATACAGCTAATGACAAAAAAGTAACTCTTAACCCAGGAAATAATACTGTAAATCGGTTAGTTATAGTGCCCCCATCTACACCTGATGGAACTTATGATTTACTTGTGGCTTTATGGTTAGATGTTGATGAGGATAGCATAATAAATACGGATATTGATTTACTTTTCAATTTAATGACCTTCAGTCAAGCGATAACTGTAGGGGAGCTTTGTCCGACCACAGATCTGCCGGTGCCGAACGACAGATGGAGGCTCGAGATATGGGACAACCGCGATCTTTCAGGAGACCCGGTTGAGGTGCGCTATGATGCCCCTGGGAGCAACGGATTCCGCTTTGCCTGGGGAAATGGTGGTCCTAGTGCCTGCGCTGGGAGTGACAATTTTTCAGTTTGCTTCCAACGTTATGCCGACTTCTCCACATCAGGCAACTATATCTTCGACACCAGTACTGATGACGGCGTCAGGCTCTGGGTTGATGACGAGCTGATAATTGATCGGTGGAGGGACATGCCGCGAACCACGCACACCGGCAATATATACTTAGCTGCCGGCTCGCACGACATCAAGATGGAGTACTACGAGAATATGGGTGGCGCCCACGCAGAGTTATCCTGGGGCCTTCTGGAAAGAATACCTCTGACTCAACCTCAACCCAACGGTATGTTTGGCTGGTCGGTAGCTTCTGGAGATTTTAATGGAGATGCTCTGGGAGACGTCATAGTCAGCAACCCAAATATCAACACTGGCGAAGTTTATGTATATTACGGGAACTCTGAGTTTTCGGGGACACCTGATCAAACTCTCACGGACCCTATGGGGGGTAAGAGTTTTGGATTTTATGTTTCTACATCTGGTGATATGAACAATGATGGATATGATGAACTCATTGTTGCCATGAATTGGGGTCTTAACAAGGTTTATGTTTACATGGGTACTGAAAACGGATTGAACAACGCGCCTGATATGACACTTACACCCCCTGACGGCTATCCAGAATATGGTTTCGGTCATGGAATCTCAAGAGCTGGTGATATTAACGGTGATGGATATTATGACATTCTTATTGCTGGTGGAGGATCATACATTTTCATTTATCACGGATCTGAGACAGGTATAAACGAAGATCCAGATAAGGTTATTACAATACCTGGCGCAGGATGCACTGGCTCGTGTATCAGTGTCTCAACATTAGGGGACATAGATGGTGACGGTTTTGATGACATAGCAGTATCCAATGCTAAAACTCCTCCCGCAGACCATTTTGAAGTTTACGTCTATTATGGATCATCGAGTGGAATTATCGCAGATAATCCCGAAATTCGTACAATCTCGATGCCTAGTGAAGAAACATGCAGAACAGGTGAGGTTGCTCCGGCTGGAGACTTTAATGGAGATGGTTTTGCTGATCTTTTGATTGGCAATCAATGGGCATCTGGCAGTTTCCTGACGGAGGGAAAGGCATATATTTTCTACGGCTCGTCTGCAGGGCTTTCTGATTCTCCAGACGTAATTATTGATAATCCTGATCCAGAGTATAACGTGAGGTTTGGTGCTTCAGTTGATGGTATAAGGGATTTGAACCATGATGGCTTTGACGATGTAATTGTTGGATGTCCCTACCAGCGCCCCAACGGAAGTGCTTATGTTTACTATGGTTCACCTCAAGGCATTACAGGAATACCCTCCCTGACCTTGGTCGAAGAAGGAGACTTCGGGTGGTCTGTATCTAACGGTAGCAATATTAAAGGAAATGGACAGAACTTCATAATTGTAGGTGCGGAATTTGGCGGGGCATATCTGTACTCATTAACATATCCTGGTACTGTTTTTGTAGAAGTTAGTAATGACAGCTTTTGTTTAGATGGACAGCCATTTAAATTTGTGGGAGTCAACATCCGAGAACTTTCGGCCTTCTATTTTAGGGGAAAAAAAGAAAAAATCAGGGAGCAATTGGAAGCTGCTGAACAGATGGACGCTCGAGTCGTTCGATTTTTTGGGGCTAACAAGTACAGGAAGCCATCCGAGTGTATAGCTTCCATACAATATGTCTTGGATCGAGCAAGGGAAGTCAATCCGGCCATGAAGTTTATCATTGCGCTTACCGATTTTTACGACAACGATTTCCATCCCCAAGGAGATGATAACTGGTATAATCAACACCTTGATCCCGGATGGTTTTCATCTGGATATCTTAACAACTACGAACCATTTGTACAAGCGGTGGTATCAGCATTTAACAACAACAGCCAGATTATGGCCTGGGAGCTTGGGAATGAACTTTCGAGCAATACGAGCATGCTGGACTTCGCTTATGATATGGGACCTGAAATCAAGCGTCGGGCGCCTCTTCAGCTTGTTACCACGGGTTTCTTAAGCGTCTGGCATGCTACAGTCGGCCAACCCGGCGATCACATCATCAGTCAGTTTTACGATTCGTGGAATGGATTCCCCAGTCCTTTTGATTTTCTGACGGTCCATGCCTACAACAATCGGCAAGCAGATGAGTTTTCCCGGGATGACATCCCTGAGGCCCATTATCACCATGAGGATGCAGATCAACAATGGGCACAAGCCAACAGCCGTCCTTATATTGTGGAGGAGGCAGGCTTCAGTGGGGCAGGGATTGGTGCTCCATTTCCTGGAGAATACTGGGATAGTACATGGATTCCTGAGTGTACTGATGATCGCGGCCCCGCTATCGAAGCCACGATGAATATATACTTCGATAACCTCGGATGCGATGGCTTTATGCAATGGGGATTCATGTCGGGGGATGAAAATATCGGCTCCGGCGACCATAATGTAGGCATGGACTGGGCTCTTGGTCACACGGACTGGGGCAGTCTCTTTGCTGTATATCAGGCCCGATCCTATAGTCTGCGTAGTAGTGGCAATCCCTGCCTGGTCTGTCCATGCAACTCCGGCATCGACAATTACTGCCACGCGCCGCAGACACCCGGCTGCCCGATTGACCCAATCTCCCCCAGAGGCATCAGGCGACCCTATTACAGCATTTTCTCCAAACTACGGTAGTTGTTGTACGACTTATTTATGGGCAGGTCCTTAGCATACATAAGCGCAGTAATCGGTGTGATACGCTGTCTTCTGTTTATTTTTCGCTGTGAAACATCAGCGCAATTAGACTGATTTCGCCTGAATCATTTCAGAGGTACGTGGTTGCCTCTTTCACTATTTACATTTCTATAGCGTGGAGGAAAAGACATGACAGACAAGCATTTGTGGTGGCAATGGAGCGTTGAGTGCACGCTCGTCCTATTACTGGCGTGTACTGTGGGACTCACAGCCGTTCAACCAACGGCAGCAACAGATTGGGAATGTCCCTCGCATTCCACGCGCATCGCGGGCGTGGATTTCTGGGACGATAACGACTTGGCTTTGACCAGCCTCATGTCGGACGGCGGTTTCGTGATGTTCGACCTTCTCCCCGGCTGGGTGAAGGATCCGGGGCATGGGGGGTGCGGTTGGGACATGGCATCGTACATGCGGCCTAGGGTGGAGTGGGCGGATTCACAGGGATTTACCGTCATCACGCGTCTGATGTTCGACGAGGGGTCATGTGTTCCCGGCACCGGCCTGGGACCTGTCGCGATCGAGGAATTCGCCAACTGGTGTGGCGAGATGGCCCAGCGCAACAAAATGGGGGAATACTGCCACATCTACATCATCGGAAATGAAATCAACCACTCCGCCGAGAATGAGAACGCAATCGGGTCGATTACGCCCCAGCAGTACTCGTGGGTCTACCATGCCTGCCGGAAAAAAATCCACGAAGCGTATGACGGGCACGGTCGCAAAGCTATAGTCCTGGCCGCTTCAATCGGCCCGTGGCATCCGAGGAATTCTAAGAACGGTGAGTGGGGCTTTGTCGAGTTCTTTTGGAGGTACCTGTGGTATCTCAACCCGTCGGAGAACGACCTGCTCTATGACATTTACGGCGATCCGGCTGTAGACGGATTTGATATTCACGCCTATGGGTACAAGAATTCAGACGAGCCAAATCCAACTATGGATGGTCATGAGGATCCATGGAAGTGTGGATTCCAGATATTCAACTGGTTCTGCGAGGTTATTCTGAGCAGGCCAGATTTCGCAAGTAAACCGGTCTATCTGACGGAAATTAACACAAGTCACGGAGGCAATGGTGAGCCAAAGGACAATTATCACAATTTTGGCAATCCCCTGTTTACTGATTGGATCGGCCAGGCATATGCCGCGGTTAACGGTTACAACGTCGGAAAAAACGGGCGTCCCATCAAGGCCGTCAACTGGTTCCTCTGGCGCGAGGAGAATTGGTCGGGCTACGAATTGAGCGGTAGCGAACACTTGTTGCCGACAGCCAAGTCCGATTTTTCGCTTATGTATCGACAGGCATTCAACAACGTCGCTCCCAGCACGTTCGCTTACGGTTATGTGGAGGATGAGTCAGGCAACGCGATTGCTAATGCCGTGGTCTACTCTGATGACGGCGTGTATCGCTCTAACAAGACGAACTCTAGCGGGGCCTACGTCTTCAGTCTTCCCTCAAACACGACGATTGAACTTGTTGCGGAGGAAATGAGTGGAAGCTACCGTAAGGCGGAACACTCTCAGTACTTCTACGATGGGATGCAACCTCGGATAGACTTTACTCTGAAACAGTATGGGGGATCCATAAGAGGTTATGTGTTAGACAAAAACTGCAATACCGTTTCTGGAGCGACGGTTTCTACCGAGGCGGGTGGGTACTCGACAACTACCGATGCTAACGGCCGATATACCCTCAATGATGTTAACTCTGGAACGTATACGTTCAACGCATCTATGGGGGAGAGAAACCTTAACTCGGCACGGCTATCTATCAAAGACACGGGTAGTCTGGATCTGTACTTATTAGAACCTGTTACCAATTGCCTGACAGTCAATGGCGACTTCGAAACAGGAACCAAGGTGGGCTGGTTCGGATTCGGTTCAGTACCTGGTATACAGGAGAATGGGAACGGGTTCTACGGGATGCCCGCACGCTCAGGTGCCTATCTCGTTCGTGGCGTTCGAAACTATTCACCGCAGTATTTAACAGGAGGACTCTACCGCCCGCTCTCGGTGACCACCGGAACTCAGTATTCGGCTTCGGCGTGGGTTTACACGAGGCGTGATGACGGCGGATCGGTGATCATGGGCACACCAGGCGACTCACGTGGTCGCATTGGAGTTGATCCTTATGGTGGAACAAACCCGAACTCGGGCGATATCGTTTGGTCAAGCTGGGTAGAAAGCCATGCACAATGGAAGAAGATCACCACACCGACGTTTACCGCTGAGGAAAATAGTGCAACCGTCTTCCTCCAATACGAGATCAATAAACAAGGATCTGAGCTAGCGCCATGGCAACTCGTGGCATTTGATCGTGTCGAAATGTTATCACCACGCCAGGTTATAACTATAAGCAACATCTTCATTGATAATATCCAAGCAAACTCCGCTGTCGTGCACTGGACAACGAACATCCCTACGGTGGGAGAAGTGAACCTTGTTACGACTCCAGGTGGCACGGAGATGTCCCAATATGACCCAATTCAAACAACGAATCATGCATTAACGGTTTCTATGTCTCCGGGGACGACCTATTACTACTGGATAAAGGCATGGACAAGCACATCGGATAAAGTGGTTTCCCCTGTCAAGACTTACACCGCCCCTTATCTTAATCCTATCACAATCAGCAACGTAAGTGCCCATGTCACGAACTTCGACTACGCGGAAATTCTCTGGTCGACTGACGTGCCTAGTACCTCTCGCGTAGACTACGGCACAACAACGAGTTATGGCCAGTGTGCGACTGGTGATTTTGGCGTAGCGCACCGCGTGGTGCTCGGGGGTCTAACCCCGGATACCACATATCACTATAAGGTGACATCCACGGCAGAAGGCTACCAGCCGGGGAGCTCAGAGGACTATACGTTTTATGTGCCACTCGATCCAGTGCCCATGCAAGATTGGGGAGTAGGCGACATCACGATCACCTCAGCAGTTGTGTACTGGTGCACGCGTGATGTATCGGCTATCTCACGTGTGGACTACGGCACAACAACGGACTATGGACAGTACGTCTATGATGGAACGCTCAAAGGGTGGCATCAGATGACCCTCACAGGGCTGTCGCCTGGAACGACATACCACTGTAAGGCGACGTCTACAGCAGCTAACTACACACCCGGTGAGTCTCCTGATATGACCTTTACCACATTCTCATCTACAGTTACGGTGGGCCCAAATGGAGATTATCAGACCATATCCGAAGCGCTTGACCTATGTGGCGGTACTGATGGAGCCGAAATTCGGGTTGCTGCGGGAGATTATTATGAAACACTCTCTATTCCGGCCAATGTGCAGTTAATAGGCGGTTGGAACGACGACTTCAGCGAGTGGGAACCTGAAGTCTATAAGACCAACATCACAGGTCAGGTGGTGATGGAACAATCAGGTACTGTTCTTGACGGATTTGAAATTGCTGCCCCTACCCCCGGTGAAGGCACTGGAATTACTATAGGAACAGGGGGTTCAGCAATGGCCCCATCAGATATTGTGGTTCGAAACTGCTCTGTTCATGACTGGAACACAGGAATACTGGTACGAATGGGTGATGATGTTGCTATCGAGTATACTGTCATTGCAGATAACTACGCAGGTGTGTGGAAAAGTGGTCATGATGACCTTCGGTTAGATCACAATACGATTGTGCACAACGAAAGAGGGGTCTTGCATTTCTGGGGGGAAACTCCTCTTGATTTGACGAACAACATTGTCGCCTATAACAGTGTATGCGGGGTATGGTGCAATGGATGGAGCGGTGTGACCCGAGACTATAATGTCTGTTATGAAAATGCTATTAACTACAGAAGTGGATGGAGTGATACGGAACTCTTTCCTTCACTAAAAGGCCCTCATTCATTTTACGATGATCCGGTGTTCGTGAATCCGGATGAAGATAACTACCACCTGCGCTCCGATTCTCCGTGCATAGGTGTAGCAAGTGATGGTGGAAATATCGGGGCCTTGCAGGATGTCGTGGATCTGCCGAGTATCGGCCTCTGGCATGCCTCCAACGAGGGCTGCCCCCGCATTGATGTTTCATACCCGCAGATGAACTTCGGCCAGTCACACTGGAATGACATCTGCGTTTATGATGAAAATGGCAATTCCCTCGGATGGTTGAGCGAGTATCATCGTAATCAAAGTTGGTGCAATACATATTTTGGGGGTAACTCGCAGTGGCCAAACAGCTATTATCGTTTCCACGGCACCAAAGAAGAGCTTAGGAATCGCGGTTTGCCCCGCAAGATCAAGGTCCAATTTATCGATGAATCTGGCTACCCGTACAGTAAAATGAGTGGAATTCTTGATCTGGGACCCGTTCCAGGGACCTTGTGTGGATGTGTCTATGGGGATACACCTGATTATCCCATATTATTGCCCAAGATAATACCTGGGCCTGGGCCAAAAAAGAAGCCTCTGCCCGGGGCAACCGTCACGATCGCAGGACGATCCGACATCACAGACAAGAACGGATATTACTCCATTGGTGACGTTCCGGCCGGAACCTATACCGCCACGTGCACGCATCCTTATTATTGGAACCTATCAGCCCAGGTGACGATTTCGGATGGGGGTACGACAATAAAAAACTGGTACTACGAAGGTTCGGTTCAGTAGTACCGATTTCTAACATAGCAGGGCTCCGCGAAGCACTTGATTTGCAGAGCCCTGTTAAGCTGTTTAGCTGGTCCAGGATCGGCCAGATCGATAATCAGACGACATCACCTTGAGCGAAGCTGGGAAAATCGGGGACGTCTTCGACCACATTGAATAAGCCTGATAAATGGAAGAGTAATTCAATAAGGAGGGAGACAATGAAAAGGCATCTTTTTTGGATATACTTGATCAGTTTTATTTTTCTGCTGAGTGCACAGGAGTTCTCTGCTAAGGATTGGCAGAGACAACAAAGTGGTACTGCTTGAAATAGGAAATAGGGGACGTTCGTGCAGAACGTTCATAACTCCAAATTGATGCCATCTATATCCGGCTTATTCCCTGTTGATATCATTCGTGTCACGCAAGAGTTCGTAACACCGAGGTATCTGGCAACATCAGCCCCGGAATAACCGAGTTCCCGGATACCGATCCACGACATTGCACGTCTGGCTTTTACAACCGCATTTCTTCGGCCCCCTGATCGAAGTTCACCGATAGAAACATTGTATTTTTCAGAAATTTTTCGGGCAAGTGCCTTAATATCGATTCGTTGCCCGGACAGT
>LGVF01016427.1_pt1 | contig 12117 bp, 17 predicted proteins | sample 469901 | NCBI WGS metagenome assembly LGVF01 (sample SAMN03893561, study PRJNA290197) | marine sediment metagenome | material: sediment; isolation source: combined push core samples #3730, #5133, and #5579 collected at Hydrate Ridge | place: Pacific Ocean: Hydrate Ridge | reverse complement strand
TTTTATTCTAACATTTCTTGAAGTACTTACTCTATCCATTCCATCAAATACTTCACCCGATGATGGACACGTACCTAATCTTCCTGCAAACAATTTACACCTTACTGCGATGTAACATTTATTTGCTGAATGATTTGTAACGAATAAGTCATCAACTTCAAAGTGGTAATCAGTATCACTTTGTTTCATGTCTACATCGTTCGTGTTAAGCGTAACATTTGGATCTCCTGTAGGTCCCTGATGGAATGTATATTCTCCTGCATACCCATCTACTGTAGGACCTGGTGATGGAGATGCGGTTGGAACTGGTGTTGGGGAGGTAGTTCCTACGCAATATTGTTCTTCACCTGATGGATATCCATCATTGTTTGTGATCCATGATGCATCTGCGTACGTCACGGCTTGATTTTGATTATTGCTTACTAGATCACTATTAGTATATGATCCACTCAAAGAAGAAGGAGATGTTATTTGTATTCTAGTAATTGCAGACGTAACTAATCTTGCTACAATTTGAGCAGTTCCACCAGATTCATTTGAACTTGTTCCACCGGTTCCGTATGTAGTCCAGGATAGACCTGAATTAACCATACAGTTATTTATTCCAAAGTTGCTGGCAATGTAGTCTTTTCCAGCGTTTGTTAGTGCCATTTTATTTCACCTATTTATTATTTAAAATCCTAAATATCCATCAATTGTATACAATATATTTGCTAACGTTACTGTAAATCCTAAATTTTTAAAGCCTAAATAACCATCTATAATTTCCAATAAAGCAGGTAAATTATTTTTCAATCCTGGTTTACCACCTTTGCTATTTAGCCAATTTGTGTATGAATTGGTTGGTGTGGGGGTGGGAGTTGCAGATGGTTTAGGAACGATATAATTTAAATCATTTGTAACATATAATTTTTTCAATTTAGATTCAGTTTCTCGTGAATATATTTTAATTAAATGAGTTCCTGCAGTTAAGTATTTTGTATATAATGGAAATTCTGGTGATAAGTATTGGCCAGATCCTCTACTAGATACATTTGTCCATTTAAAATTAGTAGATGGTATAAACTCAAATAGTATTTTAGTTCCATAATCCCAACTTAAATAAAATGAATTGTGATTTATATTTTCACCTAATGTTAAAGCAACTATTTTATATTCATCTGATTTTGGGATTGTAATTGAATATTTTACAAACCCGTTGCTATCATTACCTGCAGATTTAGGAGTATCAATATAATAATTACCTTCGGGGTTTGGATCATATATTTTTACCATAGGTGGGTTTAATTCAGGATAAGCTTCTGCAAGTTTTTCTATGTATACATTCCCTGGAACTGGTGATGGGGAAGGAGTGGGAGATGGTGTAGATGTACCGGATTTCATATATCCAGTTACAGTTGATCCAGAGATACTAACTCTAGGTACTGAGTATCCACCACATGAACCACTAGATACACTAATACAGGTAACCTGTCCAGTAGATGATATTCGAATTTGAGCAGTAAGGTCGTTATATCCTGATAACGTCCATTTTATTGTATGTGTTCCTTCTGGAAGGTTGATAATTGTCATATTGATCACGTATCTTTTTATTTGAAACCTAAATAATAATCAATTGTATCTAATAAGTTAATTAATGTTACATTAAATCCCAACTCTTTAAATTTTAAATATCCATCAATAATTTCAAGTAAAGCTGGTAAATAATTATATAATCCTATCGAAGAATCATAATGTAAAACCCATTCCTCAAATGAAGACAATGTTGGCGTAACTGGCGAATATGGTACGTAAAATTCAATTTCTTTTAGTCCATTGGTTTGATTAGTTATAATATTTATACCCGGTACACTTTGTTTTTGGCAAAGTGAAGATTGATTATCTACTCTAATACAAACAACATTGTTATCCGTAGTATCTAATACAATGGACATTAATGTTGGTTCAGTCATTGGACTGAATGTTGTATTCAATAAAATATTATATCTTTTATTTTTTATCATCATATGCTGAAATGATGGTGGTTTTAAAATTGGTTGGTTCCAAATATCTAATCCAATTAATTTAGCATTGGTAGGTCCACTTTTATGAGTGAATACTACAGGAAATTCACTTGAACTTGGTGTAGGGCTTGGAGTTCCATTCATGTTAATTACCCACTAATTTTCTAAGAGATGATATTAAATGATTATATGCAAAGTTTGTTTCATGGGTATTTAAAGTTACTTTACCTTCTGATGGGGAAATACAAAGTGTATATGGGTCCAGTAATTCCATGCCTAAAAGAACATCTGTGCCCATTACCAACGTTGAAACTTCATTTGATATTCCATCTAATACAACAGTGCATAAAAAAGTTGGCAAAACGTGAATAGTTCCATCTGCCAATGCTACTGAACAAGATCCAACCTTTTCAAGTCCAATGTCTACAGCCGTGATTAATGGTAGTACAATTCCACCAGAATAACCAGTATCAACAATTGCACCGTATGGAATTGATTTATACAATCCTTTAATTTGTACTTCTAATCGAACTTGATTTTCAGAATCAATTCCAGCAATAACACTTGATGACATAAAATCAAAACCTCATTGCTGCATCTGAACCTATTTTAAATCCATAAAATTCAGTATTTGGTAATGCGTTTCTACCATTACGCATTGCCTCAGCTAATGTATACCCAATAAAGTATCTTTTTGAGTATGGATCAATTGCTACAAAGTGATTAGGGTATTTTTTTTTTAAATCAAATTGTAACCGATCATATTCTTCTTGAGCACTGGCTATAGCTCTCAAACTAAGCCCGCTAGTCATGTGTTACCTCCAATAAGGAGATAAAAGGGATTTATTAATCCCTTCTAATAAGTTGTAGGTAGAACTCTACGTGCACACTCTACTGCTGCTCTCTTCCTGCTGTCAGCTTCTTCACGAGTACAAGTTTTGTATGGCTTGCCATCAGGTGCAGTCTTACCAACTAGTTCGGGTCTGTTAGTACAATGATCACCAAGAGAACAAGCTTCTTTCATGGATGATGCAACACCAGCCATTCTTCGTAGAAGATTTGGACTATTGATTGTGTTTTTTCTTGTTCTTTCATATACGCCAGGTGCGGATATTCCGCCAGGACCCATCAATGAAACGGTTGATACAGGTCTTCGTGTAAAGTCTACTCTTGTAAGGTACATTTTAATACACCAATTTTTAATAAACTTGAAATATATATATATTCATGTCAGACAAAAATTAGGAAATTCAATGATAAGTTATTTTTACATTGAGTGAGGAATATATATTAATGAATATAGAAGATCAATATATAAATAATTTGAAATATGATATAGCATATTGTAATGTGCTTCCAACTCAAATTGAATTTTTTGTAACAGAATTTAATGGCTTTCAAGATGAAATTCCATTGGTTATTGATGGTAAGGTAGTTTCAATAATTAAGGTGGTATAGTGATAAATATAGAAGTCAAATCAATACCATCTGGTGCAGTAATAAAAGTAATTAGTTCGATTACACCTACCCCTACACCAGTTACTCCCACTCCTATACCAGTTACTCCAACACCTACACCGATTCCAACTGAATGTACTAATTTAATAAATTCACATTATGCTGTTATTAAAGAGTTTGATTTTAACCACGACAATATGATTTCATTATCTGAAAAAGAAGAAGCAAAAAGACAGTATTTGTGGGGACTATTGAAAGATACAGATTACCAGGCTATTTTAAAATTTTATACATTAAAGTGCACTTTACTTGATCGGCCAACACCTACTCCACTACCAAAAGCGAATATAAATGCATTTAGGAATGAGTGTATGAGTAATGGATCAGTTAAATGTAGTTGGTCTACTATACGAAACTGGTTAAAAGATCGTCGAGTTGCTAGTGTTTGGTGGGATTTAACACAAATTGAAAGAAAGTCTATTGCAATAATTGCAATAAATAATTCTTTATTTTACTACATAGATTCTATACGTGATGGTTATGATAATTGTATAGGTCCAACAAGCCCAACATATGGAGCTGTTTGCTTACAAAATGCAATTATAAGAACCCAATTGTTTGGGTTCCCCGTTGAATATTCTAAAAAATGTTATTATAAATCATCAAATGGAATGTATAAATGTTATTATGATTCTAATTATTATGGTCTTCCTGTATTTGATATTGAATTGAGAACTACAGAAACAAGTGGGAATGATGCATATGGTCATGCAGTATGCGGAATTCAAATTGTAAATAATATGAATAGTTATAAAAATTTTATATTATTTCAATATAATGCATGTGATGTTAAACTAGGTGACTGGAACTTTCCGGATGATAAAGTGGATTTGTGGTTTAGAGTATACAAACCTAGGAAAATTGAACATGTTAGAAAAACATATTTACATGATTATGCGGAGTTTAAAATATACTAATGGCTAAAAAAGAATTAATAATAAGGATCAATGAAACCTTAAAAAGAGATTTTAAAAAAACATGTGCGACACATGACGATACTATGACTGATGTAGTATCCAATTGTATAAAAAGATATATAGCTGATAAAAATAAGAAATATGTATACTGAGGTTTAAATATGGTATCAATAACAAGTCTTCCAGTAAATGGGGGTGGGTATATTACATGTATAGCAGTAAGCCCAAGTTCTCCAAATGTAGTGTATGCATCCACTGACATAGGTGGAATATGTAAAAGTACAAATTATGGGGAAAAATGGTCTGTAATTTTAAAAGGATTGAATACTGATACTGATTTTGCAGTAACAACGGTTACTGTTGACCCAAAAAATCCGAATATAGCATATATAGGAACCGGGCAAATATGGGGGAATCCAATAGGAGATTATGGTGGTATTTTTAAAACAACTAATGGTGGTCAGTCGTGGGAGATATCATCCCGTCAAATAAAGTTTGCTGCATGTGGTACTTTTGATGTGCAGGGTACTTTAATTGCAGTAGATCCCAAAAACAGTAATATTGTTTATGCAGGAAGTCATAGAGATGGTATTTTTAAAAGTACTAACGGTGGTAGTACATGGTCATGTATTGGATTAGATGGAAAATATATAAGTAGTGTTGTAATTGATCCGATTAATACAAATATAATATATGTTACTTCACAAAATGCAGTTTCACCAACGCCAGGAATATATAAAAGTACAAATGGTGGCGTTAACTGGGATACTCTTTCTACTTCATATAATGCATATGATCTAACAATTGATGCTAAAAATCCACAGACACTTTATATAGCTGCTTTTGATAAAGGAATATATAAAAGTACAAATGGTGGGTCTTCATGGAGTAATAAAACACCATCTATGGCAGTAGGCCAACAATTTGTATCAATATCCGCAAGTCCTTCAAATCCACAAGTAGTATATGCTAAAACTAGAAGCACATATAAAGTATTTATTACAAAAAATGGAGGGGATAGTTGGGTTCCTAATGAAGCTGTTCATACCGTTGGATGGTATTTTACTGATCCAAAATTTGGAATATCATCTAGCCCAATTACTGCAGACCCCGTAGATGAAAATAAAGCGTACGTTGGAAATTGGTATTCAGTATTTAGGACAGATAATACAGGTAAAGATTGGACTGTTAAACCAAATGGTCTTGAAACGTCGTGTGGTTTTGATTGTACGGTGAATCCTCGTGTACCCAATGAAATCTATGAATGCCACCCAGACATAGGGCTATTTAAAAGTTCAAATAGGGGCGTTACGTGGACACGTATGGCTGCGGTGGGTGGCAATAGTTGGTCCATTGCTATAGATAAGACTACCAACCCTAGTATTGTCTATGCAGGGACAGGAAATTGGTCTGGTAATACTACTAATGGTAAAGTGTTTAAAAGCATTAACAGTGGGTCAAGTTGGGTAAATTCAAGTAGTGGATTATCTGATAGTAGAGTTCGTACCATTGCAATCAGTCCTACAAATCCATCAATAATTTATGTGGGTCAGACCAATGGTAGAATTTATAAAAGTATTAACAAAGCTGGTTCATGGTCTAACAAAAGTACCGGTTTAGGTTCAAGTGAAGTTTTAAAAATAGCGGTTGATCCATCTAACTCTGACATTGCTTATGCAGTTCAAAAAATACATGGTGTTTCAAAAACAACTAATGGTGGTTCTTCATGGACACGGATAAATGGAACGATTTCAAGAATATATATGCATGGTGTTGCTGTAGATCCTAATAACCCAAATATTGTTTATGTTGCATGTAGAGCTGATGGGATATATCGAAGTACAAATAAAGGGTCCAATTGGACAAAAGTATTGTCTGGTTTTGGTGGTAGATCTGTTACTGTGGATCCTAATTCAATTGTTTATGCTGGCGGACGTGATGAATGGTCTTCATCTACGACATCAGGTTTATATCGTAGTGAAAATGGAATTAACTTCATTAGAATAGATAATGGCTACCTCAGTCAAAATATAGAAAACATTGAAGTAGATCCGACAGATACTAGTAAAATATACATTTCTACAGCATGTAGTGGAACATATTTAGTCAAACTAGATGGGTCTAGCCCACCACCTCAATCTCCTACCCCTGTGCCAACCTATACACCAATACCAACAGAAACTCCTAGTCCTGTTCCTGGTCAATACCAATATATTACAAAACAAGCTGAGGAATACGTGCAGATAAATCCACCGATGGTAAAAGTACCTCATGTCACATCGAATGGTAATTTTTATGTTCATTGTCCAAGTGGACATGAAACCGGTGGATATGTTGTATATAAATTTACAGTTGCAAAGGCTGGAAAGTATAAAATAGCAGCATTGGTTAATGCAGATCGTATGGAACATAATTCATTTAAAGTTGTTATGGATGGTGCTAATCCTATAATATGGGATATTGTTCCTAAATCAAGCTGGCAGTGGGTTCATATATCTAGTCGTGGAAATGGTGCTGAGTTGTCACCCCAATATCCTATAGTATATTTTGACATAGGTGTTGGAACTCATACGTTAATTATATTTGATCGCAATGAGCAGACCAAATTAAAGAAATTGATAATAACAGATAATTTGAGTTACATACCCGGTGCGCCATTGCCAACCGAGCACGCTATTAATTTAATTAGTAATCCTCCGGGTGCACAGGTACATATTTGGAAAGTATAATAAAATATATTAAATATTTAATAACTATTCAAGCAATTAAAATGATACATCGGTGTGCGGTTTGGGATGTTTTAAATCTGGTTGATTTATTGCTTGAATAGGTACATTTTGGTTATTTTTGATTAGGTCCATTTGTTGTTGTAATTCAATTTCAGTCTTGATTTCACCTAAAATAAGGTCTATCGTATTGAGCACAGCAAATTTAGTGAAGGCCCAGTTAGTGTTTTTAGCAAAAAATCCTTTATTAAATGCCCATTCTTTAGCACGATTAAAGTCATTTATTTTTAATGCAGGAATGAAAGTTGTGATTCTCAAATTCTTATTTAGCCTATCTTTACTAATTTGTTTTTGGATTTCTTTACGAAGTTTTATCTTTTCATCGAGTCCCATTAGTTCTATGTTTAGATTTGGCAATGCCATTTTGAGTTACCTACCTATAATTTTATGAATAAACACATATGATGTATTTAAATAATAAAGTGCGTAAATAATTGATATACACAATAATACTACTGTCTTTTTTATAATTACACACTTTTTAGTATAAATATAATAAGATATATATAAACTATTATGGTTCGTCCAACCAAAACAGTTAATAAAACAGTATGTCCTGATTGTGATACCGAATTTACAGGAAAAACGTGTCCGGAATGTGGGACTACTAAGGAGTTGAAACCTTTGGCATCAGATGGAATTCCCCGTGATATGCATAAATCAGAAGTAGTATTTGGAAATGTTAATCAATTATCAAAATCCAGCGATTTACTTAATGATGATGCAGAATTATTACGAGAAAGGGCAGAGTATCAAAAAGCAGAAACTCATGATAATTTACGTGAATCTTTGGTACTGCGATCCGAATTAAAAAATATGGATCTAAAAAGACAAAAGCTTGAAAAACAAATTGAACTTGATAGATTTCATGTAGATCCTGTTACTGGACCGGCTAAGGATTGGCCTATGACATATCCAGCTAGTCAACAGCAACCTGAACAACCTGGGCAACAACCACAATCTTTATTTGGACCAGTATCACCACAAGCAACGTTTATGAAACAGCTTATGAATATGAAAAAAGATGAGCGAGGCGACTTTTTAGAACAATTAACAGATGCAGATCCTAATGCACTGCAAACATTATCTGGGATGTTTCAACAAAATTCAATGATGAATCCTGGCATGAATAATCCTATGATGAATTCACAATATCCTCCTTGGATGTATCAAGCGATGCCACAACAGCAGCAGCTTCAACAACAAGAACCAAGTGAAGATCCTATGGTTGGTGCAGTAAAAATGATGGGTGTAATGTTTGAAATGTTTAAGGGGATGCAGCCACAACCGGACAATTCAGCTAATGAAAAATTTATTGAGTTTAAAAACGCATTGGAAAAGATTAATGATAAAATAGATTCAAATCAATCAAATTCACGTGAAGATGTAAATGAAACTCTCCGGATGGAACTAACTGAGATCCGTAATAAGATGTCAGATGATAGACCTATGACAAGTTTTTCACAAAATGTTCGTGAAATGAAAGAAATGGTCACGGATTTGGAATCGTTAGGAATGATAAATAATGTTGGATCTAATGAAACTACTGTGGATGATAAGTTGAAGTTGCAACGGGCAACTCATGACATTGACATGGACAATAAACGGTTTGATCTTGAAAAAGGCAAAGTTACTGTAGCAGATAGAGAAGCTGATACTAAAAAGGATATTGTATCTGCATTGATGAAAGGAAGAATGCAAAGACGATTTAGTGATGCGATTAATGAGAACATTGAATCTGTGCCTGTAGTTCAGCAACAACCGATTAAATTAAAACGATCCAAACCTAAAGAAGTATTTTCAGAGATACAAACCGATTCTGGAATTATTCAAGAAACCCGGCAGGTTATACCTACGGAGTGATTAAAAATGGCTCAAATACTTGATTATGGTTCCGATTGGAAGCTTGTTTTAGATGAAAATGTAACTCCTATTGAAGAGATTAGAAAACCTGAGGAAGGGTATATTGCTCAAATTGGAGAAAGCCGGGATACGGGATTGCATACAATAGCATATGTATTGTACCACAAAGAGTACATAGATTCAAATGGTAACTTAGCAACTAGATCTGTTGATGATATTTTGAGGAAAGTTGACGATTTACGAAATTGTGAACGGTGTTCAACTCTTGATAAAGAGAAACTAAATGTAGATTCAATAGAATTCAAGTCACAAAACTCACAGGGGTTTGTGACAAACCCAACACAGGTGGTGCCGCAATTAGACGCTACCCCGTCTCCCGCCAGACCCTTTGCGTCATCATCTGTACCCCAATCACCGGTAACAAATTTATTTAGCGATATTATAGTAGATTCTTTACTCACAGATCCTGGTAAATACTTTTTAGGAACTTTTTTGAATGATGGAAAAATGGTAGACTCTGCAATAAAAGGTAAAAGTCCTGAAGAGTTTGCTGAGCAAATGTTTGATTTTATGGAAGGTAAAACTGACATTGTTAGATCGTCTGAGGAAGCAAGAGATTTCCTTTCAATAATGAGAGAATCTAACGAACAAAAAGCTAATCCAACAGCGAAACGAGCAGTTGTTAGAACTGGACCTCGTACAGTGATATATTAAATTTAGATATCTTTATCGTCTATCCAGTTAATGTAGTAATTGATGACTGAAACTGAAAAAAAAGGAACACCAAGATATGATGGTGGAGGCGGAGGAACTAGGAATTACATCAACAGAGGGGGATGTAACTCGCCTCAGCCCATCGGAAAAGGTAGACGTAATAGAGTAGTTTATTGAGTTAAATTAGTTTCAATTAACTCTCCACAATCAATACAGCTTATGTTTTCTTTTTGTTTTTCATAAATATTTGGTTCAAGGCAGTGTTGGCATTTTAAGATTGTATATGTCATGATTTGTCCTCAATCAGTTTAAGTGCTACATTGCAGATGTGTACTGTTTCACTTCTGGTTTCACCAAATATATTTATGCTCTTTATTTCGAACTCTTCGTCATCTATTAAAGACAATATTTCATTTAGTGCACTTTTTGAAAACGCTCCAAATTTGTTGTTTATTTTTATCAGTGCTATTGTTTCGGTTGTTACGGTTGTGCCGTATAGTTCTACTGTGTCGTTCATGTTCTTTTGGCTCCATTGTTTGTTTCTTCTTTCAATAATCTTTCATTAAGCACTTTTTCAAGAGCTTCACGACATTCTGCTGATTTATTAATTCTACCATTTGGATGTGTTTTGTTGAATTTAATGATTCGGTTTTGTAAATCATCAGTCAGTTCAACTGTAGTGATACCACGTCCACTTTTAGTGTTGTCCGTCATAATAGTACATACAATGATATAAACATATATAAATGTATTGGTTTGTATTGAATTACTTGATATAAATAAATTAACTCTAAAGAGTTATATAGAGTGTAATCTATGTTATACTATTATGTCATTACCAAAAGTAGAAATTCCAAGTAAAATAGTGAAAAGAGGTAACTCATTATACTTGCTGTTACCTCCACCAATTAAACATAACTGTGGTATCGAGCCAGGAGAAGCGTGTACTATTGAAATGAGCCCACAAAAGAAGATCCAGATCACATTTTAACTGGGTGTTATTATGGAATTGAACATGTATTTAACCAAAAAAAAAACTAATCCTTCCATAAAAACAAAAATAGTAGATAATAATGTGTATATAGATGTCTATGATACAAAAGGGGAAAATGTATTATCAGATCACAAAAAGTTGGGGTTTTGGTCTGATGAATCAAATTTAAAGGATATTAAAAAAGCGATTGTTGAAGTCATTGAATGTAACTCTGAAGAAATAGAGTCACTAATCTGTGAGTATCAAAAGTCGTTATCAAAAATATATGATCCTCAAGTGATTCCGGATGGATATTTAATTGATGATAATGTTTTGAATTCTGTAGAAGAACGTAGAGAACATGAAATTATAAATGTGATATGTTATACAGCCCCCTGGGTATCTCAACAATATACAAATCCAGATAGTAATTTCAAAATGTTGGACATCTCGTTTTACAACAAAAAGAATGAGATAATAACTGTAACTTTGCCTCAAAAGGATTGCCTTACACGGAAAGGAATTATGGAAATTGCTGCTCATGGTGCTTTCTTAGAAGAGCCTGAAACTGGAAAGATGATTAAGTGGTTGGCAACATATCTTTACAATAACGAGATCCCGGAAACTAAGATTTTTAACCGGTTTGGATGGAAAGACAAAAATGAATTTTTGTTAGGTAATAGATTGTATACTTCACAGGGAGTTCAACCTGCTAAACTGGTTAACGTTCCTCAAAAGAATATTGATTGTTTTAATCAGAAAGGGACCATTGAAGGATGGCTTGAGATGACTGCACCTATCTTAGAATATCCAATGACCCGGTTCAAATGCTACGCCAGTTGTGCAGCACCTCTTTTAAAAATGTTGAATCATTCTTCGATTGTGGTACTTGATTATGGTGAATCACAAACAGGTAAAACACTTACATCTCTTGTTGCTATGAGTATATGGGGTGAACCTCATGACCAGCAAATATCGAATCATTCAACTAAAGTAGGTAAAGAATTGATGTTAGCGATGAATTCTGATTTACCTATATTCATTGATGAAATGCAGGTATCAAGCGATGAAGACAATCAAGAACTTGTATACTTAATTGCTAATGGAGCAGGCAAAAGAAAAGGTAAAAAAGATGGTGGTTTACAGGATGTTATTGATTGGAGAACAATAGGACTGTTTACTGGTGAAAAACCGATCACCGGTAGTAGCTCTTTGATGGGTGTTACTTCTCGATTGTTGGAAATATACGGTGGTTTGGGTGAAAAGAATGAAAAAACATTGAAAGCAATTGAAATATATTCAAATGGTGTTGTTAATAATTATGGTGTTTTTGCGCCATATGT
>LGVF01539254.1_pt2 | contig 12119 bp, 9 predicted proteins | sample 469901 | NCBI WGS metagenome assembly LGVF01 (sample SAMN03893561, study PRJNA290197) | marine sediment metagenome | material: sediment; isolation source: combined push core samples #3730, #5133, and #5579 collected at Hydrate Ridge | place: Pacific Ocean: Hydrate Ridge | reverse complement strand
GCCCTGAAACTCTTCACGGCTAACCCTGATCACTTTGACATGGTGATCACTGACCAGACCATGCCTGATCTGACTGGCAAGGATCTTATTCAGGAACTTAAAAAAATCAGACCTGATCTGCGTACCATCCTCTGTACTGGCTTCAGCAGTAAGATTGATGAAGACCAAGCAAGGCAGCAAGGGATTGATGCTTTCTGTATGAAGCCGCTGGCCTTGCCGGGATTATTGCAGACTGTGAGGCGGGTACTGGACGGTGAGAATGAACAGCTTGCTGATACCTAGAGATGTTAGTTGATTAGATTCTCTCAATCATTACGGGGGTATGTACCGCGTTGTGTGGTCAACTCTACATCTTGAGGCTAACTAGCTGATTGAATTGGTTAGAGACGTGTGGATCGTGCGTGGAGACAAGTACGGTAAGATCATTTTTTTGCGTCAGGTGACGCGCTGTTTTTCACCTCCTGAAAGAAGTGGCGGATAAGATGTTTGCGTTTAGTTAAGTTGAGGGGGGGATGGTGATGGTTTAGGTGATTGTTTTAAACAAAACAAAGATTTGGTAGGGGATTACAGATCTTCAGGACAAAAGGCTACCACCTCATCGATGCGATCGGCATCGGTCAGTAGCATGACGAGTCGGTCAATGCCGAGGGCAATACCAGCAGAGGGGGGCATCAGTGAGAGCTCGTTTAAAAAAGGTTCTGGCAGTGCAGTCGGTGCCTTGCCAAGGTCGCGTCGTTGCTGTTCCTCAACGGTGAAGCGACGGCGTTGTTCTTCGGCGTCGGTCAGCTCACTAAAGGCATTGGCCACTTCAACGCCAGCAATGTAAAGCTCGAAACGCTCCGCGTGCTGAGGATCATCATCTTTAATACACGCTAGGGCCGCCATACTGGTGGGGAAATCGTAGATGATGGTTGGTTTGGTTGTGCCGAGTTGCGGTTCAACGTATTGGCTGTAGTGTTCTTCAAAACAATCGGTGTCAATGGCGTGCTGAAGAGTGACTGGCGCATGGAGCATAAAGGCTTGTTCGAGGGTGAGTCGCTCAAAGGGGGTGGTGAGGTCAATTTTCACCTCTTGGTACTGAAGAATCCCTGTTGGCACAAGATGACGAATGAGTCTTTCGCAATCCAGCATCAACTCGTTGTAGTCGCTGTTGCTGCGATACCATTCCAGCATGGTGAACTCGGGTAGATGCTTTTGGCCGCGTTCAGCAGAACGCCAACAGTGACACAGTTGAAATATGAGTGGGTAGCCCGCAGCAAGAAGGCGTTTCATGCACAATTCTGGTGAGGTGTGCAAGCTGTGGTCATCGCTGGCGATTGGGTCGATATACAGTTCGGGGGCGTTGCATGGAATGCGCTGTGGTGTTTCCACTTCTAGAAACTGATGCTGGCCAAAAAAAGCCCGAATTTCAGATAAAATTCGGGCTCTTTGTATGAGTCGCTGCTGCTTTGACGCAAGGCCATTGTTGTACGCGGCCATGCTGTTGTTATTCTTTAACGCGCGTTACGTAGTCACCGGTACGGGTGTCAATTTGGATCAACACACCCTCGTCAACAAATGAAGGCACTTGCAGGGTAAAACCTGTTTCAACCGTTGCGGGCTTGTTGTTGCCGGCTGCGGTATCGCCTTTAACCCACGGCTCTGATTGGGTGACGCGCAGGTTAACGAAAATAGGCAGGGTGATGCCGATGCCTAACTCGTCAAACATCAATATTTTAACTTCCATATTGTCGACGAGAAAATATTTATCGTCAGCTAGGGTTGCTTCGCTGAGAGATATTTGGTCATACGTTTTGGTGTCCATGAATACATAGCCGGTATCATCTTGATACAGGTACTGCATGTCGCGCTCTTCAAGGGGCGCTGGTGGGAAGCTTTCGCCACTGCGGTAAGTGCGAACAAACAGTGATCCGTTGATCATGTTGCGCAGTTTACACTTGTATAGCGCTTGACCTTTGCCGGGCTTGGTAAAGTCGAAACCAGCAATGACATGAGGCTCGCCATCGATCATAATTTTAAGACCCTTTTTCAGGTCAGAACAACTATACATAGATCGTACTCCTTATTATTAAATGGGGCACAATTTAACCACACGGGCTAACAATTGTCATGGATAAAACGAAAAAGCCACCCTTGTTGGGTGGCTTTTCGTAATTATAGCGTTATGTGGTTTGGTATAGGTATGGGATTTACGTATAACGCTGAACGGCTTACCGCTGTTTTGGTAGAACAGCAGATCTTCAACACTAAATTTAAGCGATTGGTATGGGTCGCCGTAGATATAGCTTGTATGTTGTTGATGACCGCGATTAATTATCTTAGTAAATTGCAGAGGGTGTGCCAATTGTTTGATTGTTGATGACGTAGTGTTTGTTATTGGTGTAACCGGTTGTAATTTAGAAGTTTTATTTTCGGTGGAATGCTGTGCGCTGTCAGACTCGCTGCGGGAGCGATTTTGCATGGATGCGAAAAGAAATAAATATTAAAGTTAGGGTTGTTCCAAGTTGTGACAACCTGTTGTATTTAAGACCAGTGTTACACTGGCTAGTGGCTAAGGTGGGGCTGTTTCGCATTCGTGCAAAACAGCCCTACCATAAATGTTCATAATTGCAAGTTCTCTAGTTGGTTAATTTAGCACGAGGTCTTCATCATCATCTTCTTCTTCATCTAGCTGACTTACTGCTTCGTTTGTAGCAACAACACCAAGGGGGGCGACCTCACGATTGAACACTTCGTTCAGCACCTGTGCCAGTCCGGTGTAAATTGCTGAAAGGCCGCAGAAAATACCCTCATAGCCTGCAATGACTTTGAACGCATGATTGCCGGTAAAGTCGCCGGCAGCGAGGAGAAAAAACAGTAGGGTGAGTGAGCCAAAGACAACCTGTAGGGCGCGGTTAAGTTTGAATGTCGCGATAAACAGTACGCCAGTGAATAGCCCCCAGCAGCTGAGGTAGAATCCCATCGCTAATGGTGAAGATGCAGGGATAGCTCCTGTCTTAGGGAGTAGAATCAATGCGACCAGAGTGAGCCAAAACAGGCCGTATGAGGTGAATGCCGTGGCGGCAAAGGTGTTGTTTTTCTTCCATTCCATGATGCCGACAATGACCTGTCCTAAACCACCATAGAAAATTCCCATGCCGAGAATCATGGCGTCGAGGGGGAAAAATCCAGCGTTGTGGAGGTTGAGTAGAATTGTGGTCATACCAAAGCCAACAAGTCCTAGCGGTGCAGGGTTGGCAGTGGTGTCTTTCAGGGAAAGATTTTTCATGGTGTTCTCCTTGTTCATTCCTTTAGTTTGAATGTGAAGCTCTGTCGTTGTGGACAAAACTTCAGGGTATCGGGTCGCAAGTTCCTTGAATTTAATGCATTCGTTGCAGTTGCTCGCACAGTAGCTAATAATCATTTTTACATCGTGGCTCGATATGTATTCGCAGCCAATATCGCAATCGTCCTCATTTTTGCCAAAAAAAGGACAGACGATCTCTGTGTGCATGGCGTATCACCTCTTGAGGTAGTTAATACTCAATGGTATGTGAAGCATATCTTGTGCCAGTTTTGATATTTAATTACGAATATGTATTGTTGCGCGCGGTTATGAACGTAAGTGTTGGTCATTCAGGAGTGTGAAGCGGAGGGATGCTGTGAGAGATTTACATAAATGCAAAATGATCACCGCGCCCAGCTCTTTTAAGTGAACGCGGTGTTTGTCGATGGTGATTAGCTATAATCTTCTTTACTGATCTGATATTTTTTCAATTTGCGGTAGATGGTGGCCATGTTCATGCCAGCGAGGCCTGCCGCCTCTTCGACATTGCCACCTGCGGAGCGGAGCAGATCAAGGAGGTAGCGGGTTTCAAAATCGCCGAGGGCTTTGGCATAATCCTCTGCGCTGGGTGAGTTGGTTTGCATTGGGTTGCTGGCAATGGTTGAGGTGGCGGTGATGAATTGTGACAATACCGGCAGGCCGATATGGTCAGCACTTTCCATTGTCATGCAGGCTTCAATGACATTTTCCATTTGGCGAATATTGCCGGGCCAGTTGTAGGAGCACAGCAGTTGCATCGCTTCAGGTGTGAGGCCTTCTACAGAAGTGCCAAATTTTTTATTTTGTTGGCGAATAAAGTGGGCGGTTAGCAATGGCAGATCGTCAGCGCGTTCACGCAGTGGTGGTAAATGGATGTTGACTACGTTGAGGCGATAGTAGAGGTCTTCGCGATAGTTTCCGTCGGTCATCTCTTGAGTGAGATCGGCGTTGGTAGCTGAGATGATGCGCACATCAACCTTGATCGGCTTGGTGTCACCAATACGCATAAATTCTTGCTCTTGCAGAAAGCGGAGCAGTGTCTTTTGTACGGTAAGGGGGAGGTTGCCGATCTCATCGAGGAAAAGAGTGCCACCGTTGGCTGCTTCTAAAATCCCTTTACGGTCGGCATTGGCGCCAGTAAAGGCCCCTTTTTTGTAGCCAAACAGTTCGCTCTCAAGCACCGACTCGGGCAGCGCGCCACAGTTGATGGCCATGAAGCGTTGTTTGCTGCGTGGCGAGTTATGGTGGATCGCTAGAGCGATGAGTTCTTTGCCGGTTCCCGATTCGCCGGTGATGAGCACCGAGGTGTCACGCACGGCCACTTTTGCTACCGTTTCAAGGATAGATTTAAGACTCGATGATGAGCCGATGATGTTTTTGAATGAAAATTGGCCAGCGAGTTCTTTTTTTAATTCGCGGTTCTCTTCTGCCAATTGGTTGTGACTGAGGGCATTCTTGACGCGGTAGAGCAGTTCCTCAGGCTCAAATGGCTTGGTCAACATATCGTAAGCGCCCTTGCGCAGCGCTTGAATCGAGGTTTCAACGGTGGCGTAGGCGGTGATCATAATGACCGGTACAGTTTGATCCTTGAGGCGGATTCGTTGTAATACCTCAAGGCCATCCATGCCGGGCATCTTAATATCGCTAATGACCAAATCATAGTCGCCGCTTTGAAAATCTTCGACTGCTTCAAATGAACGGGTGTAGGATTTTACCTGATAGTTGCTGTCGGTTAAGACCGCCTCCATCATCCGACATAAACCCTCTTCGTTATCGATGAGTAAAATTCGTTTTCCGCTCATAGTAGATAGTCCTCTGTTTCAATGGGTAGCCGAACAGTAACCGTTGTGCCAACGCCGACGGTGCTGGTAATGGTGATGTTACCATGGTGTTGCTCAATAATTTGGTTGGAGATCGCCAAGCCAAGCCCGGTCCCTTTTTCTTTGGTGGTATAAAATGGTTCGAAAATTTTCTCTAAAATATCCTCAGAGATGCCACTGCCTGTATCACGGAAAATGATCAGCACTAGCTCATCGTCGAGTTTTGTCTCAATGCTCAGTCGCCCCTTTTTTTTAATCGCTCCACCGGCGTTGAGAATTAAATTGATAGCTACTTGGCGCATCTGATCGCCGTCAATTTTAAGCATCGGCAGGTTGGCGGCAAAGTTTTTTTCGATGGTGACGTGGTGCATATCGGTGTGATTATCGGCAAAGTCGATAATCTGTGCAAGCAACAGGTTGATGTCGGTGTGCTCTAACACCGATTGCGGGGTGCGGGCATAGCCGAGAAGATCTTGGACGATTTTACGACAGCGCTTACTCTCGCGTTTGATCTCGTGGATGTAGGTATAGCTCGGGTCATCCTCATCAATTTTGCTTTCAAGATAGCCCGCATAACCGAGAATGACACCGAGGGGATTGTTGATCTCATGGGCAACGCCAGACGATAGAATGCCTAACGAGGCCATTTTCCCCTGCTGGGCAAGGCTGGCTTCCATCTCTTGATTTTGGGCAATTATTTCGGTCATGCGGTTGAATGTCCGCGCTAACTCGCCAAGTTCGTCATCGTTGCTGATCTTCATCTTCTCATTGAGGTGGCCCGATTTGACCCGACGAATGACGCGGATCATCTGGCGGATCGGTCTCGTTAAAACATTTGAGGCGTAGCTCACCAATAAAATTGAGATGAGGCAGGTGAGGAAAGTGATGAGGGCGGTAAACTTAAAGCTGTTCCAGCTAATGCTGTTAGCTTCTTGGTAAAACTCATCCTCGTAGCAACCGACGGCGACAATCCAATCCCAAGGTTCAAAATAGTCATAGCGGACAATCTTCATCCGTGAACCGTTTTCACCATCGTTGTTCCACGGGTACCGAATCCAGCCGTGCTTGGTTTCGCACATCTCTTGAATGAAGGCGTTGCCGTTGTCGTCACGGATTTGGTAGAAATTCTCCCCCTCATTTTCGGGGTGAATAGTGAAGGTTCCTTTGCTGTTCATGCAAAAGATGTAACCCGTTTGGCCGACACTTTTCTCTTTGATCTTATCCTTCAGGTCATTAAGAGCATGTTGCTCAAACAGTAGGTCGGAATAACTTTCAGAGGTGTAGCCCGCCGCAGCGATCACCCAATCCCATTCGGGGTAGTAAAGATAGGCGGCCAGTTTTTCGCGATAGATAGTGTCTCCGAGGGTGTCATTACGCCACGGATAGCGAATCATGTTTAATGTGCCAGAGGGCGCTTGTCGAGCGCTGTCGATCATTTCACGAATGAAGAAGCGGCCATCGCCATCTTGCTCGTTGAGGATGTTCTCCTGTTCGCGGGCCAAATGGACTTGGAGTGTGCCGTCACTGGTGAGGGTGTAGAGGTAGCCCGTTTCACCAATACTCACATGTTGCAGCATTTTGCGGGCGCGTTGCTTGGCTTCTTTAAGGGTGATAATCCCTTGCCGGTAGAGTTTGTTCTCAGTGTCGACCATGTTTTCGGCAATTTTAGCCAGTGTTTTCAACTCGGTGATAAAGTCATCTTTACGTTGCTGTTGATATACTTGGAACTGATGGTGATGTGCTTCAAGCAGATGGCGAGTAAATGTCGCCATATGTTCCAAATCGTCCATGATTGCATGGTTGATACCGCGTCGTGCTTGTTCAACAGAGCTGTAGCTGATGAGGCTGCCAACAAGAAATAGCGGGATAATGACCAGTGGTAAAACCAAGATCAACATTTTTACCCGTAATTTTTGATTTTTAAAGCGACTGAGTGGAAGCATAAGGAGATGGCTTTGCTTTCTTCTGTGATTGTATTGAGCTTATTGGGTGTGCTGGCTTAAGTGTGACGATCTCCGCCGGTATCGGGTAAAGAAAAGGCGCGGCGATAATGACGCACTTCAATAAAGGCGATTTTAAACGCACTGACGATGGGAACACCGATAATCATGCCGATCACGCCGTAAAGCTTGCCACCCATGACGATGGCTAAAATAACCAGTAGCGGGTGCAGGTTTGCCACCCGCGAAATGAGTACTGGAATAAGGATGAAATTGTCGAGAATCACTTGAGCAATAAGTATGTAGAGGATGACAATCCACCAAAATTGAGCACCGATACCAAGATCGACTGCGGCAATGAGAATGCCGGGAATCATCCCTATGAGTGGGCCAATATATGGAATCAAGTTTGTCACTCCGGCAAATAAACCGAGTAGGGGAGCGTAGCGGATGTCGGTAACACTGAGTCCTGCGGCGACTACACCACCAATAATCATCGCTTCGATGATTCGGCCGCGAATAAAGTGTGCCATCTGCCGGCTGACTAAAAAGGATAGGTCGTGTGCCATCTCGAAATAACGGTTGGGGGCAAGGGACACCATCCGGCGCATGATGGTGGTACCATCACGGAGAAAGAAAAAGGTGAAGATGGGTAGCAGGATCATCAAGCTGCCCAATTTAAGGGCTGACTTCGGTGTTTCAACGAGAACAAATGCCAAAGCTTGTTCGGCAGTGCTGCGAACCGTACCGGTTAAATCGTAATGTTCAAGAAATGGCAGCCGTGCCTGCCATGATATTTGAGCTTCACGCAGATAGGCGATCAGTTGTGAGGTGTAGCGGGGAAAATCTGTCAATAACGAGTTCCACATGTTTTGGCCGTAGGGGACCAGCCAGCTGCCGGTGAAGAACAGCAGGGCGGTGATGACAAAAAACATAACAAATATGGCACGAGTACGGGGAATGTGGCGTTTTTCAAGTGAGCTGACCAAGGGGTCGAGAAGAAACGCAGAAACCATTGATAGCAGTAGTGGGACGAACAGCCCAGAAACAGCGGAACGAAACAATACTGTAATGGTCGATGCCGATGAAAAGATCGCTAAGCCGCTAGCAATGGCTGCTGTCATCGTCAAGTAAAACAGTAAAAAATGTGCTTTATTTAAGTTCATTGATGGCTCACTTTGGCCCATGTAAAGATCGTTTAGTGTTGCTGGTCTGTCAGTTTTCGTTGTAATCCGCGAATCTCTAAGGTGGCGGTTTGCAGGCGCTCGCTGATCACTTTTGTGAGGCCGAATAAAATTCGGTTGGCAATGTCTGGATGCTTGGTTGCGGTGGCTAAAAGGTCAGAGCGGAATAAGCCGAGCAGTTCAGCGCCTTCAGCGGTGCGCGCTGAAACCGTTCGCGGTGCTGGAGAGGCCAGGGTGGTTTCACCAAAGAAGTCGCCGGGGCCGAGAATCGCCAATTCCTCTTCGGCGTCATGATTGTCGCGGGTAAAAATTACCACTCGGCCACTACGGATGATATACATTCCTGAGCCGGGATCGCCCTGTTCAAAAACCGTTTCCTGGCTGTGGTAATTGCGGACGTGGATCAGAGTTTCCAGATAGTGTAGATCACGTTTTTCCAGTTCGGTAAATACTGGAACCTTGGCAATAAAACCAGCCAATGATTCTTCATCTGTTTTTGAGCGGAAAATATTGTTCCACAACGAGTTCATTTTATGGCTCCCATAGCTGATCATAACCAGCGTACTGGATAGGTTTAGTTCAAACTGTGATTATACCATTATGGCAAGGCAAGACCAGTAATAATTGGCATTCTCCTCGTATTATTGACACCTGATAGTGCTATTTTACAAGACTAGGAGGTTGTTATAAGCATGAGAGTAAAACGTTATCTTGAAAGAAACGGTCGCATTCTTTGCACGCGAGCCAAGTAAAAGTACGCACGGCAAGAAGGCAAGTGCCTTAACCAAGATTTTGACCAGTCGATAGATAAATAATGATACAGCCGCTGGGAATAGCCAGAATGTCAAAATAAACAAAGCCGATTCAGGAAATCTCCTGAATCGGCTTTGTTGCGTTTCGCTATCAAGAAGGTCAGTCTAGCGAAGATCTGATCCTTCCCCCTTAGTGAGTCTTGAAGTGGCTTGTGGCCTCTTCAAAATAGTGACCTATCTAAATGAAGGGATAATAGCTGGAATTCCGGGAAGCATTCCTACTGCAGCCATTGATCCGACACAAATAACGAATGCCAATAATGGAATGATCAGGCGATCCATTCTGTGTAGATCTTTTCTTCTCTGGAAGTCGCCAATTAATCCTGTGTTGTCGAGTAGCATGGTTAATGACCAGCCAAATACCGGATTGACTAATGCTGAAGCAAATAGACACACACCGGCACTTTGAGAGTTGTTATTGTCTTTGATCATTTGCATGCCAGCTTCCAAAAGTGGCAGGAACACGCCAACCAGAAGGGCAACACGTAGTACTGGTGGCCATACCGCGAGATCCATTGGATAGCCTAAAACGACAGCAAAGATACACATGACACCAGTTAGGATTGCGCCAGCAGGGATCGGACGTTTGGCAATGGCTGCTGGAATCATATAGGTACCCCATGACGATGCCAGGTTTCCACCACCCAGTAATGTTCCTACAATTTGTCTCAGCGAGCAAACAGCCATGGTGTCATCAACGTTCATGAGCACTTTGTCGGCCTTTTTAGGATAATTAAGCTCCTGGAAGACGCGGTGTCCGAGGAAATCAGGTGACCACATCGCTACAGCGAGGATGGCAAATGGGGTTACGGCAATAAATTCATTGAGACCTGGAAGTCCCATTTTCCAGCCTGTCGTTTCACCCCACCAGTAAAGTGGGCTCAAATGAGGCATGCCCGGTTCGGTGATAAAGTTGAGCGGTGCGCCCAGAGCAAGGGCCACGAACAGTGCAACCGCAGAACCAATGGGAATGGACATCCAGCGCTTGCCCACCTTGGCCAGATACGCATAAATCAAAATAGTAGAGAATAGGACGGCAAATGAGACGTATGGCATGTTGATACTTGCAGCCCAGGCACCTAGTGCTTTGACCTGACTGATCATACCAACCGCTCCCAAGTAGATCAGCAGTCCGCCACGTACACCGACACCTGTGAGTTTGACAAGTTTGGATCCACCGTTGGTGGCACTGAGCAAGACCCCAAAGAAGCCAACCATTACCCCGAGCGCAAGAGGATGCCCTCCTGATGCAACAATCAGTGGAATCATAGGAATCATCGGTCCATGGGTTCCAGCCAGATTGGAAAGAGGATTCAGCACTCCAGAGAACAGGATGCAGAAAAGGACTGCCGCAATCAACATCTCAAAGCGGGTATTCTCAATGACAAACGCTTGAGAAAGTCCATAGCGGTCTGCAAAGGCAGCGACAACCGCCGAAACCATAACGATCTTACCAATGGTCGCAGCCAAGGCCGGAACCAGGTCTTCGTACTCAAAGTTGAAATCACGTTTAGGAAGGTTCAGTTTCCACCTTTTCGGCGACATGATACTTAGTTCGTGCTCAAGATATTCATCTCTTGACTTAAAAGAACATTTAGTGCGCCTTTGTTCTCTATACGTTTTTTTCTCATCTTCCGTAAAACGTTCCTCTTCTGTAATCTTTTCTTTTGCTTGCGTCATCTACTTTCTCCATACCTTGTTAAGTTAAATTGATGGGGAATTGCTTTTGGGGTTGTGCCTCCTGTCAATTCCCTATCAGAAAACCTGAGCTGTCTACCAAAACAGCTCAAATTGTCATATCGAGCTGTCTACCATGACAGCTCAGATTTTTTCTTTGGGCTGTCTACCAAACAGCTCAAATATCTCTTTACGTTTAGATTGTTTCTTTAACAGTCTCAATTCTGTGAGGAGTGTCCAACTCATTTTTAAGAGTAAAATTTCCCATTTCTGGATGGTTCTAAGCGAGGAATTTCTTTTCAGCATGATGTCGTAAAGAATGGTGACGCCAATTCTATTAACTGCACCATGGGGAACAACACGGCTCCCTTTGAGCTGGTGATCCAAGTTTGTAGTTGATCTTTAGTTTCTTTAAGGCTGTTTTTTCACTTTACGCTTGGCTTTTAATTAACACATCTACTTATCTGGTGGAAAATGCTCATTATGGTCAATAAACCCGAGGCATAATATGTTGTTTTAAAAACATGTCAACAAGAAACTGTATACGCAAACTGTGTGTCGTTGGTGGTGGTGGCCGTAAGTGTATGTTTTTCTGTTGGTTTTTGGTGGCATAAACATTTAGTTTGATTATATAAAACCGTTATATATATTTTGTTTTGCTTTTCTCGGCTGCGCAGATTGAGTACGAAAAGTGGTATTAATTTAGCTAATTGGTACTGGTGTTCTGTTGGTCACAACGAGTGTTGTGCATGAGGGCTAGCGTTTGCCTCGTGATGATTTAGGGCAAACAGGCTGGAGGAGGTAAGTCTTTAATTGTGGCAATGCTGATTGCTAGGTTGATGGGGGATGGGTTTGGCAAAACCTGATTAGGTAAGTATTGTCTTGTTGGTGGGCACTAGGGTGGTGGGGATAGCGGTGACTGAAAAGATATTTTGCTGATTGTTCAGGGTGGCATAGAATTGAGATGTTGGCTGCGGGGTTTCGACCCCGCAGCCTATGATCGAGCTGTCAAACACGTTAACTTAGCTTATCTCTTCAGCGGTCTCAATTTTGTGGGGAATACCCAGTTCAACTTCGAGGGCACTGATCCCCTCTTCTGGGTGGTTTTGAGCGTGAAACTTTCTTTCCAGCATGATGTGGAAAAGAATGCCGATGCCAATGCCATAAGCCGCACCGTGGGTAGCCAACACAACGCCCATTGTGCAGGCGACTCCAGCTTGAACCGGATCTTTTGCTTCTTTAAATCCATCAACCAAGCACAGGTAGCCAGTAACGAACATCGTTAAAGACAAGCTGATTGGCAAGAAAGGCTTAAAGAATGTCACCAGCGGCAACATGAACATCGCCAGTAGGCCAACTAGCCAAAACGTACCAGCTCCGCC
>LGVF01334029.1_pt1 | contig 12124 bp, 13 predicted proteins | sample 469901 | NCBI WGS metagenome assembly LGVF01 (sample SAMN03893561, study PRJNA290197) | marine sediment metagenome | material: sediment; isolation source: combined push core samples #3730, #5133, and #5579 collected at Hydrate Ridge | place: Pacific Ocean: Hydrate Ridge | reverse complement strand
AATATTAATTCTTATTTCGATCATTTATACAAAATGTTGGAGAACATGAAAAATGAAGGATTCCTTAAACAAACTCATATGGACATGATAATTATTGAAGAAGATGTTGATACTCTTCTAGATAAGATGGAAAACTACGTGGCTCCTGATGTACCTAAATGGATTAAAGCTGAAAATGTTTAAGTTATGAATATGACAACACTTACCCGCTCGTTTGCAGTTTTATCATTGCTTGCAGCTATTTCTTGTAGTGAAAATAAAGCTCCAAATAAAGAAAATAAAAATATTGAAGAAATAAAGAGCGATGTTTTATTTGCTTTTGGTTCATGTAGTAATCAAGCATTTGAAGAACAAATGTGGGGTGAAATAAATCAACATAAACCAGAAGTATGGATTTGGGGAGGTGATGCTGTGTATTCAGATACTGAAACCCCTAAATACATGAAAGAGCAATATAATATTCAGAAATCAAAGCTAGGTTATCAAGAATTGCTTAAAAATACAAAAGTTATTGGTACTTGGGATGATCACGATTACGGTGCAAATGATGCAGGAATAGAATACCCTATGAAATATGAAAGCAAAAAAATGTTTTTAGATTTTTTAGATGTTCCTGAAAATGACATTAGAAGATCAAGAGATGGGGTTTACACTAGCTATGATTACAAATATGAAAAAGGATCTATTAAAGTGATATTATTGGATGCCAGATTTTTCAGAACACAACTTACTATAGACCCAACTGGTGAAAAAAGATATATTGACAATAAAAATAATGATGGTACCATACTTGGGAAAGAACAATGGTTATGGCTGGAAAACGAATTGAATAATTCAAAAGCCAATTTTAATATTATTGTTACTGGAATACAAGTATTATCAAATTTGCACGGGTTTGAAGCATGGGGAAACATGCCTAACGAAAGGGAAAAACTTCTTAATACCATTGCTAAATCAAAATCAAAAGGAACATTTATTCTTAGTGGTGATAGACATGTTTGTGAAATATCAAAAATAAAAATTGAAAATATGGATTACCCTATTTATGATATTACTTCAAGTGGATTAAGTCACTCGTATAAAAATGTTGGTGAAGAAGAAAATCCGTATAGAGTAAGTGATTTGGTTGGGCTAAAAAACTTCGCATTGATGGGTTTTGACTTTGAAAAAAATACAGTTCAAGTTGAGATAAAAGGAAAAGAAAACAAATTATTAATTCAGAAAGTATTAAAATATTAAAAATACATACATAATTGTTATTGGAAACTGTAATTTATTCATACAAAATACATTCATTACATCTACTTTAACAGGGCATTAACACTAAATAACACAGCAAATTAATAATTTTGTAAATATCAATATCACTAAACAAAATAATGTTAAAAAAACACATAGCAATACTAGGTCTTGCATTTATGGCTCTAGGAGTTCAAGCGCAAGACAACCTAATAAATAAAGTAAAAAATAACGGTACAGAAGGAGCTGAAGATAAATTCGGATTTGAAGTGATTGTTAATAACGAGGCTACTTCGGTAAAAAACCAAGGACGTTCTGGTACATGTTGGAGTTATTCTGGTAATTCTTTTTTAGAATCTGAAATTTTAAGAAAAACTGGTAAATCTATTGACATCTCAGAAATGTTTGTTGTTAGAAAAGTTTACGAAGTTAAAGGAGAGAAATACGTGAGAATGCACGGATATTTAAACTTTGGGCAAGGTGGTGCTTTACATGACCCTGTTGATGTTCTAACTAAATTTGGTGCTGTTCCTGAAGAAGCTTATAAAGGTCTTTTACCTGGACAAGAAATTAACAACCATGGTGAGTTAGAGGCTGTATTAAAAGGAATACTTGATGCTGTACTTGAAAATAAAAATGGAAAACTAACTACTGCCTGGAAAAAAGCTTATGATGGTGCTATAGATGCATACTTAGGAGATGATGCTAAAGAATTTACTTATGAAGGTAAAAAGTATACTCCAGAATCATTTGCTAAAGATGTTCTTAAAATTGACGGTAATGATTACATCGAGATAACATCGATGAATGATAAACCATACAACGAAAAAGTATTTGTTGATGTTCCTGATAACTGGTCAAATGGTTTGTCTTACAACGTTGAGCTTAACGATATGACTCTTATTGTTGACAAAGCACTTAAAGATGGTTATACTGTAGCTTGGGCTACCGATGTATCAGAAAAAGGTTTTAACATCAAAAATGGTGTTGCAATTGTTCCTGCTATTGACTATAAAAACATGACTAGCGAAGAAAGAACAAGTATGTTTGATGGACCTAAAACAGAGAAAATTATTACTGCTGATTTACGCCAACATGGATATAATAACTGGACAACAACAGATGACCATGGAATGCATATTACAGGGATAGCTAAAGATAAAGATGGAAATGAATATTATATTGTAAAGAATTCTTGGGGAACAAAATATAACGAAGGTTACTTATATGTTTCTAAAGCTTTCTTTAATTATAAAACTATCTCTTTTATGCTTGACAAAAATGCATTAAGTAAGAAAATGAATAAGAAACTTAATTTGTAAAAATAACTTGAATACTACATTAGCTATTTCAGTAACATGAATAGTTAATGTAGGTTCAAATATCAATAATTATACAATTGAAAAAATTAGTTTACATATTACCATTAATAATATTATTTGTAGTTTCCTGCAATTACAACTCATCGAGTCATGTAATTAAAGAAGATACTGTATATTTTGGGGGGAATATAATTAACCCTACTGATTCTACAATATATTTTATTAGAACAGATAGAAATTCAGATACGATTTCTACTAAATTAGATAGAAATAATTTTTTCTTATTTGAATTAGATTCAATATCTGAAGGCATATATACATTTCATTACGGAAATGAATTTCAATATGTATACTTAGAGAAAAATGATTCTTTAATGATAAGGTTAAATACCTTAGAATTTGACGAATCTCTTGTATTTACAGGAGTAGGAGCTACTATAAATAATTATCTTATAAAAAACTTTATCTATCACGAAGAGAATAAAGTTAGTATGATTAGCCTCTACTCTTTAGAAGCAAATGATTTTGTGATTGCACTAGATTCATTAAAAGAAAATGAATATCGAATCCTTAGTGATTATAATTATGAAGGAAGTGACTTGTCAGATAATGCACTTAAACATGTAACTAATAAACTCCTTTTCAACGAATATAGTATTAAAGAGATATATCCTACATATCATACATCATTAAAAAAATTAGATTATTTAACTAAAGTTGATTCTAACTTTTATGATTTTAGAAGTACAATTAATTTAAATGATGAGTCTCTCGAAGACCAATGGTTTTACTTAGAGTATATTTTCCATAGGCTAAACAACAATACTGTTGATAGTCTAATTAAGGTAATACCTGAAAGAAAATACTTTAAAAACCCAACCAAATACGATTCTTTGTACTCAAATATTCGTAATTGGTACATTTGTAATTTGGTTACAAATAAAAATATTAAAAATAGCATACTCTATCATTCTGCAAAAAGCTTATTTAATAAAGATTTATCAGAAATAGAGCTAAAAAAACAATTAGAGCCTTTTTATAGGAATGTAACTGATAGTATAGAAGTAAAAAAAATTGATAAACTTCTTAATCGATACATAGCATTACAGCCAGGTGCAAAAGCTCCTGATTTTAAAGTATATGATGGGAAAGAAGTAAAAATGTTTTCAGACTATTTTGGAAAACCAATTTACTTATATTTCTGGATGAGTGATAGTGATGACTCTTCTTGGAATTATGATATTACTATTAAGTATAATTATCTAAAGAATAAATATCCTGAAATTGATTTCATTAGTGTATTCTTAGATTTTCCTGAGTTATGGGAATTAAATAAAAAAGAAAGTGGAGCTACTGGTATTCAACTTAGTTCTGATTACAGAATAATAAAAAATAAATACTTAATACCATATAGCTCAGCATTTGTACTTATTGACAAAAATGGAAATATTGTTGAGGCAAACACCAATTGGCCTGGTAGTGAAAAACTTACTAATAAGCTTAATAAATTAAAGTAGTTTTTGATAGGGTAATTTCAAAGGATAAAAAAACAGGGAATAGAAAAAATCAACTCCCTGTTTTTTATTTTAAAAATTTGTAAAAGTTAAATACTATCAACTTCTACAAAGAAATGAGTCCTTCAATATCCTCACATTCTCTATACTTCAGAATTACCATTTCTGATGAAGGCATTACTACCCTAATAGTAACACTTGTATATTTTCCTGCTTTAGAATTACGAGTTGTAATTACTGCCCCAAACTCTTCAAACTTTTCCTCAATAAGTTCAATACCATTACCAGCTGCAGGAACAATAAATTTGTACATATAGTCTCCAGGCCACTTACTCGTATCATCTAACTGAGATTTTAACTTTTTATAAAATTCTATTCTATCTTGCATTTTATATAATATTGTAATCAATAAAAGTGCCTAATTTATAATTAGAAAATTTAGTGCACATTTTTAAGATCACAAAAGTAATTAGAATTTTTATTCAATTCATTTTGAAACTCTATTATTTTCAACTCAACTACAATAATGAAGTAAAGGTTTAATAAATAAAGATTAATATTTTTAATTATTTGTTACAACCAAAATATAATTGACAAGCTATTTTTAAAATTGATTACTATATAAACTTGCTTGGTAACCTTTCTGAATTATTAACTAATACACATATATGCTTATGATTTTTAGTTATTATTCATCTATAGGTAACAGTGCCTATATTTATTAGCAAATTAATTATAAAAATAATGAGATTGTTAATAATACTCTACTCCAAAATAATGTGAAATTCACATATAAAAGAGTATTTTTTTATTATTTTTGCACCTTTAAATTTTGAGCGGAATTGAAGGTAGATAGAGTTATTATTACAGGTGGGCCTAGCACTGGTAAAACATCAATAATCAGCGTATTAGAAAATGATGGATACAATTGTATGCACGAAAGATCACGCGAAATTATTCAAGAAGGAATAAAAAATAATAGTGATATTTTACCTTGGCTTGATGTTTATAAGTTTAGCGAAAAAGTAATTTCTCAAAGAGAAGCACAATATCATAGTGCTAAAAGTAAAAACTCAAGCAAATTTACTTTTTTTGATCGTGGTATTCCTGATGTATATGCATATATGGAATATGATAAAGTTGATGTGCCAGAACATTTCTTAAACTTAGGGAAAACATTACGTTACCACACCAAAATATTTTTAACTCCAGCATGGAAAGAAATTTTCGAAAATGACGCTGAGCGTAAAGAAGATTTTTATAAAGCCGAACAACTTGAACACTATATACATAGCACATACAAAAACCTAGGTTACAATGTTATAATTGTTCCTAAATCCAATGTTGAAGAAAGAATAAGGTTTATACTAAATCACCTAGAAAATTAATATTGATTTATTTACCTGAGTTCGAAGATAGATTTAAAGATAGCGCCTAATAAAATGATCATAAGAGAAGTAAATAAAAAGGACTACGATTCTGTTTGGGAGATATTTAATAGCGTAATTCAAACAGGTGTACATATGTATTCAACCCAAACACAGAAAAAAAGGATTTAACAATGCATTGGTTTGCTCCTTATATGAAAACTTATATTGTTGAAGAAAAAAATCAAATATTAGGGACTTATATTATTAAACCTAACCAAATTGACTTGGGGTCACACATTGCAAATTGTAGTTATATGGTTCATCCAAATGCTCAAGGAAAAGGTATTGGAAAGCTTATGTATGAACACTCTATTAAGAATGCAAATCAACTTGGATTTAAAGCAATTCAGTTTAATATTGTTGTAAGTACAAATATAAATGCTGTAAAGCTCTGGGAGAAATATGGATTTGCAATAATTGGAACAATCCCAAATGGATTTAACCACAAGAAACTTGGATTTGTAGATGCCCATATAATGTACAAAGAACTATAATAGCATTTGCTAACATTGACTATACGTATTGCAGATTTATGTGGTAAATTGAAAAGCACCTACAACAATATACAATACTACATATATCCAAACCATTATAAAACACCAATAGCATAGATGCAAAATTTACTTCTATGCTATTGGTGTATTTTTTTGAAATTTTATTAGAAGTACTGTCATCGCATCCTTACAGTCCTGCTTTAAAAATGCTAAAAAAGAAATGAAAAATTTCTTTTAGTATCTATCCAACTGCGTGAAGGATTGTTGCACATCATTCCGCAGTTGTTTTGAAAATAGAAATAGAAAGCAGAAAAAGCTTTCAATTCTATTTATCCAACTGCGTGAAGGATAAAAGCGGCATCCTTTTTTCTTTTTCTGAAAAAAGATATAGCTGAAAGCCTGACCTGTAGCTCAGCGGAAGGGCACGCCCAAAACAAATAGCAATAAATTAATCAATCATAAATGTGCTATCATAAATCTTTTGCATCTTTGTAGTTGATGCAAGCTTCAATTAACGACATATTAAAGCAATATTGGGGATATGATAGTTTCAGACCAAAGCAGGAGGACATAATAAACTCTGTTTTGCTGAAACAAGATACTATTGCTCTTTTGCCTACTGGGGGGGGGAAATCTATTTGCTATCAGGTTCCTACTTTGGTTAATGATGGAATGACTATTGTTATTTCGCCGCTAATAGCCCTTATGAAGGATCAAATTGAAGCGTTAAATGCTAGAAATATTACGGCAATTGCACTTACTAGCGAACTTGATGAAAAAGAAACGGATATTGAGCTTGATAAATGCGTTTATGGTGAAACAAAATTCCTTTATATTTCGCCGGAAAAACTAAAAAACGAATTGGTGAAAACTCGTATTTCGCTAATGAATGTAAATCTAATTGCGGTGGATGAGGCTCACTGTATTTCGCAATGGGGGCACGACTTTAGACCATCATATTTAGAAATTTCTACTATAAGACAAATAATCCCGAATACCCCAATTTTAGCGCTTACAGCTACTGCAACAAATTTGGTTTTAAAAGATATTTCAAAGTTTTTGGAATTGACAAAGTTTAAAACTTATCAAACAAGCTTTAAGAGAGACAACCTTTCTTTCTGGGTTTTAAAAGAAGAAGATAAATTTTATAGACTTTTTCAAACTTTAAATAAGGTTAAAGGCAGCGCTATAATTTATGTTAGAAATAGACGAAAAACCAAAGAAATAAGTGATGTTTTAAATCATCACAACATTTCATCAACCTTCTACCATGCTGGTATAGAAAAAACTGAGAAAACTAAACGTCAGCAACAGTGGATGAATAACAATACTAGAGTTATGGTTTCAACCAATGCTTTTGGTATGGGTATTGATAAATCAAATGTAAGTCTAGTAATACACATGGACCTACCTGATAGTCCAGAAGCTTATTTTCAAGAAGCTGGTAGAGCTGGTAGAGATGGTAATAAGGCTTTTGCTATTATGATTTTCAATGATAATGATGTTGACAATCTAAAATCATTTCACCTTAGTAACTTAGCTAATAGAAGTATTGTTTCTAATGTGCTTAGCCTACTCTACCGTAATTATAGAATTGCAAATAATACTGAAGATCATAATTTATACGACTTTAATCTAGCTGAATTTGTTTTTAAGAATAATCTGAATTTCATACAGACTTATAACGCTATTAATATTCTAAGCAAGGAAGATATTATTTCTGTAACAAATGCATCATCTGTTTTTTCGAAGGTGAAGTTTATTGTTAACAACGATTATATTTTTGACTATAAAGAAAGAATTGAATATCTTGGAATTTTTGCAACATCGCTACTAAGGAGTTATGGTGGAATTACAGATGACTATGTAAGAGTAAATGAATTTATTTTTGCCGCAAGAACCCAAGTATCTCAACAACTTGTTAGAAACAACTTATTAGCATTAAAGAAAGATGGTATTATTAAATATCAACCATCTAAAAAAGGTCAACAGTTAAAGTTTTTGATTCCAAGAAATGAGAAGTATACTATAGGACGTATTTCAAAGTCAATTGAAGTTAGAAATACAAGAATAAGAAATAGGATTGAAGCAATGATTAGTTATGCAGGAAATAGTAAAACTTGTAGAAACCAGCAAATGCTTAAATACTTTGACCAAGAACATAGCGAAAATTGTGGTTTCTGCGATGTATGCATTACTAAAAAGAATAAAATAATATATTCTGAAAATATAGAAAAAAGTATAATTGTATTACTGAAACAAAATGAATTATCATCTAGAGAAATTTCATCAGCCCTTAAAACTAATGACAATCTTATACTGAAAGCTATTTCATATTTATTAGAAGAAGGCAAAATTGAGATTAGGGATAATAATAAATATGCTTTATTGTAATTTTGAAATGCTGTAATGCAGCTCTACATAACTATACAGTCAAACTAACTAATAGTTAAACCAAAATTATCGATAATTAACACCTAGCTCATCAAACAAAGAATATCTTTGCAAAAACTAGAAAATAAGAATATGAATTTACCACGAATAATATTTATGGGCACACCAGATTTTGCAGTTGCATCTCTGAAAGCTCTTGTTGAAAAAAACTACAATATTGTTGGAGTTGTTACAGCTCCTGATAAACCTTCTGGTAGAGGAAGAAAAATAAACACTTCGGCAGTAAAAAAATATGCTGAAAGTGTTAACCTTAATATTCTACAGCCTGAAAAATTTAGAAACGAGGAGTTCTTAGAAGAATTAAAAAGTTTAAATGCCGATATACAAATAGTTGTTGCTTTCCGTATGCTACCAAAAGTTGTTTGGGACATGCCGAAGTTAGGTACTTTTAATCTTCATGCTTCATTACTTCCACAGTACCGTGGTGCAGCTCCTATAAATTGGGCAGTAATTAATGGTGAATCAAAAACAGGAATAACTACTTTTTTGCTAAACGACAAAATTGACGAGGGTAATATATTACTTCAAAAAGAAGTAATGATAGACATTAAGGATGATGTAGGTATTGTTCATGATAAACTTATGGAAGAGGGTACTAATTTAATTATAGATACTGTAGAAGGTTTATATTCTAATTCTCTTATACCTTCTAAACAAAATGAAAGTTTAGAGCTAAAACCGGCTCCAAAGATTTTCAAAGAAGATTGTAAAGTTGATTGGAGTAATGATATTGAATCTATATATAACCATATTAGAGGGTTGAGTCCTTTTCCTGGAGCATGGTCAAAATTAACAAATGGAGATATTGAAACAGAGGTTAAAATATTGAAGAGTAATTTTGAAAAAGATGAACATAATTATGATAATGGAATAATACTTATTGATAAAAAAACCATGAAAGTTGCTGTAACTAGTGGTTATATTGATGTTCTTGAACTTCAAATAGCAGGAAAAAAACGTATGAAAACCTCTGATTTATTAAATGGATACAAATTTGGTGAAAATGCCAAAATGCACTAAAAACACTGATAATCAGAGAGTTTAACCATTGCATTATTAACAATTGTCGCCTTTTATCAACATTTTTGTATTTTTTTTAAGCAATTTCTTGCGTAAATGCCTATAAACTCTATATTTGTATTGAGTCAATTGAAAATATTGTTCAACTAACCTTTTAAACATTCATAATTATGAATAAAGCTGATTTAATCGATGCAATGGCAGAAGCTGCCGGAATTAAGAAAGCAGAAGCTAAAAGAGCACTAGATGCATTTACTGATAGCGTTTCTGGAACACTAGCTAAAGGCGGAAGAATTTCGCTTGTTGGATTTGGATCATTCTCAGTTTCTAGAAGAGAAGCAAGAGAAGGTAGAAACCCTCAAACTGGTGCTAAAATTCAAATTGCAGCGAAGAACATCGTAAAGTTCAAAGCAGGAAACGAATTAAACGAAAAAGTAAACTAATATCATCCCCTAAATTAATACTTTAGGGGATTCGTTTTTTTTATTTGAATTACGATAATGGATTATAACCGATGTTATTATCCATTATTTTTTTGTCTAAAAACTTGAAATAATAGTATTTGGTAATATTTGATTTTTTCGTTAAATTGTAGTATCAAAAAAACTACAACTATGATTAAACTATTACCAACCAAAGGAAAGCTACTTATCGCCGATCCCACAATCGACGATGATTCGTTTGGAAGAACAGTAGTCCTTCTAACTGAGCATAATGAAAATGGTTCAGTTGGGTTTATTTTAAACCGCCCTTTAGGTTTTAAATTAAATGAAATAGTTCCTGACTTTAATTGTACAGCCGAAGTTTTTAATGGAGGTCCTGTAGAACAGGATAATCTATATTTTATACATCAATCACCAGATATTATTCCAAACTCTATTGAAATATGTAATGGTATTTATTGGGGAGGTGACTTTGTAGCTGTTAAGCAACTGATTAACGACAAAAAAATTAATCCAGAGTCAATAAGATTCTTTTTAGGTTATTCTGGATGGTCGTCAAAACAATTGATTAATGAAATGAAAGAAGATTCTTGGGTAGTTTCGAAAGAAATAAGTACTCCTACTATTTTATCAATCAAAAGTAAAAACATGTGGCGAAAACAAATGCGAAACTTAGGTGGTGAGTATCAAATCTGGGCTAATTCTCCTAAAGATCCATCAATGAATTAATATTATCTATCAGTAATTTTAATAATCTACTTGAAACTTTTGTTCTGTATTTTTTACCTTTATATAGGTTTACAATTTGTATACCTATAATACTATTGGTAAGAAATACTTCATCGCAATCTAATAATTCATTTTTATTAATTTGTCTTTCCTCTATTCTATAAGCACTATCTTTATTAATAATTTTTATTAAAGTCTTTCTCATTACTCCATCAACACAACCATCAGCTAATAGTGGAGTACTAATTATTTTATCTTTAACCAAAAAAATATTTGAATTAACTGCCTCTGTTAAGCAATTAGCATCATTTACAAGTATAATGTTATTAATTGATTTATCTAGCACAACAGCCCCTGCAATTGAATGTAATAGTACATTATTTGTCTTTATCTGAGACAATTTTCCTATTGGCTTATGTATTTCTTCATAAACATCAATTTCATAATTGTTATTATCATTAATGATGAAATTAGAATTATCTAAAGAAGAATATTCAATTATAAAATCAGCGTATTGATTTTTATCAACAAAATAAATATCATTACTAGCCTTCCTAAAAACTGTAAATCTAATTCTAGCGTTATTACCTAAATTATGAATGTTTACTATCTCCTTTATTTTGTTATCAAAATAACTAGCTGTGAAAAAATCTGGAAGTTTCATTTTTACAACTTCAAGCGAAGAAATTAGACGTTGATAATGATTATCTAAAAAAATAACTTTTCCATTGAAAACTCTAATAGTTTCAAAAATAGAATCTCCAAATCTAAAAGCTCTGTTAGATAAACCAATAGAAAATTGTTCTTTTTCTATAATTTGGCCATTAAAGTTAATGTACTGATTCATTCTTGATTAGTATTTGTAATAATATTCCTTATAAATTTTTAGTGCAAAATTTTATAAATAAGCTCTTTCAATATTTCGCCAGGAGGTGTGGCGTTTACCCCTACTCCTTTTGCTCTTACATCAGCATCACGTAAAAAACTAATTACTCTTACAGCCTTTCGTTTGTCGTAGTTTTTTGCTGCTACAATATATTCATTTACAAAAAATGGATGTACACCAAGTTCACGAGCAGCATTACTTTGAGATTTATCCTGTATTGAATGCAGAATAAGTACCTTAGAAAAGTACCCGAAAATGGATGGAATTGTTCCTAGAATTGGATGCTGTTTTTGATTGTTTGAGAAATAATTAATAATTCTATTGGCTTTTAAAACATCTTTTAACGCTAATGCTGAATTAAGTTCAAAATTATTAAACTCTTTACTTATTCCTATATTTTCCTCAATGTGCTGAGGAATTATTTTTGTCCCTTTCTCTAATAAAGTCGTTAGTTTATCTAACTCTCCAGCAATTTTACTTAGATCGTTTCCTAAAAACTCTACAAGCATATATATTGCCTTCTGGTCAATGCTATAACCTTTACCCGAAAGTACTTTTGTTATCCAAACTGGTAATTCATTTTCATACTTTTT
>LGVF01321068.1_pt1 | contig 12151 bp, 11 predicted proteins | sample 469901 | NCBI WGS metagenome assembly LGVF01 (sample SAMN03893561, study PRJNA290197) | marine sediment metagenome | material: sediment; isolation source: combined push core samples #3730, #5133, and #5579 collected at Hydrate Ridge | place: Pacific Ocean: Hydrate Ridge | reverse complement strand
GTAATGTTTATTGTCTAATGTCTATTGTCTATTTTATAATGATTAATAACTAATGATTAGTCAATAATCATTTCTCCGAATCGTTTTGGTTTTATATTGGAATTAATTAAAGGAACAAAAGCATTCATAATAAGAATAGCAAACTGTATACCCTCGGGATATGCTCCAAACCTACGTATGATGACTGTAATTACTCCTATTCCGATGCCAAAAATGATCATTCCTTTATGAGTCATTGGAGAGGTTACATAATCGGTTGCCATAAATACGGAACCAAGAAGCAAACCCCCAGAAAGAAGATGAAACCCGGGATTTGCATTTGCAGTTGGGTCAATGAGCCACATTATGCCGGTAAAAACAAAAACTGTGGAAAGTATAGAAACCGGAATGTGCCAGCTAATAACCCTGGTGATAAGCATATACAGAAAACCAATAATAATAGTACAGGCAGCTATTTCACCAAGTGAACCACCCATTTTACCGCAGAATACTTCCATATTGGATGGAAGATTTGAAATTACTGAATCCATGTTCTCTGAGGTCCGCATACCTTCTTTTACTATCTCAAGAGGAGTAGGGCCTGTGATGGCATCTATTAATGAAGTCTCAAATCCTTTGGGTATAGGCCAATTTGTCATTTGCACAGGGAAAGAAATAAATAAGAATACTCTTCCAACAAGTGCCGGATTAAATGGATTGTTTCCCAGTCCGCCAAAACTCATCTTTCCAATTCCAATGGCCACCAGGCTCCCAATCATCACCATTCCTATAGGAGTACTTGCCGGGAGACTAAATGCGAGGAGAACTCCTGTAACTGCAGCAGAACCATCAGATATACTTATTTCTTTCTTTAATAAAAACTTTTGAATTAAAAACTCAAAAATGAGACAGGAACTTACCGCTACGCTGGTAACAATCAGTGCTCCCCAACCAAACAACCAAACAGATGCTGCAAATGCCGGAATCAGAGCAATCAGCACATTGGTCATTAACTTCGAAGTTGATTGACCACTATGTATATGAGGAGATGAGGAGACTGTAATCAGCTTATTCATTGCACTATTAATTTTGTTTCCTATTTCTGATGATTTGACCAAGATTGAATTTCCCAAGCCTGATGTAGTCCAGTAATGGACGATTTGCAGGGCAGATATAACTGCAGGATCCACATTCAATACAATCCATTACTTTATCATCTTCCAGTTTTTCATATTTTTCTTTTTCTGTAAGGGTCATTAAAAGATATGGCTCAAGTCCCATTGGACATACGGTAATGCATTTTGAGCACCGGATGCAAGGATCAATCTTTCTTCTACTACTTTCTTGTTCAGGTATAAGGAGTATTCCGGAAGTTCCTTTCATAACCGGTACATCAACTGAATTCAGTGCTTTACCCATCATGGGTCCACCATTGATGATCTTTCCTGTATTTTCAGGTATTCCACCGGATGTTTCTATAAGAAGACTGATGGGTGTCCCAATTCGGGTAAGAAGATTGGAAGGGGCATTCACATTCTTCCCGGTAACTGTTACTACTCGTTCAATGAGAGGTTTGTTTTTTTGAATTGCTTCATAAACAGCAAAGGCCGTACCTACATTATGAACTACCACTCCAACATCAATTGGCAAACCGCCCGAAGGAACTTCTCTTCCGGTAAGGGCTTTGATCAATTGTTTTTCCCCACCCTGGGGATACTTTATTTTTAATGCAAATACCTCAATCCCGGGATATTGTTTTGAAAGTTGTGTGAAATGATCAATAGCATCCCTTTTATTATTCTCAATTCCAACCATACTTTTAGTTACGCCCAAAGCTTTCATAATCAACCTTAAGCCCACCAATATTTCTTCACCTTTCTCCAGCATGAGCCTGTGGTCAGAGGTTAAAAAGGGTTCACATTCCACACCATTTAGTATTACTACCTCAGCTTTTTTCCCTTTTGGGACAGACATCTTTACATGGGAAGGGAATGTTGCTCCACCCATCCCAACTATTCCTGCCTCCAGAGTTTTCTTAATGATCTCCTCACCACCAATAGTAATCTCTCTTTTGAGATCACTGCTTCTGTCAATTTCAGGGAGCCATTCATCCTCAGCGACTTCAATGGTTACGGCGATTTTCTTATAACCTGAGCTGTCAAGAGATTTATCAACTTTGAGCACCTTCCCCGTAACTGAAGAGTGAATGTTGCTTGAAACAAAACCTTTGCTTGCACCAATGGCCTGTCCTGTTTTTACCTGATCTCCCCGGTTTACCAGAACTTCTGCCGGGACTCCAAGATGCTGGGCCAGCGGAATAGTGACGATTTTGGGCAATGCCATTTTAACAATTTTATTTCCAGCTGAAAACTTGTTTTCTGCCGGATGAACACCACCTCTGGGAAATGTTTTTAACACTGCTTTATAATTTTCTTATTTTTTAATTCTAATTTGTTGATTTCTATCCGGATATTTCCTCTACACCTCCTGTTTCTTCTACTTTCTCCTCTTCTTTCACGCGTCTTGGCGGAAAGTTTATTTCATGAATGGCATCGGTCGGNNCATACAACTACACATTTTCTGCACAATTTGCATTTCTCAGAATCGATAAATGCAAGGTTGTTCTCCATGGTTATTGCATCATAGGGACAAACTTTAAAACACTTGGTGCAGCCGGTACAAGCAACTGAGCAGTACTGTTTTGCTATACCACCTTTTTCTTCATTGATACAGGATACAAATATTTTCCTGTCCTTTTTATTTCGTTTTCTTAGCTCAATAATATCTCTTGGGCATGCTTCAACGCAAGCACCACAAGCAACACAGTTTTCATCAATGATCACAGGAAGACCTGTTTTTTCATCCATATACATGGCTTCAAAATTGCATGCATCAACGCATTCTCCATGCCATAAACATCCATAGGGGCAATCTGTATCACCGGTATATAAATTATGCACAATTGTGCAATTTTGGACACCATCATAAACATTTGTCCTGGGACGGTTTTCAAAGGAGCCATTGCATCTTACCACAGCTACGAGAGGATCCATTTCACCAGCCTCTTTCCCAAGAATACCGGCAACAGTTGCCATCACTTCATTTCCTCCCACAGGACAATATAAATCATCAAAAGTTTCAGCTTTAACGCAGGCTTCAGCAAAGTTACGACAGCCAGGAAAACCACATCCCCCACAATTAGCACTTGGCAAACTATTCTCCACCTGGTCAATTCTCGGATCTTCATAAACTTTAAACTTCTGAGCAAAAAAATAGAGGATCAGGGCTGCTATAAAGCCCAAAAGACTTAGAGAAATAATTGTGAAAAGAAGAACTGAGTTCATGAATAATACGATTAATCGATTTTCCTCAAAACAAAACTAAATTGTTTATCAACTTTTTTTCTCAATAGAAATAAGACTCCATAATAGGCAGCAATTCCACAGAGACTTAAAATTCCAGCGAGGCCCTCATTATTCAAAATGCCGGACAGAATAATAAGAGAAACCAGAACCAGAATGAGTGGAAAAACATAGGCCAGAAAAAGTGCCTTGAAACCCATAGATTGTTGAAGGACAATTTTCACCTGATCACCTATTTTGAATTCGAATCCCGGATTATTTGCTTCAATTGATTTCTCCTGAACTTCAGAAACAGAGCAAAATCCTTTTGCCTGACAGGAAGCACAGGCCGATTGGGAAATAAAATTTACCATTACCCTGTTTCCGGTTATTCCCGCAATTCTACCCATGTGTTCAATATCCTTTGACATCTTTAAATTTTGTCCGTAAATTTAAGATTGTTTGTCTTTAGAAAGACTAATTTTTGTCAGGTATGGGTCTCAGGAAACTAATTTATCCTGAGTTTAAATAAGATATAAAAATATCTGTATATATTATATACGATACTATTTTAAGGTTTATGAAATAGCTCCCCAATTCATCTTTTTATGATAATTAGTTTTTAACTGCTGAAGGAGTACCTGGTTCTCATTTTTTGCCAACCCGGGATCAGAATCCAGAATAAGTTCAGCTTGATCCCTTGCCAGTTGCAGAATTTGACCATCCTGTCCAAGGTTGGCAATTTTCAGGTTTAAAGCCAGACCGCTCTGTTGGGTGCCCTCCATATCTCCAGGTCCTCTAAGCTTCAGGTCTACTTCAGAAATTTCAAAGCCATCATTAGTGTATACCATGGTTTGCAGCCTTTTTTGAGCATCCCCAGAGAGTTTTTCTTTACTCATAAGTATACAATAAGACTGGTCACTTCCCCTACCAACCCTTCCCCTAAGCTGGTGCAACTGAGAGAGCCCAAATCGCTCCGCACTTTCAATTACCATTACAGATGCACGGGGAACATCTACGCCCACTTCAATGACCGTTGTAGCAACCATAATGTGTGTTCTCCCTTCAACAAAATGCTTCATAGAGATGCCTTTTTCATTCGGTTTCATTTTACCATGAACCACACTAACTGCATATTCAGGAGGGGGGAAAGCTCTGGAGATACTTACATACCCATCTTCAAGGTCTTTATAATCCATTTTTTCTGATTCCTTTATAAGAGGATAAACGATGAATATTTGTTGACCTTTCTCAATCTGTTCTCGTAAAAAGCCAAAAACTTTATTTCTTTGACTGTCGTTAAAATGCATGGTTTTTACAGGTTTTCGACCTGGAGGCATTTCATCAATCACAGATACATCCAGGTCCCCATAAAGAGTCATTGCCAGAGTGCGGGGTATTGGGGTTGCAGTCATGACCAACATATGTGGTGGTTGGATGTTCTTTTTCCATAACCTGGCTCTTTGGGCTACTCCAAAACGATGCTGCTCATCAATAATTACCAGACCAAGGTTTTTAAAAAGAACTGTATCTTCAATTAATGCATGAGTCCCAATCAGGATTTCTAGTTTCCCTTTTTGTAGCTCCTTATGGATAATTTCCCTTTCAGATTTCTTTGTAGATCCTTTCAATAACCTGGTTGTGATGTCCAGCTTATTTGTAAGTTTCGTAATGGTATCAAAATGCTGGTTTGCAAGAATTTCAGTAGGTGCCATCAAACACGCCTGGTAATTGTTATCCAGGGCAATCAGGATACTCATGAGGGCCACCAGGGTTTTCCCACTACCAACATCTCCCTGTAATAAACGATTCATTTGCTTCCCCGATCCCAGGTCTTGCCGAATCTCTTTAATAACACGTTTTTGTGCATCAGTTAGATTAAAATCAAGATAGTTATGATAGAAGCCATTTACGAGCTTTCCCACTTTTGAGAAAATGAATCCCCTGAATTTTTCTTTGCGTACAGCTTTTTGTTTGAGTAGATGAAGCTGAATAAAAAACAACTCCTCAAATTTAAGTCTGAAACTTGCTTTATTTAATAAATCACGACTTTCCGGGAAATGTATATTTATCAAAGCCTCTTCCCTTGATATCAGGTTCATTTTATCGCATAAATAGGGAGGGAGACTTTCGTGCACCAGTCCCATTACTTTTTTGATTAAGGTATTCAGGAGTTTTTGTAATACCCTGGAGTTGATGTAATTGTTTTTTAATTGTTCTGTTGTATTGTACAGACCTTGAATTGAGGTTGAGACCTTTGTTTCATATTGATCTGCTTCTTCAATTTCGGGATGAATGATATTGTAAACTCCCTGAAAGATGCTAGGTTTACCATAAACCACATAAGTTTTTTCAGATTGAATGCTGCTTTTGATCCATTTAGCCGCATGAAACCAAACTAATTGAAGACTTCCGGCTTCATCTATGAGATCTGCCACCAGCCTTTTTTTCCCTCTTCCCCCTTCTTGCCTGAAATTGGATATTCTGCCTTTGAGCTGAATATAGGCGAGTTTACTATCTATTTCATTAGTAGAATAAAATTTGCTTCGATCTATATACTTGTAAGGGTAATAGGTAATAAGATCACCGAAAGTTAAAATTTGTAGTTCCTTACTTAATAATTCAGCCCTTTTTGGTCCAACGCCATTTAAGAATTTAATGTCTTGTTGAAAAAGGTCCGTCATTTGTGATTTCTTTGAGAGAGATTTAACAAATTTAGGGTATCTTTCTAAAGATTTCTATCCTTTTGTATGGATTTTTTAACAATTGGGAATATAATTAAATTCCAGCGGTCTAATTTGAACAAAACAAGGATTAATAATTCAGTTTTTAACTTTATTAAATTGTTTGATTTTCTAAGGACTTTTCGATTTCTTAACTATACTTTTTTTGCGCGTCATAAAAAAGGAGCAGGGATACATTCTCCTTTTGTTTTTGATTTGATTGTAGATGTTTTGAATCGGACTGTTGATACTAATGATTTTACTGAGATAGAACGACTCAGAAAAGATTTAAGCAAAAAGAAAGAAAAAATTCATTACAAAGATCCAGGAGCCGGATCGAGAATTAAAAGACAGTCTATAAGAAGCATAGGAGAAATTGTAAGAACTTCCTCTACACAAAGGAAGTATGGAGAGTTATTGTTTAAGTTAGTTCGAAAGTTCAAGCCGGAAAGTATAATAGAGCTTGGTACCTCTCTCGGCCTGGGGTCAATGTATCTGGCAAAGGGAAATAGCAAGGCGCAGGTTTATACATTAGAAGGAGCAGAACCTCTTTATCAATTGGCAAAGGGTAACTTTGAGATGGCTGGTTTTAAGAATATCCGTATTTACAATGATCTCTTCTCAAATGGTTTGTCGAAATTATTGAAGCAAGTCGGGAACTTTGATATGGTGTTTTTTGATGGGAATCATACCTTTGATCATACAATGGAATACTTTGAAATGTGTATTTCTAATACCACGAATGAATCCATATTTATATTTGATGATATTCACTGGTCAGCTGAAATGGAAAGTCTATGGAACAGGATAATTAAGGATGAAAGAGTAGTTGTAAGTATTGATCTTTTTCAGCTTGGTTTAGTATTTTTCAGAAAGGAACTTTCGAAACAACATTTTGTTATTAAATATTAGAACTTTCAAAGTTATGTTTTTTGAAATTTTAACTATTTATCTTTTCGTTTTACTATAGAAAGATTTAATTTCGTAATCTTGATGCAAAAGAAAAATTATTATGGAGAACATTATTCAGTTAGAAAGTATTATAAAAAATTATTATGTCGGTACTGTTGTGGTAGAGGCACTGAGGACTGTAAGTTTAAATATTGAAAGAAATGAATACACCTCAATAATGGGTCCTTCCGGTTCTGGGAAATCAACCTTGATGAACATTCTGGGTTGTCTTGATACCTTAACAGATGGAAAGTACATACTGAATGGGAAAGATGTTAGCCAGTTGGATGATAACCGCCTGGCAGAAATTCGTAATAAGGAAATTGGTTTTGTTTTCCAGACTTTTAATCTTTTAGCAAGATATACCGCTCTTGATAATGTGATACTACCATTGATCTATGCCGGATATTCAAAAAGTGAACGAGTTGAAAGGGCAAAAGAAGTTTTGATAAGTGTAGGTTTGGAAGACCGGATGACCCATAAGCCTAATGAATTGTCGGGTGGCCAAAGACAAAGGGTTGCTGTGGCCAGGGCACTCGTAAATGATCCTTCAATAATTCTGGCAGATGAACCCACTGGAAATCTTGATTCAAAAACATCAATCGATATTATGAATCTCCTGAGTGATATCCATCAGCGCGGAAACACTGTAATTGTCGTTACTCATGAAGAAGATATTGCACAGAAAACGAATAGGATTATCCGCCTGATGGATGGAGAGGTAGAATCAGATATTTTAAAAACAGAAAGCTTCAAAGCCTGATTGAGCAACTCTTGAATATTATTCCCATATAAGTTCTAATCAGATGAAAATTTATACCAGGACAGGAGACAAAGGAATCACTTCTCTTGTAGGAGGAACCAGGGTCTCAAAGGATGACCCGCAAATTGAGGCATACGGAACGATAGATGAATTAATGAGTTGGATCGGCCTTGTTCGAGACCAGAAAGCCTCAACCGAATACCAGGTGTTTCTCATGGAAATCATGGACAGACTAATGACCTGTGCTACAATTCTTGCACTGGATAAAAATCTTTCAGGGGAGAAGATGCCATTCATTAAAGACCAGGATATCCTTGACCTGGAGGAAGAAATTGACAGGATGGAAAGTGTTCTGGCTCCTCTTCAATCTTTCATTTTCCCCGGCGGGCACAACAGCGTTTCTTATTGTCATATTTCCCGAACTATTTGCAGGAGAGCTGAAAGATCTGTACTAAAAGTTAAAGTCACACTTCAGAATAAGGATATGGTAGAAAAGTATTTAAATCGTTTATCTGATTATTTATTTGTTCTTTCCAGGTCTCTTAGCCTTCATTTGAAAATACAAGAAATACCCTGGAACCCAAGGGTATAGACATTTTTTGCAAACCTGTATTTAAGCCCTCTTTTAAGAAGTCATTAAGGTAAGATGAGTTCGATGTAAGAAAACCCATAGTTTCTTATAACATCCAGATAATCAATAACCCCAGGCTTTAGCCTGGGGGAGTTCAATTGTACTAAAAAGTGAAATTTAAATAATTTTGTAATTTGACAATAATTTACAAAATAATTTAAATTTCAAATGCTAATATTTATTGTTTAACCCCGCCCTAAAGTTGCAAATCCTGACATTTATCGTCAGGGGACGGGGTTATTGATTATCATCTATTTAAGCAAAGCCTTATATCGAACTCTCGTTAAGGAAGAAAAATCAATGTTGAAACCTGTAATATTTAGCACAGGATTATTTGATTTTGTTTTGAAATTTTATTTCATATATTTGCAAAAATTTTGAATTTATGTATTGGACACTAGAACTAGCATCAAAGCTAGAAGATGCACCCTGGCCGGCCTCTAAAGAAGAGCTGATTGATTATGGAATTCGGTCTGGTGCTCCTCTTGAAGTGATAGAGAATCTTCAGGCAATTGAAGATGAGGGTGATATCTATGAAAGCATAGAAGATATCTGGCCGGATTATCCCAGTAAAGATGATTTTTTCTTTAATGAAGATGAATATTAAAAAACCAAAAGGACTCTAACAGGTCCTTTTTTTTATCTATTTCTCCTTTAATTTCCCCAAAAAATATAGTTATCCTTATCTTTTATTTGAAGATATCTCCCATTTTCTTGGGTCTTAAATACTCTTTCCAGACAAAACTTTCCAACTTTGATTCATCTGGTGTAATTTCTCCCTCAGGGTTTAAAACTCCATCAATTTGATTGATAAGTATAATTTTATGGATCTCTTTATCTTTCAAATACAGGGTAATGTAGCTGCTTTCTGATTTGTTCACACCTATTGTTTCCCCATCATCCTCATCTTTGAGGTAATATATGGCTTGTGCGTTTCCGGATACCATGATTTTATGGAGCACTTCATTTTTGAAATAGGCAGTCATATTTTTACCCTTTATCTGATTAAATTTCAATGAATCTTCCTGAGAAATAATAAAAGCAGAGCCTATCAAATCAAGATTGTGAGGTTTGTTGTTTTTGGTGTGAAGTTCCATATATTCCGAACTAAGCTGGTTTTCTTCGACCCAGAGGAGAGGAGATTGATATAAACGAATAACTGAATCTGCAAATGAATATGATAAAGAATCACAGATCCCCTGTAAATCAGTTTGGAAGATCTTAACACCATAATAAGCATTGATAATTTTATTTATTCCAAGGCTGTCGACTGCAGATCTTAAGGTATCTGCGTGCATAAATAAGCTGTCTCCTTCTTCTATGATCTGTATAAAAACAGCATCTCCAGTAAGCATGGATTCATCAGTTTTTTCATGGAAATAACCAATCTGACCTTTCAATAGAACTTTTTGAGTAGAATCTTTAATAATTACATTTCCATAGGCTTCCCCTATACCATTATTGCGATCGTAATAGAGAGAATCTCCCCTGATGAGTTCGTTCTGTGTTTGAAAAATAGCATTCCTTGAAAATCTGGAGATATCCTGTTTTGTATCATACCATCCTTTTTCACAATAGATATAGTTACTGTCAGAAATTATTTCAGTAGGGCCATAGAATTTTGTGACCTCAGTGATCGTATTGTATTGCATTGTATCGCAATAGATCCGGTAATCAGGGTTTATTACCTCTACACTATCCTGAAAATGAAAAATCTCTTCTTTTGAATAATAAATTCCATTGATACTGGAAATAAAATTATCACCTGAGTTTATTTCCCCCAAATCATAGTAATACCCCTGGTCCAGTTTCAGATCATAATTCAAAAAGTCTGTTTCGAGTTTTGTTTCTTTATTGATGAGTCTAACATTTTCCCTAAGCTTGGCTATTCTAGTGTCTCCCGTATAGTGGAGATAATCGCCATACAGGTGCAAGGTATCCCCCTGTCTGATATATATATGCCCAAAAGCTTCTACTTCATTGCTTATTTGATACAGGTAGGCACTATCACAATTCATATAAGTTCCAGCATGTTCCATGCGAACATCTCCAATAAGTTTCCGGATATCCCCCTGAGCCCTGTTATAGGTAAAATCATTTGCATTCAAAATATTGATCTTGTTACCGGATTGAGCGGAAAGAAAAAATAATGGAAAAAGGAAAAAGAATAAACCCAGAAAGATTCTAAGGAACCATTTTACATGATTCGGATTCAAAGAAATATTGAGGTAAAACATTCTCATTCTTATATTAATAAAATAGGAAGAATGAATCCGTTTATTGGCTATTTTACCCAGGTTTTGCTAGAAAACTGGCAGCCCCTATAGGATTTATCAATCCTGATATAGGTGGTTTTTTGCTTATCTTCAACCCACTCTAAGAATACTTCCTGTTGCTTGGAGCTTTTAGTCATCTCCTGTAAAATGGTATAGTCAAGCTTTAAACTTGCTTTGTGAGGTTCAATTCTTTTGGATAGTTTAATGATTTTAAAAACTCTGTTCCCTGTCATATCCTGGGTTTCAAAAGGCTTTGAAATAGAACCAGGGTCGAGATTCTGAATGGCTCTGGCAGTAGACTGGTCTAATTGGTCAAGTTGAAATTTTGTGTCTCTTGTATTGGGATTGACCATGACTCCTCCACTTAGCCTGGAATCCTCATCTTCAGAATACAATTGAACAGCAAGTGAAAAGGGTATTGAATCCTGATTGATTTTAACAACAAGTGAATCAAGAAAATCAAAAACTTGTTTGATTTCATCCATGGTAACTTTTGGTTTCATCAAGATATGCCTAACATTCACTTTCTCTCCTTGTCTGTCAATAAGCTGCATTATGTGAAAACCAAATTTAGTTTCAACAATTGGTGATACTGCACCTTTCTTTAAGGAGAATGCCATATCCGCAAATTCTTTAACCAATTCGGTTTTTCCCTGAAAACCTAGTTCCCCACCTTTTGGTGCAGAGCCAGGATCCTCGGAATAAAGTATAGCTAGAGTGGCAAAATCTTCTCCCTCCATAATTCTTTTTCTTAAATCCAGTAATTTTTGCCGAACCATAATTTTTGATTCTTCGTTGAAAGGAGGATTTCTCATCAATTGCTTATATTCTACCTGCGCAGGAATCAAAGGAAGACTGTCCTTGGGGATACTTTTATAGAAATCTTTTACTTCCGAGGGAGTTACAGTTATGTCTTGTGCTATGGTTGCCTGCATTTCCTGGGTCAGAAGCTGGTTTCTAATAAGATCTCTGAAATCCTCCTTAATTTCAAGTAGGGATTTATTATAATAGGCTTCAAGTTTTTCCTGAGAACCAATCCGATCCATAAAGTTTTGTAATTGATTGTCAAGGGTTTGTTCCACTTGTGCATCAGTTATTATTATACTATCCACCTTAGCCTGGTTGAGCATCAACTTCTGAATTAACAAGTCTTCCAGTATTTCACATTTCATATCCCCCCCTCTGGAGGTGTATCCCTGTGCTCTCATTTGAAGAAACTGGTTTTCAATATCTGATTGTATTATAATATTGTCTCCAACAATTGCTATTATCTGGTCTACAATCTTTTCCTGAGCATTCCCTGTGTAATATCCGGAAAGGATTAATGCAAACATTAAAAAATAAATTAATCTATTCATGTTGTACTAGTCTTAATAAATTATAAATTCATTGTTACTCAAGGCATCATTGTAGATATTGTTTTCAAGTTCATCTATAAATTTGATCTTTCTTTCATTTATTAAGATGCTTTTTATTTGGGTCGTTAC
>LGVF01032578.1_pt2 | contig 12161 bp, 9 predicted proteins | sample 469901 | NCBI WGS metagenome assembly LGVF01 (sample SAMN03893561, study PRJNA290197) | marine sediment metagenome | material: sediment; isolation source: combined push core samples #3730, #5133, and #5579 collected at Hydrate Ridge | place: Pacific Ocean: Hydrate Ridge | reverse complement strand
CCCTGCGTAGCAACATATTAGCGACTATCGGGAGATTACCCGGACTTTTTGAGAAGTTACATAAAAACTCTCAAAGACCCATTTTTCAAAAGGAAACTTGCAAAAAAATGTGTTATCCCTATCCGGACCCTTTCCCAGCAACACAGGGGGAGAGGAACCTAGAGACGGCATCCCTAATTCAACAGCATTGCCTCCTATGGAGGGTTAACGCAAACTCACATTCCTCTGGGCGTGGCCTCTTTAACCGGGCTGATAGATCAGCGAACAAATACGTATCAAAATGGAACAGCAAGGCTATCTGCCCGTAACTTAATAGATTGGGTTTCTATAAGCGTTACCAGCAGATTGTTTCACTTTGGTACATTCCGTTGTTCCATTTGGCCACGATTTGTCTGGTTTAAGCTGAATCCTCGAATCGAGAATAGGTTCTGCTACTCCAATACTCCCTGGCCCATGCCTGCATTGCCGTGGCCTTTCATAGATAAATTTTCAAACCTCACGGCTGAGGCCCCTTTATAACCACTTGAACTTACATAAAGACCACCTGCAATTTAATTCCGAACTCCGCACTCCACAATCCGCATCCCGAATTCCGCCCTCAGGTGAGATTTCTTGGCACGTGTGTTGCTAGTTAGTGATGCAAACAAGAACATGAAACAAACTATAACTAGAAAGGTGGTGAAAGACATGGAAAAGATTAAAAAATTCTTCAAGGACGAAGAAGGAGCAACTGCAGCGGAGTATGCTTTGCTGGTAGCCCTGATCGCAGTCGTCCTCATCGGGGGCGCAACCTTCCTGGGTGATGAGATCAACTCTAAACTTTCAGGGGTTGGAAGCGTGGTTAGTGATGCCGGAACGATATAGCAGCTTATGACTGTTATAGCCGAATCTGTATGAGGCGTCGGATCGAAATTGGTCTGACGCCTTTTTTTGTACCCGTTCACGCTTCACTGTTGTCCGTTGTCCGTACCACCTTCAAAGATTGAGTCCAGTTGCAAAACGTTTCTGAATCTCTATAGACTACTGTAAATATGGGCGTTTATTGATGCCTGGATTTGTGCCTCGGGCGTGGAATGATAAAATATTGGTATAGAGGAATGTCGAAAATCACGTCTTTGGCGGGGTTGATTTCAATGGGAAGGACCAGACGCTTTTTGTGCCACAGCGATAATGGATTGACCGGGCCACGGCAGATAAGGGTCTACGAGTTTCCACAGCCATACCAGGGAGTCATATATTTTTAGTTGAAGGCGAGAGAAATGACGCCGCCTTAAAACTTTTCCATTTAAGATCCATCCAGGCACACATACACGGTTAAAATACCAGATTTGCTCCAACTCGAATCCGGCCTCGCTTAGAAGACTCTTAACATCCTCTTTCGTATATCTACGCACGTGCCCCAGAGCAGCATCGAGCGACGAGAACAAGGACGGGGAGTTGGGGACCAGGAGCAGCATTCGTCCCCCTGGGGTCAAAAGGTTATGCATGTTCCTCAGTGCCATTTCGTGATCTTTTATACGTTGCAGAAGGTTAAGACATACTATGGTATCGAATTTTTCCTCAGATGCCCAGTCATCAATATTTGAGCAAATATCCAAATATCTTACATGTACATTAGGTCTTCGGCAAAATAGGTTCCTCAGCGCGTGTAGATGAAGAGGCTCAACGTCGCTGCACACATAGTGCTCTCGTGGAAGCAGATGCAGCGCTGTGTTTCCTATCCCGGTTTGTATCTCGAGTACCCTATGCCCGACATAGGGCAAAATCACTTTGGCAATCCAGGCATTGAGCCGGTGGGTACCAGAGAGGCCATAAATAATATTTCCATCACCGCCAACATAGAGATCGTCTATTAACCAGTATTTGAAGATCACATAAAGGGCTGAGATACCATCTTTCCACGTAATCTTTTTTCCCTCCTGGTAACTCCTGCCATAATAAGAAACGGGAACCTCATAGACCCTGAATCCGCGTTTGGCAATCTTTGCAGTAATCTCTGGTTCAAGTCCAAATCGTTTGGATCGAATAGGAATGCTCTTGAGCAAATTCATCCGAAAAACCTTGTAACAAGTCTCCATATCGGTCAAATTAAGATCTGTAAACAGGTTGGACAAAAAGGTGAGAAACCGGTTCCCCATGGTGTGGCGGAAAAATAGCACACGACGTGCCTTCGCGGCCGCGAAGCGAGAACCATAGACCACATCGGCATGACCGCTCAAGATCGGTTCCAACAGTCGTACATACTCATCAGGGTCATATTCAAGATCGGCATCCTGGATGATGGCGATATCTCCGGTGGCTTCACTAATTGCCCTTTGAATTGCCGCACCTTTCCCATGATTTCCTTCCTGTCTGAAAAGCTCGATGTCGGGTATCCTGCTACTGAGGTTTTCTAGAATCTCCCACGTTCCGTCAGTTGAGTGATCGTCAACAATGATAATCTCACGTTGGAATCCATCCGGAAGAGGGGCTTTGGATACCATTTCAAGCAGGGTTGCAACCAGGTATCGCTCATTATAAACAGGAATTAAAATAGAAACCTTTTGGAAATCACCTGCACTCTCCACCGATCATCTCCCCGGCTTTCAGTTGCTCTAACCTTTCATAGGGGCAATTGCCTTGGCCTAATCTCATAATTCACCGCGGAGATCGCAGAGTCCGCAGAGGAATCATCAAAATCAAACAGCCCTTCGGGCTATTCGATAAACTGCGAGGGTTAGATGACCGCTATGGTATCACCTGATTCCCGCCATCGGGCCGGAAGCCGCATGAGCGTGGGTGTGGCAGAGCAGCCTCGTGAGGGGCGGTTACGCCAATAGGCATCCTTATGGTAGTTGCAAAATAATATAATATGGCTACAATAACAACAAAAATAATGGTTACCCCCGGTATTGCTAGTGAATTCTTTATTACCATAACAAAACAGGAACCCTAAAAATGCCATCAAGTTGATGCCATCAGAAAACAGCTTCATTAAGGGATCAGCGGCTCCAAAGAATTGAATAACAGGGGCCATTACCATTGCAAGAACAAGCATTCCCTTTGTTGTGTTGTTTTTCCGTGACCCTGTGTCCCAAACGTACTTCGAAACCAAGCTTCTCGGCCTTGTATGCTATTGTCTCGTACATCTGGCCAGGTCCAAGGCAAGGTCACTAAATCTTATCATCGATTTTGACCCTCTGAAGAAGTAATTGAAGCAACAAGAGCCCGATTCGATGGGCCCATGCGCCATCCTTGTTCCTGAAGATAAGATACTCTGTCCCGTCTTACATAGAGCGATGCTCCCTTGGTATTCATAAGAACATAATTATTGTTTATTTCATTTAACAACCAGGTGCCATCTATACCCTGACAGTAGTCTAGTGCTGCTACAAACTCCAGAAGTTCACTGGTCGAAGAAAAAGCCAGGGCATCGGGAGGATGTTCGCTAAAACCATTGCCCCAAATCTCCTGGGGATCCGGACCCAAACCCAGCCGATAGCAGTCCTTCCAGAAATCCTTGTGGTTAACCAGCATGAAATGATACCCCCAGTGGCGTGCTTTAACCGGCACTCGCCAGGAAAACTCGGCCAGATACACAAACGATTCTGGCAATGTTCCTTCCCGCAGACGATCATCTCTGGTCACGGCCTCGATTTTCTCATCTTGTTGCAACTGTCTTAACCGATAGTGGAAAATCGACACGATAGACTGGGGAAGCACTACCTGAACCAGAAAGAAAGCAAAGCCAGCAAAAAGGATAATGCCTCGAAGCCCACGCCAATTAGCAGCATCCTGTGCACTCAACAGTCGCCAGACCTTAAGAAGCAAGAGTACATAGATTAGTGCGGCAGCAAAAACCGAAGGAATGAAGTAATAGGACCAGGACGCGCCATTTGTATAGGTTGGCATTAACAGATTAATAACGATAACAAAAAGGGCAAACAACCCGATAGACTTTTCGCCGGCGCTTTCTCTATTTTGCAAACTGAAGCGAGACAACTCCCAAACACCCCAAACAACCAGCGCTAACAACAGGTAAAAATCAAGGGAAAAAGCGTGTGTGATGCTGGTGAGCGGGTTGTCGTCATGCCTGGTGTAAATCGTGTGCTTTCGAGTATTTAAAAGCAGTACCGCGGCAATCCATTTCTCTGGTGGGATGCCGGCAAGATAGCAGTCGAGAAGCATGCCGCCCAGAAAAGAAAACCCGACAGCCACTCCGAGCATACAGAGGCTTTTCACAATTTTCTTGTTCCTGAAATAAGACAGCACCTGTTGCCCTTGGGACAGATGGCTGGTCAGCAGTGTTAGAACAATTGGCAGAAGGATAATGGTCCCTTTGGGAAGAACAGCATTGCCAAAACCTATCAGCGCCCCCCCAAAAACCAGCAGGAGAAGGGAATTTTTACTTTGATCATTATCAAAGCGGGAAAAATAAAGATAAACCAGATAACACCCCAGCAGCGTATATGCATAACAGATGAAATCGGGACGACTCTGCCACATGCAATAGAAATGGAGATTGCAAAGGCCGGTCATAACCCACGAAATTAATAGCACGGCTATCCATGGCAGGCCACCTGGCCTGGATTTGATCAACCTTGAGGTCCACAGACAGAAAACCAACAGGCACAGGAGAAAATGGACAAAAACTGTGGCCCTGGCATAGACGTTCCAGGTGGCAACCGATGTTACCCCGCTTACATCATGCAGCCACCAGAGGTACTGGCTGAAAAGCATGGGATGATGCGCCATGAAGTCTACAAATGGTTTTTGATTTTGTCCCAGCAAATAGGCGTAATGCAGGTATACGCTATCATCACCGATGATATCCGCACACACCGGAAAAAACGAAGTATACAGGTTGTAGGAAAAACAGACCGCTACTATCCCTGTCAAAACAGCTATACTCCTGAAAAATACATTCGAACTCACTGCATTTCCCCCAAATAGTGACATCGCATGAGACCCCCTGAAAAAGTCGTCGATGCAAAAAGATCATGTTGTTACTCGAAATCCTCTTTTGTTCTGTTATTTCAATGCAAAAAACGTTCCGGTTTTCAGTAGCAGTGAAGCATAAAGGCTACTTTTTCTCGGGGAGCGCCCATAACTGAGGAACAGCACTATGGAAGCTATAGATAAAAAAGGGGAAACGGCATCTTTGACAGGATTCGTCCAAAGAGAGAGGCAAAATGCGGGTTGAATGCCGGGGCACTGAGGGGAAAAACAGGAAGGAATTTATTTCGGATTTGAAAAAGTAGCTGCTTTGTCTCTTATGATCAATGATATTTCACGTGACAATAATGGCACGGTTGTTGCCATGAATACCACGCTTATTTGGATATGGAGTGTTCGAGAATAAAAAGGAGAAAGAGAAAGCCTGCGATTAAGCTCACTGTCAAGAGAAGCGATTTGTATTGCCCCGGAATAGTTATCTGTGATCTAACCGCACAACTCCAATTTTTTTCTTGAAAATCTTCAATGAATCCAATAGAAATTGATTGTATTGCTAATCATGTTTCCAGGTAAGCGTTCACAGGTTCAGAGTTCACCGTTCGGTGTTACCTTTCTTTAGTTTGCCTTGCTCGTAGGACGGTCCAAATTTCGGTGAACCCTGAACCATTGAACCCGAGAACGTTTACCTTTTCATTATGTCCCTGCGCAGACCAAGTTATCTGATTTATGAGCTTCATATGTTTTTTCCAGATATTGATGCTTGACTCTGAAAATAGCAAAAACCCCCTCTTTCTCATAACACTTAGGAAACGCATCAGGATATTTCTTGATGATCTCTGAAAGACTTTCGTTAAGTAACTTAGCTGATCCATCCGGCTCGAAATAGGTTATGAGAAGATAGGTGACTCCATATTTGTGTAGCGCTTCAGAGATATCATCCTCATAGCAGGTATTTTCAGGTTTTACTATTAAGGTATAAGGACTCTCAAATCCCACATTTATTGAACGCCTCTCTGAGAGAAGAAACACGAGGGGATCAAAATTGGATGAAATAACATCCCCCCTATCAGTGTTATCCTTAATCCAGTCACAGGCGTTCTCCATTTTGAGAAACAGGGCTTCGCTGTTGTTAAATCTTTCCCTAATAAGCCTGTTGGTCGTCAGTGGGTTACCCACTACAAAAATGCCCACAAGCAGCATAGCCACACCGAGCCCCCATAAAGGACGGGCAACACCTCGCCAGGCAGGGAAAAATGTAATCATATCTTTTCTCGCAGCCTTCACTCCTTCCATGAGATGAAAAAGTATTATGGGAAGTAAGGGAACCAAAAGGCGTGTACTGAAGCCTGGCGGCCATAGCGCCACAATAAATATAGTTACAAGGAGATAAAAGGTGTCGATCGATGGCGATTTTCTAAGTTGATAGAGTATGCCCTTTAGAAAGAACAACCAGAAAAAAGCTACAAACATAAAAGTCAGTATGATGCTCAAAGAAATAGAGGCTAATTTAATTTTGATGTATAACAGAGCAGGAAGCTTAAATAGGATAAGAAAGTTAGGAATGTACGAGGATGATGACCGGCTTGAAAAAAACCAGGAAGAATAAGAACCATAGAAAGTGGGCAGGGAGCTTGTAGAAGCGGAGTTCTCATAACCCCAACAAAACCACGGTACAGTTGCGCAAAGCATAAAAGCCAAGGCCCAAAAAGAGGCCTTGAGCCGGCGTTGATAGAGAAACCATAAGAGAAAAGATAGGAACAGGGCAATGCCGATAGTGCGGGTATAGAAGGCAATCGTGGCAAGTAGTAGTGAGCCAAAAAAACTAATCTTCTTCCCGGAGCGCTCATAATGGAGAAAGAGGACTATGGAGGCCATGGAAAAAAGGGTAAAGGGCATCTCTGACAGGATTTGTCCGGAAAAAAAGGCAAAGCGGGCGTTAAATGCCAGGGCGCTCAGGAAAAGAAAAGCAGGAACCACAGTGTAACTGGATTTAAGGCGCAGGTAGAAGAAAGCCATAAACAACACTAAGACAGCACATAAGGCTGAAAAAAGACGCATCAAGATGATGTTGTCAGGGAATGAGGGGGCTGTATGCCAGCATAAGGATAATATCAGCGGAAACACTGGAGGGTACTTGATTTGAGGTGGTGAGCCAGGAAGGCTGGCAATGTTGTATCCTGTGCCCTGATAAATAGATCTGGCAGTTACGATATACATGCCATCGTCATGAAAAAAGCCGGCACCCCGAAAGTGAGCAGAATAAAGGTAGAGGCAGATTGCAGCAGGAATAATTATAATAAGAATAAGATAAGACGGAAATTTGCGTAATTTGCATGTCATCTGTGGTTCACTGTAATCCTTACTTAGATTTTGCCAAAAACCGAACTTAGGGGCTTCGCCCCAATTGGAGTACTGGAATGGTAAAATATTGGGATTAAAAAACCTTATGCATGTCTCTGCAATTTAAATGCCATTGACTTAAAGGTAACCGTTCACGGGTTCAGGGTTCAGAGGTTCAGCCTTGTGAAATTTAATATGTGAAAGTCTATATGTATCTTTGGGTTTGATCCTTTTTGCAGCGGCTATGTTCCTTTGGCTGGCTATTCTTCCCAAACTTGAATTGAGCTTTGCACACCCATGACCACTATGGGTTACGTCTTTGTAATTCGTGCTTCCGGGTAGACTTACACGGTGTTGTTGTCCCTGGTGTTCGAGTGTAGCGAAATTATTCTGACGAAAGGAAACGGCCCCCTTACCCACTTAGTCCCAATTACGTCTGGAGCTAAGGGCTCCCGGCCCTATTAGCATTTCGGTGAACCCTCAACCCCTGAACAGTTGAACCCGTGAACGGTTACCTTACTTTTTTTCAACATCTTCCCGCGGAGGAGATGTTTGGAAGAATTCCTGGAACCTGTCCCGGCGTAAGAAAAGTAAAGCCTGCGGATCAGAATGTACCAGATCCCAATCTCCTTGGTCTCGCAGATGCTTCGACAACACCCCAGTACTCTCACTCAGAATGATATCCACGTCATAGTTTCGTAACAGTTCCTGCCAACCCGAGGCAGCGTGCACAATCCGCTCATAATCGCTGTGGCGCTGCTGACTATACATATCCGCGCGGCCGTCGATGAACACTTGACTGGCACCGCCAAAACGAAAAATCAAATAACCACCCCATCCATAGGCACTGAAAATCTTGCCGTTAATCTGCTGCCGGGCCAAGAAGTCACTCGCGGCAACGGGGTACCGATCCGCATTCAAACCGTCCCACAGCTTAAATGGATGTATACCATGGAAAGAAGAAATACTCAGTGCCATTAGCAACACCCACGCCGCCGCTGTCAGGTAGTGGCCACTGACCTCCTGCTCCATATCATGCAGTGTACGGTTGCGCCGCTCCCACCATCCTCGCAGGTGTCCTGGTGGCCTCGAACATGCTGCTGAAGCGAGCACCGGTAGATGACGCAACGCTGCCGGCAAGGTGGCTAACACAAAGATCGACATGTGTCGTACCGACTTAAAAGCAAGAACTGCCGTGGCCAAAAACAAGATAGGTTCAGAAGCGCGCAGGTGTCGGCGGTTCTTCCAGAATGCTGCTATCAATACCAGGGCATAGAAAACAAAGAGATAGCACGCCAATTCGGTCAGGTCAAAGGAACGCCATTCATGTATTCCAGCCTGCGTCGCCGCGATAGCCGTGGGCGCCTCGAACAGATGCCAACCTTGCGGATTGAGGCAGGTTGCAATAATCAGCAGGACCGCCAGCCCGGCCAGTTGGCCGAGGCGCTTTCGCAACTCGGTACGATTACCTCGGTTTTCCCAGACCACTTCTGCTGAGAAAGCCAGCACGAAAACAAACTGTAGCATGCAACTCAGATGAAGGTTGGCCCAAACGACCTGAATGAGCAGCAGGCAGGCCCACCAACCACGCCTCCGGATTCGTGTCCAGACATACAGACTGGCTAGCAGACAAAGATGACCTAGCAGATGTGGCCTGGCCAACCAGTGGCCCGCGCTGGCTCCCGCTGCCAACGCAACAAACGCCAGAGCCGTAAGGGGAGGAACTCCTTTCTGACGCAAACATCTGTACATTATCGTAAAGATCAATGCCGGCACCAGACCAAGAAGTAAACGCATGCCCAGAAAGCCACCCACCTCCCAAACCAGGTACAGTAATAGTTGTGCCAACCACTCGTGATCCTGCCAGGGAATAGGCTCTTCTGAAATGGAATAGCCAGGGTCGTGGGTGGGGACTTCCTGGTGCGTCCAGATCCACTCTCCTGTCTTGACGTGCCACAAGGTGTCGCAGCTCACAAAAAAGCCGGTGCAGCAACGCAGGAGTATGAGCAGTAAAACGATTAGTGTCAGATCGGGAATCCAGGGATTTCTCTCCCGGTCGAGTTTAAGCTCATAAGGAAGTGTCATGGCGGTACGTCCCCGGTTATTGGCAGCCTGCCAGGCGTGTCACCAAAAACCACGCTGGCACTTATCTGTCTTCTACAGTGTTTTCAAGCCCGCAATAACGAGCCCCCCAAACCCAAGCAAGCCCAAAATCGACAGGAAATTTCCTGCCTTTCGAACAGACGTGTTTTTAAATACCATTTTCAAATAATGAGTTCCAGCAGGAAGAGTGAAATCCATGAGTCCTTGTGTTGATATTCTGAAATTGACTGGGTTACCATTATCAAAAATCTCCCAGCCAGGAAAATAGTGAACGTTAGCAGTCATTGTACATTTTTCTGGCAGAGACACCTTATATTCGCGAATTCTGGTTCTGATTTTTATCTGTTTGATTTTTGCTTCCGAACTCGAACTTACCAAACCTTTTCCCAAAGGCAACACGTGTTTCTCCCTGGCCCAAATGGGGCGGTATTCAAAAAGAACCGTCGCGCGTAGATTTTTTTCTCGAATATTTTCAGGAGTAAATTCGGTGTCATGCACGATCATATATCTACTTGAGTTCCCTAATAAAAAGAAAACGCAAATTGCACCTACAATGAACAACCCCAGTATTACAACTGGTAAAACAAACATTGAATCTGATTCATTTTTTGCCCTTGGGAATAGTCTTACATATGATTCTTTCAAATAGGTAATAGAGCCGGCCAAAAAACAAAGAACAAATGTCACCGGCGATAAAAGCCGCCATGGAAACTGGAATATTTTCATGGATGGAAAAGCTTCCCATATAGCCCTGCTTGATGCTGTCGTCATATAGACTAAAATAACCAGCGCTCCTAAAAAAAAGACAAGATTAGCGTATAATGTCTTGTTGATTCTTCTTTTCTTGAAAATCATGGCTGCCAAAATTAACACGAACAGTATTAATGATAGAGGTGTTAAGGAATACCAGCTCGACATTCCAAAAAGTGATCCCGCTGTTGCGAAATTTTTTAGGATGTCAAATTTTCCAATCGTCAACTGCCAAGTCTGGACAAACTCCTTTTCGAGCAGTACAGGTAAAATATAAAAGGCAGAGAGACAGAATGTCAGAACTCCTGCCAGTGAAATTGATAAAAGAGATTTCCAGTTCCTGTTAAGTGCCATGTTGAGCAGGAAAAATATGACTAACAACGGTATGTACATAAGAAGGGAAAGGATGTGCGAAAGCGCAAAAAGGGTGCCGGTCGTTGAAAGAAGAACAATCGAGCGACTATTGAAGTTTTTGTCCTGACACACAAGCGCAATTCCCCAGAAAACAAAAGGTACTATGGAACATGCTGTATACTCTGAATACGCACTTCTGACATAGATATCCACTATGTGATACGGGGCAACTATGTATATACTTGCAGCTAATAATGCACCGTTCCTATTATAGAATTCTTTTGCCAACAGATACATTCCCAAACCACCTGCAAGTGTAAAAAAGNNAAATCGAAACCTTTATAGCCAAGGTAACCGGAAGCCCTAAAAAAATCTGAATTGCTGAAACAATCAAGAACAACGGAGGAAAGAAATTGAAAATGGGCTCCCCGTAGCCCCCTTCAAGGTTTTTGGACCAACGGACAGGAAAACCCCCATCTTTAAGCGAATTCGTGTATTCAGCAACGCGCGTAATCTCGTAAATCAGATCGTGCCCTCTCGGCATACCTTCATGTACAAGTCCGACACAAAACACAAGAGACAGCGTAGCAATCAATAGATAATCTGGATAAACCTTTTCTCCATATCGTCTCTTCATAAGCACCTTAAGGTTGTTATCCAATTTGCAACCTTCCGAGGTATAGTCACTGTTGGTTGGGACAGGTTTCTGGTGCAAAACGGCAGAGCTTGAGCATATATCCTAATATCGCAGCCTTAAGTATCCAGTACAACCAAAAAGGGGTATCCGGTGGAATATCTCTATGAAATAAGATTACAAAAAGAAAAAAAGGGAGTGGAGCCCTCTTGTAGCTCGTGAGTGGGAGAGTATCGTCAACGTGCAAAAGCATAACAAAAACAGACAGAAACAGCACGTCTTCGTATGACCCGGCATATGGGGCAAACAATAGGTAACTTGCAACAAGAAGAACAAAGAGTTGGTCTTCTCTGCCACTTAATGGAGATAGTTGATCTGCAGACTTGCCTTTTATGGTGTATAACACACTGCCCCCCACAATACCTAAATACACACCGTAAATCACAAGATTCGAAATCAGATACGCAACATTATCCCCAATAAAGCCTCGAAATGCGCTGCGGAAAATGTTCATATCTTCAAAGACAAGCGCCCACGCATATACATCAGGCATTTTTCCGGGGCTATACATTTGAAGGAGATGCAAATAGGAAGGCACCCACTCCCAGGTAAGCAATGGCGTGATGCCGATAAGAAAGACTGATACTATTGCCACCGAATGAAGTGTTTCCCGCCACATTCCGTAGATGATTAAAAGACCGAAACCCAGCGCAATATACGGAGGCTTCATTCCCAAGGCAAAAATCAATATAGTAACAAGCAACCCATCGACGGTTCGCAGCTCGTTATCTGATTTATGCACAATATGAATTAGATAGACAAGCAAACCAGTTGCAAGAATTGAGGTCTGTCCAAGGTAAATGGCTGTGTATGCTGGAGCGGAAAATATAGTGACAAGACAGAGCGTGATCGGCAATATCGGTCGATTCTTCCTTTGAAGAACATTTTGACACACACTCCATAAGGCGGCAAATAGCACCCCCACAGAAAAAACAGTCCACAAAGTGTACGAAACAGCCATGCTAAAACGAGCCACATAAGCAAA
>LGVF01022806.1_pt1 | contig 12169 bp, 10 predicted proteins | sample 469901 | NCBI WGS metagenome assembly LGVF01 (sample SAMN03893561, study PRJNA290197) | marine sediment metagenome | material: sediment; isolation source: combined push core samples #3730, #5133, and #5579 collected at Hydrate Ridge | place: Pacific Ocean: Hydrate Ridge | reverse complement strand
ACCCAGTCATACAACGGGCGATTGTTTTCGAATTCCAGCGTGCAAATTGAATGTGTGATGCCTTCGATGGAATCCGAAAGGCAATGGCTAAAGTCGTACATCGGATAAATGCACCATCTATTGCCCGTCCTGTGATGTGCTACCCGTCGAATGCGGTAGATCGTCGGATCTCGCATATTCAAATTTGGAGATGCCATATCGATTTTTGCCCGAAGTACGTGGGAGCCGTCCTCGAATTCACCTGCCCGCATACGCTCGAACAAGTCCAGGTTCTCTTTGACCGAACGTGTACGATAGGGGCTCTCCTTGCCCGGATCAGTCAAGGTGCCACGGTAGTCCCTGATTTGTTGTGCGCTCAGGCTGCAAACGTATGCCTTGCCATCCTTGATTAACCGTACGGCATACTGATATAGTTGCTCAAAGTAGTCAGATGTGTAGAAGAGGTTGTCACCCCAATCGAATCCAAGCCAGCGAACGTCTGACATGATCGATTTTACATATTCAACCTCTTCCTTGCTTGGATTTGTGTCATCGAACCGCAAGTGGCAAACACCTCCCTGGTTTTCGGCGGCGATACCAAAATTGAGGCAGATAGACTTGGCGTGTCCAATATGGAGATATCCGTTCGGTTCCGGTGGAAATCGAGTCACGATCCGACCGTTGTTCTTGTTTGCTCTTATGTCTTCGGCGATAATACTTCGGATAAAATCCGAGGAGGGAGGTGAATCGGTTGTAGTCATTTTTGCAGCACCCTTTCTGTATTTTTTTCTGTTAAAGGCTACCAAAAAAAACTATAAATTTTGGCAGGTTAAAAGTCAAGGTAAGAATTGATTTCCTGTTGACAGCCCCAAGGCCTGCTGATAGTTCTAAATTCATGGTTCACAAGATTCGTGTTGGCGTCCTGATCTCTGGAGGCGGAAGCAATCTGCAGGCGATCATTGATGCATCCAAGTCGAAGGAAATAGACGCAAGGGTTGTCTTTGTAGGTTCAGACAACCCAGATGCCTACGGTCTCAAGAGGGCCCAGCAACATGGCATTCCCACCTTTGTGGTCGATTACCAGACCATAAAAAAAGAGACGAGTGTAAGGTCGCTGGAAGATCTGGTTCCAAAGGACTTTGAACTGCAAACTTGCCTTCAGCAGAACGATCAAGGCCTTTCCCTTCCCTTTTCGGACCGCATCAAGGCTGAGCGATACTTTTGCACGAGGGCCATTTTCGAGGCAGCCCTGCTTCGAGAAATGGCAGCCGGGCCGTTTGACCTTCTGGTCCTGGCAGGCTTCATGCGAATGCTTACCCCGTACTTTATTGACCGTGTGAATACAGATCCTTCACAACCCCGGATCATGAACATCCATCCAGCTCTCCTTCCGTCCTTTCCAGGCGTGGATGGCTACGGTGACACATATCGCTATGGCTGCAAGGTGGGCGGTTGCACGGTACATTTTGTTGACTACGGAGAAGATACCGGACCAATTATTGGGCAGAAAGCCTTTGAGATCACTCACGATGACACGATTGATACGGTCAGGGATAAAGGTCTCAAGCTTGAATGGCAACTTTACCTCGAATGTATTCGGTTTTTCGCAGCGGGCCGTTTGAGGGTGGTTCCCCGGACGTATACACTGGAAAACGGTGCCGAGTTCAGGAGAAAAATCGTTGAAATTGCCACCTAATTCTCCTTGGCCGCATCTCTCCTTTTTGCTTGACAGACCAGTAGGCATTTCCTATTTTTCAGAGCCGTTATCCAAATCACCAGTATCAGGATTTCAATGTGGATATAGGGCATCCTTCATTCACCAGTTTACACTTTTTTCGAAAAAGCGTGTATTATGCGAATTGAATGGCGATGTTCAAACTGGAAATTCGAAATTTGAAATTAGGTAACGCAGCTACATTTTTGAGTTTTTCCCAATTTCACATTTCAAGTTTCAAATTTCATTACCAAAACAGAAGATCAACAAAGTGTAAACTACTTTTGACTTGTCGTGAAGGATGCCGGATATAGTATGTGAAGTTGAACCGCAAGAATGAGTGCATTCCATGGAGTTTGCTGCAGGGAATTGTAAAAAGGAGTTGAGGTTTGTAGAGCCGGCTGCGTTGCATGGAAGATAATCCCCTTGAACAGGAAGTGGCGAGGCTGCTGCTTTTCTTAAGAATGACCATTGCAGTGGCTGAATCGTGCACTGGTGGGTTGGTCTGCCACCGGCTGACCAACATCTCCGGCAGCTCGGATTATCTGGAAAGGGGGGTCGTAACCTACAGCAACCGTTCCAAGATTGAACTCTTGGGTGTTTCTTCCCAAGTCATAAGAGAACATGGGGCTGTGAGTGAGGCATGTGTCCGGGCAATGGCAACCGGAATCAAACGGCTGGCAGGGACTGACTTGGGCCTTGCGGTCAGCGGGATTGCCGGTCCGACCGGTGGTATGCCTAACAAACCCGTTGGCACGGTTCACATGTCATTGGCGTCCAATCAGGGCGTGTATTGCTGGAAGTATCTCTTTAGAGGAAGCCGGGCACGGGTCAAAGAGAGGGCTTCAGAGGAAGCCTTGATCAAAATAAGAGAGTATTGTCAATCTATAAGCCATGCCTGATGATTTACCTGAAAAGATACGGGCCTTTATCGCTATTGAGCTACCGGAATCGATCCTCCAGACCATTCAAGAGGCGCAGGAAACCCTTAAGGGATATGGTTTTGGCATCAGGTGGGTTCGCAGACAAGGCATGCATCTGACCCTGAAGTTTCTTGGAAATATCAGGCGGGGGGATTTGGAGCAACTCAGAGGCGCTATAGAGCAAGCCAGCCTGGAATTTTTGCCCTTTTCCCTTAAGGGGAAGGGGATCGGTGTCTTTCCGGACATCCGACGTCCCCGCGTCGTTTGGGTAGGGGTGCTTGGAGACGTTGAGGCCTTGTGTGCATTTCAGAGGCGTTTGGAATCTCAACTCAAAGTCCTTGGGTTCCCGAAGGAGAGGCGTCCTTTCAAAGGACATCTCACACTGGGCCGGGTCAAAGATCGTGTTGATCGGACCAAGTTGGGTGAGGCCCTGGAGGAGTTAAAGGGTTTTCAGACTGAGCCGTTTACGGCCGGGTCGGTTGTCCTGTTTGAAAGTGATTTACGGCCAAGTGGTGCAATCTATAGCAAACTGGCTGAGGCGCCATTCAGGAGTGCCTAAGGTGAACTCAAGCCCTGTTCACTATTGCTGAGGGAGGGAAACTAATGGGTAGTAGCATATCCATGGACAAGCAAAAGGCTGTCGAAACGGCAATGGGACAGATAGAACGCCAGTTCGGCAAGGGTTCCATAATGAAATTGGGCAGCCAGGTCGTTGCAGACATCGCTGTTATTCCGTCCGGATCACTTGCCCTGGACTGTGCCTTGGGGATCGGAGGTATCCCGCGAGGACGGGTTATAGAGGTTTTTGGTCCTGAATCCTCGGGCAAGACTACCCTGGCCCTTCACATCGTTGCTGAGGCCCAGAAACAGGACGGCATCGCGGCATTTGTCGACGCCGAGCATGCCATGGATGTCATCTATGCCAGGAAGCTCGGGGTAAACTGCGACGATCTGCTCGTGTCTCAGCCGGACACTGGTGAGCAGGCCCTGGAGATCACAGAGGTCCTGGTTCGTAGCGGGGCCCTGGATGTCATTGTTATTGATTCGGTTGCCGCGCTTGTGCCCAGGGCAGAGATTGAAGGTCAAATGGGGGACGTCCACGTAGGCCTTCAGGCCAGGCTTATGTCGCAGGCCCTGAGGAAGCTAACCAGCAGTATCAGCAAATCGATGACAACGGTTATCTTTATTAATCAGATTCGGATAAAAATCGGGGTGATGTTTGGCAATCCGGAGACTACGCCAGGGGGGAATGCCCTTAAGTTCTATTCATCAGTGAGGCTTGACATTCGGAGGACTGGCCATATCAAGTCCGGGCAGGACATAATCGGTAACCGGACTCGGGTCAGGGTGGTCAAGAACAAGTTGGCACCCCCTTTCAAAGACGCTGAGTTTGACATCATGTATGGAGAAGGGATCTCCAGTGCCGGTGACCTTTTAGATATGGCGGTTCAAACCGAGGTCATCGACAAGAGCGGGGCCTGGTATTCCTTTGAACAGGAACGGATTGGACAGGGCAGGGAGAATGTGAAGGCTTTCCTGAAGGAACACCCTGATGTGTATGGTCGAATCATGGAAAAGGTGCGTAAGGAGCTTGGATTGGCAAAGGAAGAAACCGGGGAGTCCGAAGCAGCACCGGCTGATCGGGACAAAGGGAGTAAACAGCCGGCAGCAAGCGACCAATGACAAGTGATGAAGATGACTGGAGATGATCTGCGCAGCAAGTTCCTTGCCTATTTTGAGCAAAGGGGCCATACGATTGTAAAGAGCTCATTGCTTGTGCCTGATGAAGATCCCAGCTTGCTTTTCACGAATGCAGGTATGGTTCAGTTCAAGCGGACCTTTTTGGGGGAGGACAAACGCCCTTATGTGCGCGCGACCAGCTCTCAGAAATGTGTTCGGGCAGGCGGCAAACACAATGACCTTGAAAATGTTGGACACACGGCCCGCCACCATACCTTTTTTGAGATGCTGGGAAACTTCTCTTTTGGTGATTATTTTAAGGATCAGGCCATTGAGCTGGCCTGGGATCTCATGACAAGGGGATATCGTATCCCTGAAGAGAGACTATGGGTCTCGGTGTACGAAAAAGATGATGATGCTCACAGGCTTTGGGCCAGCCGGACGGGAATCCCTGAAAACCGGATTGTTCGCCTCGGAGAAAAAGACAATTTTTGGTCCATGGGCGATACAGGCCCGTGCGGTCCCTGCTCCGAGATCCTTATAGACCAGGGTGAGGCGATAGGTTGTGGGCAACCGGAGTGCAAAGTCGGTTGTGACTGTGACCGCTACCTGGAGCTCTGGAATCTGGTTTTTATGGAATTCAACCGGGATCAATCCGGCAGTATGACACGCCTTCCAAAGCCGAGCATTGATACTGGCTTGGGTCTTGAGCGCATTGCAGCAGTGGTCCAGGGGGTTGCCAGTAACTATGAGACCGATCTGTTTATGCCCATCATAAGAGAGGTCGAGGCCATTTCTGGTCACTCTCTTGGGGAATCACCGGAGATTGACGTCTCCATCAAGGTGATCGCAGATCACAGCCGTGCCGTGGCGTTCCTCATTGGTGACGGGGTACTCCCGTCCAACGAGGGACGCGGATATGTGCTACGCCGTATCCTGAGGCGGGCGATACGTTATGGTCGAAGCCTTGGCGTGACTCGCCCTTTTCTGCACCAGGCTGCAGGAGAGGTTTCTCACGTCATGAAGTTGGCCTACCCGGAACTGTTGGAGGCAGATGCCTACATCAAGAATATTATCAAGAATGAAGAGGTGCGCTTCATGGCGACACTGGACTCCGGTCTGCGGGTACTGGAGGATGCACTGGGTGAGTTAATGGCCATGGGTATCTTGGAGGTGCCTGGCCATCTGATCTTTAAGATGTATGATACTTATGGTTTTCCGGTGGATATCATCCAGGATGTCGTGCGGGATGACGGGATGTCACTAGACATGACAGGTTTTGAGCAGGCCATGGCCCAGCAGAGGCTACGGTCGCGCACAGCGTGGAAGGGCTCTGGCGATCGATGGGCAATAAAAGCCTACAAGGGCCTTTCGGCCCAAGGAATACGAACTGCATTTGTGGGTCATGACGTTACAACCATTGACTCAGAGGTACTTGTTCTGGTTCAAGGCGGCAAGGCTGTCGAACAGGCCACTGCAGGGGATTCGATTGAGATTGTTGTAGCCAAAACACCGTTCTATGGTGAGGCAGGGGGCCAGGTGGGAGACCGTGGCATTATTTCCGGCCAGGATTTTGAGATGGAGGTTTCAGATACGGTCAAGGATCCGAATGACATAATTATTCACAAAGGCAAGGTCTTGCGAGGGACGATTCTCCCAGGGCAAGCCGTGACCCTGTCTGTGGATCAGGAAACACGCATGGCCATTGCCAGAAACCATACTTCCACCCATATCCTGCACGCGGTCCTGCGCCGGGTCCTCGGGGACCATGTGAAGCAGTCAGGATCCCTGGTGGCGCCTGAAAGATTCCGCTTTGATTTTACTCATTTTTCCGGCCTTGACGACAAGACGTTTCAGGAGATTGAGATCCTGGTCAATGACAGGATTCAGCAAAACATCCCTGTCCGGATCGAGGAGATGGATGCTGAGGAGGCCTTAAAGACCGGGGCAACCGCGCTGTTTGAGGAAAAGTATGGTGACCGCGTCCGTCTCGTTACAATTGAAGACTTCAGCAAGGAACTATGCGGTGGAACCCATACTACGCGGACCGGAGATATCGGGTTGTTCAAGATGGTCAGTGAGGGGAGCGTGGCAGCAGGGGTGCGGCGCATCGAGGCCCTCACAGGAAAAGCCGCCCTGGCCTACACCCAGGAAACCTCTTGGACCTTGCATACGTTAGCGCAAATGCTAAAAACCAAACCTGATGAGCTTACAGAGAGATTGCAGAAGGTCCTGACCCAACTGAAGAACCTGGACAAGGAAGTTGCCGGCTTGAAATCAAAGACGGCGACAGATACGTCGGATCAGTTACTTGCTGCGGTCAAGACTGTCAATGGTGTGCGTGTCCTCGCTCAGGAGGTCTCAGCAGACATGCCGGCGGCCTTGAGGGACCTGGCTGATCACCTTAAAGCAAAGATGAAGTCAGGTATTGTGGTGCTGGGGAGCAGGACACCGGACAAGGTTCTGCTCGTGGCCGAGGTTACAAAGGACCACCTGGGTCGGTTTCATGCCGGCAAGATCATAAAGCAGGTGGCTGCTGCAGTGGGTGGTGGTGGCGGTGGCCGCCCTGACATGGCACAGGCCGGAGGGACTAAGCCGGAAAAGCTGCCGGAAGCACTGGCCGGTGTCTTTGATATGGTGGCCAGGCTCTAATCCTTTGCCCAGGCGATTTGGCTGTCTGCCGTTTGTCTTTCCACAATGCTGCCGATAAGATAGGCTTTTTCATCCATCGCCGTAAGAAAGTCCAGTATTTCCTGTGTGGCTTGTTCGGGGAGCACGAGGATGAGGCCAATCCCATTATTGAAGGTCCTCATCATCTCGCGTTTAGAGATCTTACCTGCTTCCTGAAGAAAGGTGAAAACAGGCGGTGTTTCCCAGCTTTTTTCACGGATCAGGGCCATACAGGATGAGGGAAGTATGCGGGGCAGGTTGTCTACAATGCCGCCACCTGTTATATGGGCAATCCCGTGTATTGGAAAATCACGCAAGACGTGAAAGATGACCTCGGAATAGATTTTTGTGGGTTCCAGAAGCTCTTCCCCGATCGTTCTCCCGAGTATGTCAACCGTATCATTTGCCTTTAGCTTGAGCCTGTCAAAGCAGATTTTTCGGGCCAGGGAATAACCGTTGCTGTGGAGACCGCTTGAGGCGATACCAACAACCTTGTGACCAACTGCAATCTCTGCTCCATCCACGATTCTGTTGTTGTCTACAATACCAACCACAAATCCTGCAAGATCGTACTCACCGTTCCCATACATTCCGGGCATCTCTGCTGTTTCACCGCCTATAAGAGCACACCCGGCATGTTTGCAGCCCTCGATTATTCCACGAACAATGGCCTCACCTATTTCGGGGACAAGAGTTCCCATGGAAAGATAGTCAAGAAAGAACAGGGGCTTGGCACCCTGCACTGCAATATCATTGACACACATTGCCACAAGGTCAATCCCGATGGTATCGTGCTTGTCCATCATGCAAGCAACCTTGATTTTGGTCCCTACGCCATCCGTGGAGGTTGCCAGAACAGGATTTTCATACTGGCTCACGTCAAGGGAATAGAGACCGCTGAACCCTCCAATGCCTGCAATCACACCTGATGGAGGGGTGGCCTCATTAGTGATTTTCTTGATCGTCTCTACGAAAAGTTCCGCCTTGTCGATATCTACTCCAGCATCTTGATAGGTAAGAGACTCGTTCATACCACGCTCCGCTACGTTTGTGTGTGTGTAAGTATTTGGTTAATCCGTTTGCACGTTTCAATCTCGCCATACAACAAGCTCTCCGGCTTAACCAACATGGGAAAGCGTAAACTGGTGAATGAACGATACGTGTCGATTAATATAATACTTCCAACAAGTCAAAGAAATATTTTTTTGACATCACGTCCGCCGTGATGTATTAATGTAATTTTAGAAACAAAAACCCTACAAAAGGCTTGCATCATGAAAGAATTTGCTCGGCTGAATCGACTCCCCCCCTATGTTTTTACGCAGGTGAACAAGATCAAGATGGATGCCCGCCACGCGGGAGAGGACATTATCGATCTTGGGATGGGAAATCCCGATCTCCCTACTCCAAAGCACATTGTGGATAAGCTGGTAGAGGCATGCGGAAAGGGTCACAATCACCGGTATTCGGCATCCATGGGGATCACAAAGCTTAGGATGGCGATTGCCGACTGGTATGGACGCAGGTTTAGCGTGGATATAGACCCGGATACCGAAGCGATCGTCACCATTGGTGCCAAAGAGGGGATTTCTCACCTTGTCCTGGTAACCATACGTCCCGGGGATGTCGTCTTTTCGCCCAATCCCACCTACCCGATCCATCCCTATTCTGCAATCATTGCCGGCGGAGATGTGCGCGGGATTCCTTTGAGTCCGGATCGGGACTTTTTTGAAGACCTGATTGCGGCTACAAAGCAGACATGGCCCCGGCCCAAAATCCTCATTATTTCCTTTCCACACAATCCTACAACGGAAGTGATCGATTTTGCGTTTTTTGAAAAGGTCGTGGATTACGCCAAAGAGCATGACATCCTGGTGATACATGATTTTGCCTATGCAGACCTTGTCTTTGACGGGTACAAGCCGCCCAGTTTTCTTCAGGTGCCTGGGGCCAAGGACATAGGAGTGGAATTCTTCTCGCTTTCCAAGAGTTACAGCATGCCTGGGTGGCGTGTGGGCTTTTGCGTTGGCAATGCTGAGATTGTCGGAGCACTTCGCCGCATAAAGAGCTATCTTGATTATGGCATTTTTCAACCGATTCAAATCGCATCCATTATTGCGCTTAACGGGCCCCAGGAGTGTGTTAAGAATATAGTAGACACATACAAGACCAGGCGCGATGCCCTGATAGACGGGCTGACCAGGGTAGGGTGGCCGGTCAAGCGACCCAAGGGAACCATGTTCGTTTGGGCAAAGATCCCTGAGCAATACCTCAAGATGGGGTCTGTTGAGTTTTCCAAGATGCTGATTCGTGAAGCTAAGGTGGCTGTTTCTCCAGGGCTTGGTTTTGGCGAATACGGAGACGACTACGTTCGATTTGCCCTGATAGAAAACAAGATGCGCATCAATCAGGCCATAAGGGGTATTCGCAAGATGCTCTAATGCCCCGTCTCATAAATCCTAACGCTATTACTCCGTTACTCCAACACTCCGTGAACGCTTACGTTCCGAGGTGACTAAATGAAAAAAATACACATTGGCTTGTTGGGGTTTGGGACCGTGGGGTCCGGCATGGTCAAGATCTTGCTGGAAAACCACGAGGTGATCGAGTCTCGCCTCGGGGCCTCCCTTGCACTGAAATGGATAGCTGCCCGTAACCTCGAAAGGGACCGGGGGATAGCTGTAGATGCCGGTCTGCTTACAACCGATGCAGAAAAGGTTGTAGATGACCCTGCGGTTGATATTGTTGTGGAACTGATTGGTGGTTATGAACCGGCAAAGCGCTTTATTCTGAAAGCGATTGAAAACGGCAAACAGGTAGTTACTGCCAATAAAGCCCTTCTTGCTGCACACGGGAATGAGATATTTTCCGCAGCCTTGCGAAAGGGCGTGGAGGTGGGCTTTGAGGCCAGCGTGGGCGGAGGTATCCCCCTTATTCGATCGATAAAAGAAGGCCTGGCTGCCAACCACATCCAAAGTCTTTTTGGCATCTTGAACGGCACTGCCAATTACATCTTGACCAAGATGACCGATCAGGGAAGACCCTTTTCAGATGTGTTGAAGGAAGCTCAGGCTCTCGGCTATGCAGAGGCGGATCCCACCTTTGACGTCGAAGGAATCGACACGGCGCACAAACTGACCATACTCCTTGGTATCGCCTATGGCGTACCCATGGACTTCAAGGCAGTCTATACAGAAGGTATTTCAAAGATTACACCCCTTGACATAAAGTTCATCAAGGAGTTCGGATACCGTATCAAACTCCTGGCCATCTCAAAAGACGATGGTGAGGCAATTGAGGCCAGGGTACATCCCACACTGATACCGGCCGACAGCATGCTTGCCAGTGTAAACGAGGCTTACAATGCCCTTTACGTAAAAGGGGATGCAGTAGGCAACGTGATGTTCTACGGACCGGGGGCCGGAATGATGCCAACAGGCAGCGCTGTTGTAAGCGATCTGGTGGATGTCGCCCGCAATATCATAAGAGGTGCAATCGGAAGGGTGCCGTCTCTTGGGTATGAGCCTACACGTGTCAAGGCAAGGCGGATCAAGTTAATCGAAGAGCTTGAGACCGAGTATTATTTTCGAGTCTCAGCCGAAGACAGGCCGGGTGTGCTTTCCAAGATCGCCGGGATTCTGGGTAAGCATGAGATCAGCATCAAATCGGTCCACCAGAAAGGTCGTGACATTGTGGGCGCTGTGCCGCTTGTAATGATTACACATGAGGCGAGGGAGGCGGCTGTGCGGATGGCCCTTTCGGAAATCGATGAACTCGACGTGGTCAAGGACGAGACCGTTCTGATACGAATTGAGGATTGGAGATGAAATATATCATTTTGGTGGGCGACGGTATGGGAGATTACCCAATTGCCGAGCTTGGAGGCAAGACCCCCCTTGCGGCTGCGCATACTCCTCATATGGACTGGATAGCCGACCACGGAGAACTCGGTCTGGCACAAACTCTTCCACAGGGGTGCGAGACTGGAAGCGATACGGCTAACTTAAGTGTCCTGGGGTACAATCCGAAAAAGACCCTGACCAGGCGGGCCCCCCTGGAGGCGGCCAGCCTCGGCGTCCATCTGTCCGATACAGATGTGGCCTTTAGGTGCAACCTGGTCACTCTTTCCACGCAAAATGGCGTATTGACCATGGACGATTACAGCGCCGGTCACATCAGCAGTGATGAAGCCCGTGAGATTATCGAAGATCTGGACAGGGCCTTGGGAGATGAATCAATTCGGTTCTATCCTGGCGTGAGCTACCGGCATCTTATGGTCTGGCACGGTGGAGCGGCGGATATTGAGACCATGCCTCCTCACGATATCACGGGCAAGGCAGTTAAGCCCTATCTGGATCGTATGGCATCTCGCGGGGTGTTGTTGCTCCAGCTTATGGAACGTGCGAGCAAATTATTGAAGGATCATCCGGTCAACATGAAGCGTGTTGAAAAAGGGTCGAAACCAGCTAACCATATCTGGTTTTGGGGTCAAGGGCATGCCCCAGTGCTGGAGGCTTTCAAAGACAAGACAGGGCTTACAGGGGCCATGATTTCCGCCGTGGACCTCTTGAAAGGGATAGGCGTCTATGCAGGGCTTGAAGTAATAAAGGTCCCCGGCGCCACGGGGTATTTTGATACCGATTACGAGGCCAAGGCCACATATGCCCTGGCTGCCATCAAAGGTGTTGATCTGGTTTACGTGCATGTAGAGGCCCCGGACGAGGCAGGGCATGCCGGGTTGCTGGACAAAAAGGTCTCCGCTATCGAGGCATTTGACTCTATGGTCGTGGGAAAGGTCTTGGATGGAATGAAGGGCTTTTCAGAATACCGTGTAATGGTCACAACGGATCATTATACCCCTATTTCTGTGAGGACCCACACAACAGAGCCTGTCCCGTTTGCAATTTGTGGCACGGGTATTTCCATCCCACCGCAGGGTTCTGGTGGCTTCAGCGAGGAAAATGCCGAGGCCCGGGGCGTGCTTGTCGCTGATGGGTCAAAGCTCATAAATCGATTGATACGTTTTTCCAAATAACCCTTGACAGGGAGGGAAGGAAGATCTAAAATAGTTTAAATTTGTTGCGGGGTGGAGCAGTCTGGTAGCTCGTCGGGCTCATAACCCGAAGGTCCATGGTTCGAATCCATGCCCCGCTACCACAGAAAAACCAAGGACTTAGATGCTTTTCTAAGTCCTTTTTTTTGG
>LGVF01030919.1_pt1 | contig 12187 bp, 9 predicted proteins | sample 469901 | NCBI WGS metagenome assembly LGVF01 (sample SAMN03893561, study PRJNA290197) | marine sediment metagenome | material: sediment; isolation source: combined push core samples #3730, #5133, and #5579 collected at Hydrate Ridge | place: Pacific Ocean: Hydrate Ridge | reverse complement strand
ACCCGGCCTTCATTTCGAAAAAAGTGTAAACTACTTTTGCTCGATTTTGAAAGATGCCGAATGTTGAACCGCTTTTTTACATTTGTCCTGTTGGCAGGAAAATCTTCTGACGGTAGTACTTGAGTTCGTCTATCGATTCCATGATGTCCAGTAACGACAAGTGGGCCTTCTGCTTTTTGAAAGGAGGAAGGGAGGGATACCATCTTCTGGCCAGTTCCTTGATAGAGCTCACATCGATATTGCGATAGTGGAAGAATTCGTTGAGCAAGGGCATATGCTTTGCCAAAAACCGGCGATCCTGCCAGACGGAATTTCCACACAGTGGAGATTGTCCTTTCTGAAAATAAAGATGGAAGAATTCCAGTGTCTCTTGTTCAGCCTTCTGACTGTCATGTTCAGAGGCCTTAACTCTGTCTAAGAGACCGGAGGCTTCATGATGTCTTTTGGACCAGCCATCCATGGCAAGAAGAGTTGCTTCCAGATGGTTTATAGCGATATTGGGGCCCTCGGCAACAATCTCAAGGTTGCCGTCTGTAACAACACTTCCGATCTCAAGAATGGCGCCCCTTTCCGGGTCCAAGCCGGTCATTTCCAAGTCTATCCACATCAGATTATTGTTCAATTCAGGCCATCGCTTTCTATCCCAAGCGCTCTTCCTATCGAGCTTGGACAGTCAGACTACCAACACTATTTCGGATTTCAGATTTCGGATTGCGGATTGCGGAGTTAAACTGCACATCATTTTAGCATAATTTCACATGGTTACCAGAACCATTCATCCCGCAAATTTGCAAGTATTTTTCTGAAAAGCTATAGTTACGATATCACGTTTTCTCCACGGGAACTGCGTACAGTGTATGGATCACGGTCTTTTCCTTTCTTGTCTTAGAGAGGAAATAGCCGAGCTCCGGGATCGGATGTCAGCCCTGAACCGATTCAAATCGTCCAGGATTGATACGAATTTTTCTTCCCAAACCTCATATAGCTGCACCTTGAGAGAATTTATAATCTCTTGAGCTGCATACTGCAAGAGATTCCTGTAGCGGCGGCAAAAGCGAAATGCAAAAAAGAGGTTAAGCAGGGCATAGCTTCCCAGGGCAGCGAGTCCTTTGGTGCTGAAAAGTGTGTTGATCCCTGAAAGAACAAGGCGAAGGAGGCTGGCCCCTCCAGGATTATCCAGGACTTCTCGCCAGGCCGTATCGCCTCCTATGGCCAGAAGAAAAAACACCAAAAGCAGCAAGTAAGTGAGAAATTGAAGTGCTCTGAATCCCCGGAAACAAGGCAAAGATGGTTCAGCTACATGAAACGCCACAACATGCGAAAATTGCTCCTCCAGGTCTTCGAAGGTTTTTGCGACGTCCAGTATCTCCTCGAGCCGTTCCTGGAATGAGGGAGGGAGGTTTTTACGAAGGATGCGATGATTAAGCCGGGCTTCCAGCCATTCCAACCGCCTTCGAAAAGAGACTGCGACCTCCTCTGGGGGAGCAAAGGGAAAAAGAGCCGATCGGGTGTGCTTTTCTTCTGTAAATCGTTTCTGCCATTCCTGAAAAAGGACAGCAAGACCGTAGCCAGGACCGACCAGACTTGAGGGATCACTATGGCAGGAAAGCACGTTTTGACGGATGTGTTTCCCTATCCAAAGATCAATGGCTTCCTGACCAGCTTGAACCCAGAGCGAACCCTGTTCCTCCAATTCCTTTACTGAACCCTCAAGAATCCTCTCAAAGCTTTCCAGATTCAGCAGTTCATTTTGCAAACCTGAAAGAAGCTGTTCGACCTCTTCATCCAGATTGGCTGCCTTGATCGCCGTGATCTGTTTTGTGTCCCGCTGCTGGAAGAGTTGTTGTCTGAAGGCCGGAAACTGATTCCACGGGGCCAGTTGATCAGTACCCAGAGCCTCTTCGGCAGCAAGTGCGTAGATGAGCGGATTGCCAATACCATTTTGATTAATACGTCCCTGAAAGCTCCTGTTCACGCGCATTAGTTGCTCATAGCCCGTCTCCAGACTCTCGCCCTGAAAAAGAAGATCCACCTTGTTCAGCACAAAGCAAAAATTCTGCATAGCCTTATGCGCCAGTTGGAGGAATTCGTAGAAGCGACCATCAGCGTATTTCTCCGGTGATGTGACCCAAACCAGCACATCCAGATGTTCCAGGAAATGTATCACATGTTCGCGGTGTTTACCCATGAGGCTATCAAAGTCAGGGAGGTCACAAAGAAGAACTTGTCGGATGGGATCTGCCTCGTGAGTGATTTCTCGCCAGGGAACATCTGTTGAGGCCAGCGCCGGCAGAGGGTTTGCCGCCACATGTCTGTAAATCAGCACATCCTCTGTATGGGGCCGTCGATGGCTGGTGGAGGCGATCTCGGAACCGGCAAGAGCATTCATCAGAGTCGATTTTCCCACCCCGGTCCCACCGAGAAGACCGGCCATAAGAAAGCTACTCCCGATGGAGGCCAGTTTTTGAGAGAGTTTTCTCGCTTCTTCCTGAAGGGATTCCCTTTCTTCAGCCGTCAAAGAAAAAAAGGGGCCTTGGTCCAGAAGATCGAGGATCTGATCAAGTTCGCCTTGCAGCAACTTCACGGGATGCTTCATGGTTCAGACCTTTACGGCTTGCGATTTTCGATTCCAGAATCCAATGCCCGAATGTATTCCAGAGTCTCCCGGGGTGTCATAAGGGCCTGGAGACAGTGTTCATACCGATTGCGTTGATGACGCACCACGGAAAGAAGTCCTTCTTGATAACGCTTCGCCAGTTCACGGGCGGTCTGTTGAATCTCATGATAAGCAAAGAGTTCTACGGCTCCCTTTGTCACAAATGGGGCAAGAGCTGAATCCAAGGCCGCATCTAGAACTGAGAACCCACCTCCTACGGCTGTCTCCAAAGATAAGATGAGAATTCCCCAAAGGACGGACGTGGAGTAAATGCCCCATTTTTTACCTCTTGGAATCCCTTGAGAGAGTTTCTTGAATGTCTCTTGCAGCCATGCAGTCAGCCGATCCTGTTGTTCCCAAATACGCTCCTTGATCTCTTTGTCGTCAAGTACGACACCAGGCTGGCGAAGCCCTCTGAAAAGCGGTGAACCCTCATCTATAGGCGAAAGCTCTTCAAGAACCGAACGATTGAACTTGTCGATCGCCGCTTGCACAGGGGCAAGGTCGATCTTTTGCCGAATCTCTAAAAGCGTATTCTCGTGGGTGTCCTGGGCCCTTTCCTTGCAAAAGCCAAGAAATCTGAACGGGGTCAAGATGACCTCTCTTACGAATCGGCGGGGTCGGGCCAAAACATCGTATTTAGTGAACAGCCTTCTGATTTCCGTTTGGAGGTATACCCTGCTCTCTACCGTAAAGCGCTCCCTTTGCTCGTTTATGAGATCCCTGGAAGTCCTTTGGTAGAGAGCCTCCAACTGGTTCAACCACTTCTCGTCTGCCCGGCTTTCTTCTTCCAAGATCTCCAGTAGCCGGCCAACCCGTATTCTCAAGTCCTCAGCACGGCTTGAATGTTGGGTTTCCAGCAAGTTCTCGATTCCATCTGCTGTAAGCGCCAGTGACAAAACAGAGACGAAATCACGGAACGCTGAGTCTTCAGGAATCAACCGGGAAGGGTGAGAAGGCGCATAGGGAATTAGCCACACCCGGTCCTTGGTAAACGATAACCCTTGACCCTGAAGCGCACCTATCACTTCGTCCACGGTGAGCTGCTCCTGGGCCTTGTTGAGCAAGAAAAAGAAGGGCTTTCTTTCTTCTATTATCCTTTGAAGAAACTGATAGGGCACCTCGTCTGCGTACTTTTCCTGACTTGTCAAAAACACTACGGCATCGGACAGGAGATAAAGATCTTCAGCGATCTCACGGTTTTCCGTTTCAACACTATCCAGGTCAGGGGTGTCCACCACAACGAGATGAGACCAGTCTTGCCGGTCGTGTTCTAAGATAAGCAGATGATCGGGACTTCCAGCAGCCGGCCTGGAATGGAGATCTTCCGAGGAGCGCCGCTCCGTTTGAATGGAGGGAAAGGGAAAGGACTCTTCGATCGGGCAGTCTCGATGAACGTAGGCAACAGGACCACAGGTTTTTGGTCGTTCCACTCCTGTCTCGCTCAGGGGCTTTCCGCACAATGCGTTGAAAAGACTGGATTTACCCGTTCCTGTACCGCCAACGAAGACCAGCCAGAGACAGGGCATATACTGCTTGTAAGAAAAAACACCAAGTCTTTTGAAAACGTCTCCTGCCAGTCTGTGGATTTCTTGTGCTCCATGGGTGAGGCCGGGACATTGTATGGTGTCCCCCAAGAACCGGCCACCGCCAAGGGAATCTCGGATCGATTGGATGCCGTGTCTAATTGATGCCTCTTCTGATCTCATTATTGGGTATCGGATCCTGGAATCGAGGTTTACACATGAACCCCATCAAGTTAGACAACGATGCCTAAGGCCTGATACAATCTTTTGAAATCGACTTTTTCTTCGATTAGACGAATGCCGCAGTACACCTTTTCTTTTTCCCTGAGGCGAAGCTTGCGCGAGAGATATTCCACCTTTTTTGCCACCGAATAGGTGTCGTCCCGAACCACGACAATCGGAATCCCCCTCATTTCAGCTCTGGACACGACAATCTCATTTGGATAAAGATTGCCGGTCAGGATGAGGCATTGGGTCGTGGCCTCAATGGCGGCAAGATGGATGTCGGCCCGATCACCCCCAACGATCACGGCGTTGTTTCTTGTCTTTATAATATATTCGAGGGCACGGTCCACCTGCATTCCCCCGATCAGGAAATGTTCGATCAGACTATCTGTCTTATTCCGGCAGCAAAGCACATCCCCGGCAAGGGCCTCAACAATATCCGCAATCATCACTGAGCCAAGTATACCATCGTTCGGAAGGACGCCGAACACATGGATTCCTTTTCGTTCAAACAACGGGATGATCATATCCTGAATTATCTCAACATAACCTGCCTGCACATTGTTCAGGATAACCCCAAGGAGGCGTTCTCCCAGACGTCCGTGGACATCCAAAACTGCATCCAGGTAAAATTCCTTCTCGTAGTGGTCCACGAGAAGGACTCTGGCATTGAGTTTTTCGATAAGGTCAAATCCGCATATATCAAGAAATCCGCCTGACTCTATGGTGCCGGCTCCGCCAACAAGGACCACATCTTTTCCCTTTGATATCGATTCAAAGGCATCCAGAACCTTTTCCTGCAATCCCTGGACTCCGGTGCGGCATCCCTCAACCATCAGATCTTGGGTCAAAACAACAGGGCAAATCATTTCTACGGGATCTTTCAACATTAGCACCCTGTGGATAAACCAGGCATCCTTGTCGGTAAGCATACCTTCTATCTTGACAGGAAGACGGCCAAAGGGCTTGAAATAACCCACCTTGAGTCCGTCTTTAAGGAATCGCTGACCGATTCCCATGACAGTCAGATTTTTTCCTGAATACCCCTTTGTAGATCCTACATAAACGGAGACCATCGTCTTTCTCTCCCAATCAGTGAAAGGTATAGTATTTTGGATTTCGGATTGCGGATTGCGGAGTTAAGCCGCACATCATTTTAGCGTAATTTCACATGGTTACCCGGACCATTCGTATCTTCTCAAAAAGCTTTGGTAACCCCAAAACCGCTATAGTTACGAATTCCGAAACCCGAAATCCACATTCCGCAATCCATAATTCCCTTCTCACTCTTGTATGGTAATCCTGGCATCTACGGCTACCGCCCCCTTACCCTCAGGGCACACTATGAGCGGATTGATGTCTGCTTCGATTATTTCAGGGAAATCCACAGTCATCTGAGACAGCCTCAGCAAGGCATCTCGTATTGCTCCGATATCGACTGGCAGTTCGCCACGTACTCCGCGAAGCAAGGGAAACGATCTGACGTCGTGGATCATTGCATCGGCTTCCTCTACACTCAAAGGGGCTATTCGAAAGGCCACGTCTTTTAGCACTTCCACATAGATGCCACCAAGGCCGAACATAATCATGGGGCCAAACTGGATGTCCCGATTAATGCCCAGTATGACTTCTTTGCCCTGTGGTATCATTTCCTGAACCATCACGCCCAGGATCCTTGCCTCTGGTTGCCGTATTTGAATGTTAGAGGTTATATCAAAAAACGCTTCTTCCACCATGGCATCGGTTTCAAGTCCCACCCGAACCCCCCCCATATCGCTCTTATGGAGCACATCGGGCGAGGCAATCTTCATGACAACCGGATACCCGATCTCTGAAGCCGCTCTCACAGCCGCCTCGGTGGTCCTGGCAATGCAACTCTCAGGGAGTCTCAATCCATAGGCCTTGAGAACCTCGCGTGCTTCACTTTCAACAAGATCATGCCGATGCTGCTTGATAACCGAGGCAAAGATCTCACGTACCTTTCGAGTGTCCACCTCAAAACGTTCGTATTGTCTATCAGGTTCTTCCAGCCATTGGCGATAACAAAGCATCACATCCACGGCCGTTATGGCATCTTCGGGATAGTCATAAGTGGGTATGCCATGATCCTGGAGAATCCTGCGAGCTCCCCTCACCCGTTTGTCTCCCATAAACGAAGTCATGATCGGTTTGTTAGCATGACTGGCCAGCCCCACGATCTTCCGGGCAACGGCCTCTGGGTCCACTGCCGCCGTTGGGGTCAAGAGTATCAAGACAGCGTGGACCAACTCGTCTTTCAAGATCACTTCCAGGGTTCTTTCATATCTTTCATCCGAGGCATCACCGATGATGTCTATCGGATTGTAGACGGATGCCATGGACGGAAGGAATTCTCGAAGCCGATCAGCAGTTTCCTTTCGCATCGGAATGAGTTGAAGCGAGCTCCGATCGCAGGCGTCTGCAGCCAAGATCCCCGGCCCCCCTGAATTGGTAACAATGGCAACGGCCGGGCCTTTTGGGAGGGGTTGGCCGGCAAATGCCATGGCGTATCCAAAAAGGGCCTGCATAGATTCAGCATGGATAATGCCGGACTGCCTGAAAGCCGCGCGATAGGCATGCTCAGAGCCCGCCAGAGCGCCGGTATGAGAAGAAGCGGCCTTGGCTCCTGCTCCGGTCGTGCCTGACTTGATGATAATAATTGGTTTCGTCTTGGAGATCTGACGAGCGGCCTTCATGAAACGTGGCCCATCCTCTATGCTTTCCAGATACCCAAGGATAACCCGTGTGTTCTCATCCTCTCCCATGGAAAGGATGATCTCCGTTTCTGAGATGTCCATCTTGTTGCCCAAACTTACAAATCTTGAAAAACCAACATTCTTCCCCAAGGCCCAGTCCAGGATGGCCACACACAGGGCNNAGGGCGCTTGCCGTGTCAATAATTCCGAGGCAATTCGGACCGACAACTCTTATACCGAGTTCCCCGGCTCGCGTGGCCAACTCTTCTTCCAGTCTGGCGCCTTCCGGCCCGGTTTCCTTGAAGCCTGCCGTAATCACAACGACCGAATCAATACCCACCTTGCCGCACTGCTCTAAAACATCAATAACCGCTGAACCAGGTACTGCAACGACCGCAAGATCCGTCTTGGAAGGAACTGAAGCAAGATCCGGATACGCCTTATGTCCGAGGATTTCTTTGGCCCTGGGGTTTATTGGGTAGACAGCGCCACCGTAACCATAACGGATTATATTGTGCAAGATATCATAGCCGATCTTGGCGGGGTTTTGCGAGGCGCCAACCACAGCTACAGAGGATGGATTGAAAAAACGCTCTAACATCTGGTCCTTAAATTAGTTGGCCCGTTAGCCTGTTGGCCCGTTAGCAGGTTGGCCAGTTCAACGGATTGACCGAATACATACCCTAACCTATAGTATTTCGGATTGCGGATTGCGGAGTTAAACTGCACATCATTTAGCGTACTTTCGCATGGTTACCAAAACCATTCATCCCGCAAATTTGCTAGTATTCTTATGAAAAACTATAATTTTGTTGCCACTTGTTGAACCCCTGAACCTTTGAACCCGTGAACGGTTACCTTTTTTATAACACCTTACTGTTCCATGGCAAGGCCAAAAAAGAGGCAAGTGATCGCAGTGGGGATCTTTCCTGGCGAGGGCTCTACGAGCCCGTTGCGTGTTTTCCCTTGACCATGGCGTCATTATTTTCTATAGATACGTTCAGTGAACGTTCTTCTGATTGAAATAAACCCATTTGCACCGGCCTCGCCTCCGATTTCCCTTGGATATATTGCGTCCTATCTCAAATCCAAGGGGTTCACCGTCAAGGTCTTGACTCTCGGAGAGGACACGTCCGCCTCCCGTTCCAGCCTTTGCCGGTTCATCAGTAGCTTCAAGCCTGCCCTCATTGGGTTGTCTGCCTACCAGAGAACCATGCTCTATGTGTTGGGCCTTGCCAAATTGATAAAATCAGTGGACAGCAATATTAAGATAGCGATTGGCGGCCCGCAGGCCACCTTCATGCCCTCCGAGGCATTTGCCGAACTACCGGATACTGACTATATCTGTCGGTCTTCGGGTGAAGTGACGCTCTTGCGGATTGCGCGGGCAATCGATAATGGGACGCCCTTTTCGGACCTTTTGGGCGTCAGTTACAGAGACGCTGACCGCGGTGTATATGATACGGCCGAGCTTGAAGGCCTCACGGACCTGGATGATTATCCCTCTCCATACCTGAATGACATCTTTGACTACTCATGTATGCAAGAGGCCATCATGCTGACATCTCGAGGGTGCCCTCACCATTGCATATACTGTTATACCCCCAATGCTTTCAAGCACAAAGTAAGCTTCCATTCCGTCGACAGGGTCATGGAGGAGATTAGGTGGATAAGAAAAAAAGGGGTGGGTAGGCTCTGGTTTGCCGATCCGAATATCTCCTTTAGGCTGGCACGCCTCATAGAAATTCTTGACAGGATATTGACAGAAGGCCTTGAGTCAGAAATGTGGTTGCAGACCCGTGCAGACCTTGTGAGCTTAGACCTGATGAAAAAGATGAAACGGGCAGGAGTGACCACCATTGCCTTTGGGTTGGAATCAGCTTCAGAACGGATTATGCCAAGGCTTCACAAGCACATATCTATTGAAAAGGTGGCCGAGGCCATACGGCTTGCCCAGAGCCAGGGCATAGAAGTGGAACTTTTTACTATGTTCGGCCTCCCTTACGAAACCTTTGAGGATGCAGTGAAGACCCTGGAATTTGTCAAAAAAAATAATGTTAAGATCATGGGTAATACTAATTCTCAGCAGATGCAAATCTATTTTGGGACCAACGTGGTCCGACATCACGAGGACTACCATATACGCCCGTTGAACACCAAACGGCCGGCGTATCTTTCAATTGGCTGTCAGTATGAAACAGATTGCATGAGCTACAAAGAAATTCACCGGATCCAGCACCTGTGGCGAGCCCAGTCCCTTGACAGGGGCAGGCGGGTCGTGTCGTGATATAGTATTTCGGAGTTCGGAGTTCGGAGTTAAGCTGCACATCATTTTAGCGTAATTTCATATGGTGATGAGAATACAACCTTTGAACCCCTGAACCTTTGAACCCCTGAACGGTTACCTTTAAACGAGTAAAGAATAGTGTTCAATCCAGCTTTACAAAAGATATATGTGATACTGGGCAAACCGGACAAGGGAGACTCTGGGAGGCTTTGCGAGACGCTGTCGGGCCTGTTTTCATACATGAACCTGACATCTAATCTTTATCTTGTCACCGGAAATCTGACTGACGGCATGCCACAGGTGGAACGTATCCTAAAGGGTGTCAGCGAGTTTCTCAGGGAGAATCTCTTTGCTCGGCTCTATTTTCATTTTGTCCACTGCACCCCTCATAGAACAATGGAGGAAATAGACTACTATCACCAGTATTATTACCAGTACTTAAAAAGGAAAACTCGCGAGTTTGAGCAGGAGGGCTATATGCACCAGGAATTGCCAAGGCTCATGTTGCTGCCGGTTGTTGTACCTGATAGCCGAGTCGAGCCCGCCTTGCTCATGGCTCTTCTTGAAACGCTCAAAAACGCTTTTCTGTTACCCAGTGTCTGCCTGGACAGGGCTACCTTCTTTCTGGCACAAGATGAAGGCTTGCCGGCCAAGGCGGAAAAGGTTTACTACGGCCATGGCAACTCCACAAACATGGCTGAAATCACTTGCAATCTCTATTATCAACAAATCCTTGAGGATTCATCTGCTAAGTTGGAATCTGAGGCCGCATTGATGACCAAATCATGCCCTCCTGCCCTTATTGTTTCGGCTCAGGACGGCATGGTTTATGCCTGTGTGGATGCATTTCTCAAAAAAGAGAGCCTGGCAGACATTTACGGGAAGCTCAGCGCGGATGATCTGATGGTCAGGTACTATGAACACGCCAGGTCAAAAAGAGACTGCCTCGGGTGCAGGGAGCGGGTGGTTCAATCGTTTTCGAATTTGCCCCTGCCGAAACCAGCAACACATGAGGTCGGAGCGTTGCTTTATCATTTTGGAACATTGAACCAGGAGGCCGAAAATCATGTTCAGGCCATTGAGAACTACAAAAAAGCCTTTAAAATGTCTCCAAAAGAAGAGGCCGGCTCCATATATTTTAGACTTGGTCTCAGCTATACAAAGACCGGCCACTATGATCAGGCCCTGGAGGCCCTCAAAGGGGCTGAGCGTACATACCAAGACTATTACTATTACCATTTCCACACAGGGGTTTGTTATTTTGAAAAGGGGGACTATCATAGGGCTCTGAACAGTTTTTCAAAGGCAGTCAGTCTGAAACCCCAACAAGGGGAGTTGGCCAGGATACTGATATACATTGGCACGTGTCATAATAGCCTCGGCGAGTATGAGGAGGCACTCGTTCAGTTGGAAATAGCCAAAGAAACTGCCGGCCATGTTAAAGAGATCTACAACGCCCTGGGTTTTTCTTACTTCCAGCTCAAGGAATATGACAAGGCCATTGAAAACCTCAGCAGGGCTGTTGAAATAGATCCTTACTCTGCCATAGATCATGCCAGCCTTGGCTCCAACTACCGTGAAAAGGGAGATATCGACATGGCGATTGCCATGTATGAAAAGGCCCTGTCATTGGATCCAGACATGACATCTGCAAGTGAAAACCTGAAAAGGCTCAAAGGCAAACAATGAATGGTCATGAGCTTTTATCATTGGAGGATGACCTTGGTTATCACTTCAAGGACCCTGGACTTCTACGTGAGGCATTGCAGCACAGTTCCTATGTGAATGAGCAACGAGACCCTTCCCTGCAGAATAATGAGCGCTTTGAATTCTTGGGTGATGCCGTCCTGGATCTTGTCATAACCCATATCTTAATGAAAAGCTTCCCAAAGATCCGTGAAGGCGACCTGTCGAGGATGAGGGCTGCTATCGTTAACGAGTCACAACTATCCTCGGTAGCCCACAATCTGAATCTCGGCCAATACCTCCTCTTGGGACGAGGAGAGGCGCTGAGCCACGGACAAGAAAAAAGATCGATCCTCGCTGATGCCCTTGAAGCAGTCATTGCGGCTGCATATCTGGATGGTGGTCTGCAGGCTTGCTTTGACGTGATTGGAAGACAGTTTTGCAATATCATTCCACAGGCTGGGGAAAGTATGACGGGCGAAGATTTCAAGAGCCGACTTCAAGAGCTTGTGCAGTCTCGATTCAAGTCCATACCCCACTATAAGGTAGTGGCCGAAAGTGGTCCTGACCACGATAAGACCTTTGATGTTTGCCTCAATATCGGCACCTTTTTGACGGCTCGAGGGACAGGCAAAACCAAAAAGGCAGCCGAGCAGACAGCCGCCCGCGTGGCCCTTCAAGAAATCCAAAATAACGAATAGCCCGTCAATAGTGCGTCACATGAAATCCAAGCCCTTCATCATCCCTCTCTTTATCCCCAACATGGGCTGCCCATACCGGTGTGTATTCTGTGACCAGACCTCAATTACGGGTCACGAGGATGGCAAGCTTACGCGCCAACAGGCCAGACAGAGGATAACCGAATTTCTTCACTATAAGGGAGAGCATCGGGGCTCCGTTGAGGTGGCCTTTTATGGGGGTACTTTTTTCGGCCTTCCAGAATCGTACTCGGAGTCCCTTTTGGATGAGACCCAGGGATTTGTCGAGAATGGCCAGGTGGACAGCATCCGTTTTTCCACCCGACCAGATAGCGTCACCCACAATGCCTTGGAGGCGATAGCTCCTTACACGGTTCGTGTGGTTGAAGTGGGTG
>LGVF01053864.1_pt1 | contig 12193 bp, 6 predicted proteins | sample 469901 | NCBI WGS metagenome assembly LGVF01 (sample SAMN03893561, study PRJNA290197) | marine sediment metagenome | material: sediment; isolation source: combined push core samples #3730, #5133, and #5579 collected at Hydrate Ridge | place: Pacific Ocean: Hydrate Ridge | reverse complement strand
GGTCTTGCACCGAAGTTCAGAGTGAGCTTTACGTAGCATTGGATCAACAATACATAACGAAAGCCGAATTTCAGGACGTGTATGATCATGCTGGACGCACCCGCGCTGCCATTCGTGGTTTCATTAAGTACTTGCTGGCCTACAAGCAAGGTCAACAAAAGAAAGGTAACCGTGAACCTGTGAACCCTGAACCCTGAACCTATGAACCCTGAACCCCTACCTTAATTCGGAGCGAGGTCTAGATGGAACAAAGAGGAGCAAAGCTACTGGTTGTTGATGACGAGAAGGATATAACCGAATTATTGAAATGGCAGCTTGACGGTCTTTCCCAAACTGTCCATACGGCCCTATCCGGTAAAGAGGCCCTAGAGATTCTTCACAGGGATGAACTCGATATCCTCATTGCAGACATCCGGATGCCCGGCATGGATGGTATCGAACTTTTGCAGCATGCAACAGAAATCCAGCCTGATGTTCAGTGTATTTTTATCACCGGACACGGAGGGGTGAAAACAGCGGTGGCGGCAGTTAAACGTAGCGCCTTCAGCTATCTGCGCAAGCCGCTGGACATGGATGAGCTTGAGTTGGCTATTCTGAAGGCCATGGAAAAGCTCAAGTTGATCCGGACAGTCCGGCAGATGCGGAAGGAGTTTGACAGGGAAGCGGAGGTCATAAAGGGAGAACTCCGTGTAGCCATTTTCGATGTGATGAATCTTTCTTTATGCTATTGGGAGCTGGCTTCAGGAAAGACTAAACTCGACCTCGCTGAGCAAAGCGGCATCTGGACAATAACAAAGGATTACTTTGAAGGCGGCAGGACCCGAAATTTGGATCGGTATCTCAGGATCTCCACCATCCCAAAGAACCCCAACCTCAACAATGTGCTCAAAACCGGTGATTTTGTGTTAGCGAAATGTCAACGCGAGTATCCTGATATTAGCAATAAGCTGATGATATCAATGGACCAGATCGAAACAATGCATCGAAGATTGGAGCAACTCAGGGATTCTGTGCGGACCTGATAACACTGTCATTCTTCAATCAACTCTGGGAAAAACCCCAAAGCTAGTTTGCACCTTCACCTGCCCACATGTCCCGATATGTCCCCAAATGTCCGTTGAAGCCTCTTTTATGGTATGCCAAAAAAACCAATACGAACTCTGAAATCCGAGATAAAATAACTTACGATCTTAAAAAAATACGCATGTGATTTCAAGATGCAAATGATTTCTATGTCTTGGAAACAACAATTACTCTTTAAACTGAAGTTCCCATAGAATTTTCCTAAAAAAAGCTAAAAAAGAGTTATTATTGCAATACGTTATATGGCTTATCATCCATTTTTGAGTGCAATTTTGTAGTCATGTAACTCACTCAAATTGGGGCCAATAAAGATTGACATAATAAAAAAATATGTGTATTTCTAAATGAAATAACTTGCTGACAATATTGAGAAATTAAGTGTAGTAAGTAATTGCACTCCAAGATTTTAAAAATCTTTTTTGAAATCAATAGGTTACTGTTGTTTTGCCCAGGGAACTTCAGTTTAAACAGGAGGAAGAAGAAACGAATCGTCCTGATTGTAACTATTCTGCTCCTATCGACTGTCTTTGCTTGGGCCGAACAGATAATAAAAACAATGCGTGCAAATATAAATTAGAATAAAATGTCACTAATCGTTAAATATATTGAGAGCAAAAACGGAGAATGGAATATGAAATCGACAAAAAAGCCTATCGGTCGTAGGCGAATAATAGCGTGGGGTCTGTTTCTAAGCCTAGTACTTACTCTCCTCCTCACGTCTAATCCCCTGACTATTCCTCCATGCGAAGCGGTAACGGAACAAGAGATTCACAATGCCGTCCTGGGCAGGACTGGGGTCGATTTGAATAGAATGGACCTCAATGAGGACGGAAAAGTGGATGTCAGTGATATTGTATATCTGAAAAGGCATCCTTTTGAATTCGGTATACCGGCTGGTGAGCATGCGGGCACCATGTATCGTGACAATGGTAATTTGATTGCTGGAATACGCGGCAATTTTGGTCAGATACCATTTGTCCTGAAAATAACCAACGATTCTCCACTCGAAGGTGAAATAGATAATTCCCAAAGCAACAATTCACTCTATTTTTTCCAGGAAAAGCTTCCCGTTACTTTTGTGGATGATGTTGCCGGGGATCTACATGCATCTGTGACGTTTGAAACCATAGCACCCAACCTTGTACCCGATGGTATGCTCACTCGAACCATAACCTTTTTGGGCAGTTTTGATGACCCAGAGCACCGGCTTATGTCGGGCACCTACGAAGAACAAATTTTGGGTTTTAAGGATAATAGGGGCAATGATATAGAAATTATACTGACTGGAAAGTTCACGTTTGTATTTAATCGTATATGAGTAATGGAGCACTATCATGCGGATCAGACATCTCGCAATTATTCCTATCGCAATTTGTGCAGTTTTGTTCTCGCTGCTGGGCACAGAAGCCAACGCCCAAGACCTTGAGGATCTCATTTTCGTCGAAGGGCGCTATGAGAACCCCATGTACACTAGCTCACCTACTCAAACCCTCGCGTGCACGTTCTTCAGCGGCAATGTAGGGCGCTGTGGAAGCCGAGAATTGGGACCCTGCCACGCAGGAAATCCCTCCGAATACGCCCAATGACGGAGCTCACTATCTACTCCAGTCCTCCATTGGTTGGCCTACCCCTGCCACGGTCGGGTGGGTTAAACCTGATGCAGAGCCGGGTGACCCTCGAACCGCCTACGAGCACTATATAAAAAAAGGCGATACTTACAATCAAACCGTCGAGTCATATTTTGATTCTTATTATGCCATAGAAGGTGATGATCCGGACAAAATTTATTTAGCTTTTGATTTTGATCCTGACAGCGGTGATGATCTTCCTGGTAATGCCTCTCTAACTGATATCCTGGATGAAGCCTATGAAGCCCAGCGTTGTTTTTATACTGCCTGGCGGATAAATCCAATGATGGATGATTTTTCTCAAGACGGCCTGCTGGATGTTTCTTTTTATCGTAGCGTTGCTCTCATTATGAGGGGTAATCTCGAGCTGGAAAAGGCTTTTACAGTGCGTTTCCTTGAGGGAGTTCGCAGGCCTGGCTCTGAGGAGATTCATGACGAATTGCATTATCTTGGATGGAATGTGAGTGCCGACACATTCAGTGAATCCCATGGAGCATGGCATTATTTTAATGAAGCAAGCAAAATCTGGATTGAGCTATTTGCCAGCCCTATACAGCGGGAGATATTAATCAGATGGGCTCCATCCCGATCACTTGTTCAAGATGGGGGGGGCTTTCAGTCATCGCCCGTAACCGTTTTTGATGGCTACAAAGATGTCGCTGTGATGATGCGGGCCCTTTCGCAACGAGCCCGTGTGAGAAATGAAGTTGCCAGACGGCTTGTTCTTTTACTCGAAAGGAATTTTGCAACAGACATAATCGAAGAAGCAATACCGGCGCTTTCGCTTGAGGAAAGCGTCATCTTTAGTATTCTTTTCCCTGACGGCCTGCCAGAACTCCATGCCGAGAAATACCCGGGAGTGGCAGAATATTTTCTCGCATACCGCGATTCCATGGAAGAAATGTTTCGAACACGTAATGCTGCCCTGAATTCCAGCTACAATGCCCTCGGCTTTGACAAAGACTTGCTGGTTATTGTGCCAGGATCAAATTCCGAGCACATTCTTTTTACATACGACTGGCTTCGATCTAAGTTGTTGAGCCCCAACACACAGCCACTTGGCGTCTTGGCTACTTCCTGCACCTCTGACGAAGATGCCCGTAATACGCGAATAGCCTTTGATCTTAAAGCAGCAGAGTATCTGACGCAATTTGATCGGATTGAAGACGAGTACGACCAGCAGCTTCTTGATCTATGTGGTCCTGATCCGGATGATACATTTAAACCGAACCTGACCGACCCTGAACACGGCGGCGGGTTGCTTCAACAGCAGTATCGTAATGTGGAAATGGCCTATAATCGGATAGAGAGTGTCCAAAACAAAATGTCAAATGTTTACACATGGATTGATATTGAACGAGAACGCGTATGGAAAATAAAGGGGATATATGATCGCAAAGCAGAAATGATTATTGATTATGGTGATAAACAGGCGGACCTGACAGAAGAAATAAACGACATTCAGGCCGATATGAAATTTGCCGATGGGATGGCCTCTGCGGCACAGAGCGCCACTCAAATCACCAATCCAGGGGCGGCTTTTAGTACTTATATTCAAACTGTCAATGCCCATTTTCAGCGTCAAAGTCTGAAAAGGATCGGAAGGAAACAGGCCAAGATTGTTAAGCTTCAGGCAGAGCAGCAGGCCGAGTTTGTATATATTGAAAGCGAAATCATCGATGCGAATTCAGAAGCTCAGATCCAGCAACGATTTCTGGAGCTTCGTGGTCTTGAAATTGAGATGCTTGATGCGGAAATACTCCTTGAACAGGCATTTGATCAATTATCCCAGTATTATATACAAATAATGGGAAAAGTGATGCGTCGTGATCGCGCCTTGCACCGATTGACCAGGTGTTCATTTGCAGACCCCACCTATCGCATCGAGGTTCTCAATTCCGCCCTCAGGGCAGAGGATAATTTTCAGTTAGCACAAAAGTGGGTCTACCTGACAGCAAAAGCCCTGGAATATAAGTGGCCTGTTGGTCCTGATTTATCCTATCTGACCGAAGTATTGATTCCTCATATTATCAGTGCACGCACTAGCGAGACAATCACAGAAGATATGGAATACTTGAAAGGGATTGATGATACTTATACTCTCAGCCATGGCACACAGCTTTTCTACTGGAACTATTCTTTGCGGAAAGATTATCTCGGCATGACATTCGAAAAGGAAATCCCCGATTCAGGGGGGCAGGTTTTGAGTTCTGTACAACAATTCCAGCAGTACTTGGTAGAGTTAAGAACCAAACAGGAAAATCTTATTGATCTCAGCGAAGACGGCACCCCCGATCATCTTGCCGTTCCCTTTTCTACCGTCTGTTTTGCAATCCAAGATGATGTTCCAGGTTCCATACCCCTTCCTGACAGTGAGGGAAATCCACAGTCAGTGGACGGAAGACCGATTTTTGATCCAGGATTATGGGATGACAAGATTGACTGGGTTCAGGTCAATATCGTTGGAAGCAACACATACACAAACTCGGAACTGATGCCGATTCAACTCCGGTATGGCGGAACGGGCTTTGTGCGTTATTATGAACCTGTGGAAGCTGGTGAAGAGCAGATAGATTATCGTGTCATTCCCATGCCGCATTATACGCTCACCGCTAACAGCAGAGGCTTTGGTTGGAAGGCGCATCCGTATCTCAAGCAGAACTTTTCAGCAAAACTGGTCTCCAACCCGAGAGAAGTTCCTGCAGACACATATGTTAATAACAACTTCCGCGAGCATCCGGTAGCGGCAACGGACTGGAAAATTCTGATTCCTCTTAATGGAACAAATTTTGAGAATATTCGTGACATTGAAATCGTTATTGTCCACCGAGCGCGAACACGCCAGTAGGATAGTGTGAATCAATATGATCATACGTCTTTTTTTAGTCTCTTCTCTATGCCTTTTTGGTATTCTGGCGACTCTTCCTGCAGATGCCGGTGTGGACAAATCCGGAGTTAAGCCTCAGGTTCTCTCTTTGCCGAAAGGTCCCGGATCTATCGAGGGGCTTGGAGAGTCTTTTGAACCCCAGCTCAACACAGGGACAGTGGCCTACGCCGTTAAGCTGACCGTACCACCTGGCCGGGCCGGGCTTGAACCGGAATTGATACTACGCTACAATGGAGGAAACGCCAACGGCCCCTTTGGGCTTGGCTGGTTAATATCCATGAAAAGGGTTCAACGCCAGACTGATAAAGGTTTGCCTGACTACGAGGATACAGACACCTTTATTGAAAGTGGCGGCGAAGAACTCGTGCCGGTGGGCCAAGGCGTATACCGCTGTGAGAATGAATCCTCTTTTGTGCGTTATGCACAAAACTGGTGAGGGTTGGACAGCCACCAATAGATCGGGAACAGTTTATAAGTTCGGCCTGCTCAGTGATAGCCAGATTCGCAATGGCTCAAAGGTGTTTCGCTGGTTATTGCAAGAGATGATTGACACCAATGGCAACTACATTCGTTACGATCATAATCTTTTGGACTCCGGGCCGCAGCGTTATCTCACCCGAATTGTATACAACGAAAATGGCGCCGACAAGAGCGAGATTATCTTTGAGTACGAAACACGGACGGATGCTTTGGCGGACTACCGCCCCACCTTTCGTCTTGAGACAGCCTTCAGGTGCAAGTCAATTTCAATAAAGAGCAGTGGGATTCTTGTCCGGCGCTATAATCTAGCGTACATCGCAGGTTCGGATATTTCCCTGTTGGAAAGTATCACGCAGTTTGGCGCTGATGGCGCCTCCTCCTTGCCTCCGGCCCGGTTCACCTACACCGGGTTCGATCCCAACGCGGCTAAAGTTGTAACCATGTGTGGAAAAGATGACGAAAGCCTTCCGCCCGGTTTAATTCTTTCCACTGAACCCGATGCCACGCTCAACGATATGAATGCAGCCGGCTTGCCCGACTTGCTTATAGCAAAGCCTCGGGATCATCAGGTATATTTCAACCTGGGCGTGGGTAATGATGGCAAGCACCGCTGGGGAGTATGGACTGAAATGGGGCAGTCGCTTAGCCCAGATGAAGCCCTCGGCAACGATGGCGCCTCGCTTGCTGATATCGACGGTGACGGAAAAACAGACTTCATTGCCCGCCGTTCGGTGGATACGTATTTTTTCTGGCGCAATCTGGGCACGGGGGCATGGGGGGCGACGGAGACGTTTGCGGATAATAGCGGATTGCCTTTTGATTTCGAGAACGAAGCCGTCCGCTTACTTGATGTAAACAATGACAAACACATTGATGTCATGTACTGCGAAGATGGGGATGGCGAATTCTATCGATACTATCTGAATAATGGTCAGGAATACACCGTCCACTATGGTGAAGGCTTGGGCAACGCCATGACCTTTGATCAGCGTCCCGGCATGAAGCTGGCCGATATGAATGGAGACCGTCTGCAGGATATTGTTCTCCTTCAGGATGGTTATTGTGTGTACTGGCCGTCGTCAGGTGTTGGTGCTTGGGACAAAACTCGCCGGGGCGACTGGGGTGGTTCTGAGATCGGCACAGGCACAAAGATGTTCACCCCCCCCGACTCCGAAGCTGACGGTGAGCCCGGTCTTGAATATGACTGGCCCAATTTAAAACTTGTTGACATCAACGGCGATGGCCTGACTGATGTGCTTTACGTTCCGGAAGGAGCCACACGGATTGTCTATTGGTTCAACTCAGGCAGCATGTGCTTTAAGGGCCCGTTTCAGGTTGAGGATGTGCCTGTAAAGGTAGGGCTGAGTTCGGTTCAAATGGCTGATATGAATGGAAACGGAACCACGTACGTTTTGTGGAATTATCCTGAAGACAGTGATATCAATCTTTCAAAAATCTGGCAGTATCTGGAATTGTGCCCTTCAGAGAAACCCTATCTACTTAAGACCGCAACCAACGGTATTGGACAGACAACAATCTTTTTCTATCGTTCCAGTGTTGAGGAGTATGTACGTGACCGGCCTGATCATCCATGGCCTGCAGGTGTTCCTATTTCAGTCCCTGTGCTTGGTGCTTTCCACGTACAGGACGGGCGTGGTGGACTCTATTGCACGGAGTTTCAATATCACGACGGTTATTATGAAGGTGCGGAGAAAGAATTTCGCGGGTTTGCCGCCGTCGAAAAGATCGAGAAAGGGAATGTGGAACAGGGCGCGCCACCACTTGTATCCGCCTATGAATACCATACTGGCGCTACAGTCGAGGCCCTCAAAGGCAAACTGTTTGCATTAGAAGCACAAACAGAAAGCGGGGAGGTCTTCTTCCGTGAGGAAAACGCCTGGACCACCCGTGTCCTCGCCGAAGGTACGGGTGGTGATACGAGGAAGATTACCTTCTCTTATCGGTATGCCAAGACACGCGATCTTTTGGAAAAGGGTAACGGAGCGCCGGGTGAGTTGAAATGGGAATACGAATACGACAATTACGGCAACCTAACGCGACAGATTGAATATGGGCGTATGGACACTGGCTGGGATGATGAACGTGTGACAGAGACTGCCTATACTGCCGGGTATCCTTCAGAATTATCTGAATGGATTTTGGATAAGGTCGTAGAGAGTACGACCACAGACGAAAATGGCGCCTTGGCGGCACATAAACGAAACTACTATGACGGAAACGCAGCATTAGGAAAGGTAAGCAAGGGTAACCTTACCAGGGTTGAAGACTGGGTAGCAGGTGAGGAGTACGTCGTGTCTGTACGAAATGACTACGATGCCTATGGAAATATTATTGCCACCTATGATCCCCTTTACGGATCAGAACCGGGACATTATCGCGTGTTTGTATATGACGAAACGTACCACACTTTTCCTGTCCAGGAACGTATACATACGGGCTCACTCACGTTGACCATGTCAGCCACCTATGACCCTGGGTGGGGCGTAATGAAGACTTCTGCCGATTTCAACGGCTTCACGACACGTTACGGCTACGATACCTTTGACCGGCTGACGTCCATCACCAAACCTCCTGATACAGGCCATACCTTTGGATATGACTACGTACTCGCCCATCAACTGGGTGGCGGAAAATTGATTAACTGGGTAGAAACCAGACAGCGCGACGGAAGCTCCGGAGATGGATTCCTTCAATCCCGCACATTTTACGACGGTCTGGGCCGCAAGATCATGACTCGGGCAGAAGGGGAAGGCTCCGGGCAGATCGTGGTGACAGACACGGTTCAGTTTAACGCCCGCAAGAAACCCTGGAAAAAGCATCTCCCTTATTTTGAAACAAGTACTCTTGATTTCGTTGAACCTACATTCAATAGCGGATTTACCGAGCATTTCTATGATGCCCTTGGCCGGGAAATCCGCATTAATCAGCCTGTGGGACCGGAAGGTATTGTGTATTCCACTACCACTTACCAGTCACTGGTCAAAACCATTAGAGACGAAAATCACACGAATCCAGCATCAGGTCATGCGGGCTGTGCTATGCGGTATGTCGAGGATGGATTGTTGGATAAGGATGGAAAGGGACGCTTGCGAGAGGCGTATGAAATCGTCAAGCTCAGCGATACTGGTGAGACTTTAAGCGCACCTGTTGAGTGGAAAACGACCTACTCATACGACCTGCTCGGCAATCTAACCGGATACACTGATTCGCAAAACAACCAAAAAATCATCGAATATGACGGACTCGGCCGCAAAACCTTCATGAACGACCCCGACCGCAGCCACATGTACTATACCTACGACGCTGTCGGCAACCTTGTCAAAACTGTGGATGCCAAGGAGCAAGTGATTGAGTATTCATATGACGGCGTAAATCGCCTAACTGCTGAGTTTTACGGTGAAAAAAAGACTGATCCCGATGTCGAATACCATTACGACGTGCCATTTGGGCCAGTAGACAGGGGCTACCTCTGGCAACCTAACCATGCACAGGAAATAGCCGACTTTGTTTTGCAAGATGAAGAAGACTTTCCTGCTGAATACGATCTCAACAATGACGGCAAGGTAGACGTGGCTGATGTCGTCAAGGCCGAACACGACCCAGCACAAGATAACGCTGTCACGGCTGAAAACACCTTGGGTTTTCTTTCCTGGGTGAGAGATCAGTCAGGTGAAGAGCACAATTCCTTTGATGCCCGCGGCAGGGTGAAATGGGTTGTCAAGCGTATTATCGACATAAGCCCCCATGACTTTCGCAATTTTTATACAGCTATGGAATATGATTCCATGGATCGCGTCACAACGCTGAGATATCCGGATCAAACTTATGTCAACTATGCATATAACAGCCGAGGCCTGCTTGAATCTGTGTCCAACGTTATTGACCGATACGACTACAACCCGGCAGGACAAAATGCGGTGTTGGAGCTTGCCTGTGGGATCGTTACGACTTACGATTATGACCACCGCCTGCGCTTAAGCCGGCTGCATACCGTGCGCAGCAGCGATGCTCTCACCCTCCAGGATCTCAATTACACTTTTGACGGCGTTTCGAACATTACGCACATTGAAGATAGTCGGAATGATTCAGTTCTTGATACGATCGGCATGGAACTCGGCATTGAGTCTGTTGAGGCGCGTAAATTTAATAGCACGCAATCTTTTGCCTATGATTCGCTCTATCGGCTGACACAGGCGTCAAATGCTTCCGTGTATGGTGCCATTGACTACCGCTATGACCGCATCGGCAATATGAACACGAAGAACGCGAATCTGAACGATCCAGACCCGTTGATGGATTTGGGAGAAATGACTTCGGGCGGAAATAAGGGAAGCTGGAATCGTATAGGACGTAATCCTGGCGAGGCACCAGGTCCACACGCCGTTACAGGCATAGAGAAAGGCTCTGAAGGGGCCAAGACTTTTAGCTATGATGATCATGGCAACATGAGCCTCCATCGTGGGATGACCCACACTTGGGACTACAAAGACCGACTTGCCGAACTGATAAATGATACAAAGAATGCCCAATATCTTTATGACTACACGGATACACGCAAAAAGAAGACCGTTGGAAATACGGCAAATGGCTCAATCAAAGAAGCGTTTTATATTGATAAGTACTCCGAAGTTCGCGAAAGCAAACTCATCAAATATGTTTATGAAGGAAATAACCGTGTTGCCCGTTCAGACATAGTGGCTTCTGAATTATCTGGGTTTCAGCCTTCGTCCTTTTACCCGCATGATCATCTTGGTTCCACTAACTTAGCACTTTCAGTTGATGGTGCTGTCACCGAGCAGCTTGTAAACTATCCCTTTGGCCACCCACGCAGAGAAATACGCACTCCTTCGCAATCTGCCACCACCGACTACAAATTCACCGGCAAGGAACGGGATGATGAGAGCGATTTGCAATATTTTGAGGCAAGGTATCTGGTTGGGCACATTGGTCGGTTTGCGAGTGTGGATCCGCTTATATCCGTTTCTGATTCTGAATCTTTTCACGCGGTCTCAAGAACACCTTACGAGAATTTGCTTTTTGATCCTTATAAGGTAAGTCCTTACGTTTACTGCCGTAATAACCCACTTAAGCACACAGATTCCCACGGATATTTTCCCAAAAAAGTGACCTCGTTCCTCAAGGGAATACTAGAAGCCAAGGTGGTAAGAGAAAGTGTTGTGATGGTATCCAAACTGTTATTTGAGGGAGTGAAAACTTTGCGGGCCGTTGAATTGCAAGCTACGGACGGTATGAACCGCGAGATGGCAGCCAAAGGTCAAAAGGTACATTTTCTGCCGTCCAATGATTCAGGATTTGGACAAGCTTATTTAAAAGGTACTAGTCAGCCCCATAAAGCCTTCCAACGTGGAGAAATTGGGGGAAGAAAGGAAATATTTAGTCTGATGGACAATAAGTTGCTCCAAAGGACGAAAGAGGCAAAGAAAATTATCGATGCCTGCCCTGGTGTAACCATGAACCAATCCTTAACTCAAGACAGGAGAAATTTGGAGACAATTTCGAAAGAGATCCATGACTTCGAAGATCCACCGTATTAGCGTGGTAGGTTGGGTTGAGGGAAACCCAACAAGTTAGAAATTATGCAACATGCTTATCCGGTTGACTCAGGTGAATAAAGGCTATCTGTTTGATAACATACAATTTTTCAGCCATGCAATGATCTGTTTAAAACAGCCATCGTAAACGCTGTAATTTCAAGGCATTAAAGATAATCAACCTGTGTCAACGGGATAAGCATATTATGCAATATCGAAGAACCACTGACGGAGGGCAGGACATATTTCTTTACGGTGGTCACACATAAAAGGAGGCAAATTTTCTGCCAATCTCGTATCACTTTATTAAGCGAAGCCTTCGGACTTATTATGGGAAAACTTCCTTGTATTTGGGAGTTACCCGACGGAGATAGAGATTTTCTCTAAATGTAGGGTGGGCTGTGCCCACCATAACATCATTCAAACTCCGAATACATAATATTACATTGACCATATTGTAACGAAAACAATAACCGATGCCCAATTACATCCGTGCGCGATTCGGCACAACATATTTCTTCACTGTCGTAACATATCAAAGG
>LGVF01083263.1_pt1 | contig 12194 bp, 14 predicted proteins | sample 469901 | NCBI WGS metagenome assembly LGVF01 (sample SAMN03893561, study PRJNA290197) | marine sediment metagenome | material: sediment; isolation source: combined push core samples #3730, #5133, and #5579 collected at Hydrate Ridge | place: Pacific Ocean: Hydrate Ridge | reverse complement strand
TCCGTAGTGGCGACACCAGCCATGCTCACAGGCTAGCTAAGTATGGCGATAGCCTGGGGGTTATGGACGTTGTTGACAAATTTATCGAAGAAGCAAAATCAAAAGGGGTTGAACTGTGAAGCGTCGCGGGTCCGGCCCCACCTTTCCCCGCTGGGTTTGCGCTGGTTGTTTCTGGGCCGAAGACCGGAAGCCAGCTAATGGTGATTGCCCCGACTGTGGCGACCAGGTTGTCCAAAACGGGGCTTGCCCTTCCCCGAGGAAATGGCGAGGTGATTAACTGCCAAACAAGCGCACAAACAGAAAGGGCCGGGAGATTCCCCGGCCCATTTTTGTATCTGGCGTACCCGTTAACGTATCAGGCGATACTAGCAACCGTGTGACCCCGCTCCTGTAGCCGTCGCTTACAGCATCGGATAGCAATCTGCTCCTCCTCGATTCGAGCCTCCGCCTGCTCCAGCCGAATAGTCAGCTGCTCATCGTTGTAGCCGTCCAAGAACCGCATCTGCTCATCTACACCGTCACTGCAATTTTCACACTGTTTACATTGACATTGACACGCCATGCTAGTCCTCCCCTGAGACCATCAAATAATGTTCCATGCGGTCAACGTGGACTAGCCACTTGCCGCCTCTTCCGGTTTTATAGGCAACCCCTTCAAGCTGCCCGGTCTGTGCCCGGTAACGCAACCATGGAACTGATACTGAAAATATGGCCGAAGCCCCTGCCATGTCCGCAAAAATCGGCTTCGCTTCCTGCTGAAGGGCCTCAATCTGGGCCTGCAGGCAAGAAACCTCATTGTCCAATTTATTCAGTCGTTCTCGCACACCCATGACCACGCTCAGCTCCTTGTTAGAGAATGTTAGCTTAAGCAAAGCATATCCCACCATCAAGGCATCGTCAATTGAAAAAGATTAATTATTACAGCAACTTGGATGATGTTTGATTTCATCTTGGATGGAAGGTTGACGGAGTTACTCAAGGGGGAGGCGCCGTCTAAACCAACGGCAGAAAGAATTTGATTGATAAATCCTTTGATCAGTTCCAATAAAGTCAAATTCCCCTTTTGGAGAATAAACATGGCGGTCACAGTTATTAATTAGGATCGTATTTAATGTTGCTACGACAGTGCGATTCGCTTTCACTGTTCGATCTTTGCCATCAAACGTTCCAACCATTGCGATGTTTTTGGAAAGTGGAAATATGACTTCAGTATTTTTTAACCCATGGCCTGGGGGCCAATTGCCAGCGTCTAAGTTAGGGGAATTCCACCTCAGACACATAGGGTCATCGCCACAAACGAAATAACCCGCATTGTTGTCAGCAATTAAAAAAGTCCATTTTCTTTTAAGAAGAGTTTTGATAACTGTATCAATGGCCCCGAATTCAGCTGAGAAAAAACTCTGATTTGCAATTGTTATGTCATAATTTTTCTCTTCATAAAACGTGAGCATTTCTTCGTATGAAACATCAGGAAGGTCAAGTCCATACCCGTCTTCTTTCATTTTTTTAACTGAAGATTCGAATCTTTGTCTAGAGGCAAGTGTCAGGTCTATTGTCCTCTCAATAATTTCTTTTTTGAAATTGCCGAAATTTTTTCGTGTCCATGGATTCCTAACGGAGATCATAGCCACAATATTCATCAGGTAAATATAGTCATCTCCATCTGGCATCTGACAAGACTCTATAATTCGACGCAATGCCATCGCAGCATCACTTTCAAATTTCGACAATGAGTTCTCAAGGGCATCTATCGGGTGGCCATCCATATCGACGCGGTTGAAATCACGACGGGTTCCCAATCCTTTCGTGCTGGTTGGGTGAGGAAGCCAATTTCCTTTAAGCATGTCAAAAACATAAAGCTTGGCTTTTGGGGATGGCTTTTTGGCAAATGCTCTAAGATAAAATTGAGGAAGGTAATGATGCTGACGGGCGATTTGTTTTTTACTCATGCGAACATCCGACAAATATCTTCTGCTGGATAATCTTTCACTCTTCGAGTTCAGGCAGTGAACACAGATCTTCGACTGTCATTTGTGTTTTAATCACTGATGCTGAGACAATAAGTTCGAGCTCTTTCGGCTGAGGTAAATTGTCAGCGAAAATGGAGCCGAAAAGCGATAACTCCCCGCTTTCGTGCTTACACATATAAAAAACTTCAGACCAAACTCGTCGACCCGGCTGAATATTTCCACAGTGAACATCTATTCGAACTCGGTCAGTATTTTGATCAAGGGTAGTTTCCCCTGGTTCTTGGGAAGCAGACCTAATTGATTTTATAAAGGACTCGGTAAAAATCTCATTTTTGCGACGCGGTGGATTGGGCATTTCGGAAGAGTTTTTCACCCCCAACCCGGGAGCTATTGGGATCCCTAACTCCACATGCACATTATTGGCGGCCACTTGGCCAATATTTTTCACTACCAACCTTATAGGCTGAAAAAATCGATGCTGTAACTCGAACCATGCCCTTTCCCGGAAATAATCTGTGTTGAGGTTGTTCCTGAGATCAAAACAAAGATTGGCGAGATCAATACCTAGTTGAGGATGAATCTTTTTAGGCCTCTCCAGGTTTGGAATCTCCTCTCTTGTTGGTATTTGGCATATTTCAGTCTCTAATGCTATGTGTTTTCCAAGCGCATTGTCCCCATTGGTATCTGCGAACTCAACAAGTATTTCGGCTGTAGGTTGACCTGGGCTGGCGCCCATTTGGGCGATTTCTTCAGGTGATGCTGGCTTGGTCGGATCAGTCGAACTTCCTCGTCGAACGTAGATTTTTTCTTTCTTTAGCTTTCCATAGTCACGCTTCAGATAAATAGGGCGGGCCTGTTCCTCGATTCGGATAATTCCAACCTGTTTGCTTTCGAAACCAAATGCCTCGTAATGGAAACGCACTGGCCTATTGGTGAGGTTATTAACAAACTGTTGAAGTGAATGGTCATCCAAGTGTTCAGCGTCAGCTATACCTTTAACATTCCCTCGCCCGCCTCGAATGTCTTCGACGCCAATAAGGATATAGGCTTCTGACCGTCGCCAAGCATTGGCGAACCCCAAAATGTCTTTAAGGAGTTCAGACTTCTCGTCTTCACCTGCTTTAACAAATCGGTACTGTCCCTCCTTGAAATCTAGTAACGAATTCTCTTCTTCGTAAAGAAGTCGTTCGAATAGCGCTTTATCCATCTCAACCTCGATTGCGTTGTAGGTTTAAATCCCGAAGTCCTGCATCATCCCAAGTAAGTTCCTTTCCTCAAGAAGTTGCTCTTCGCTCTGATATTGCCCTATCGCCTCTGTTGCGGCGTCTAGGGTATCGACTGCCTCGAGATCGTCATAAATCAAATTAGCCACTTGGCGAGGCGTAAGATGCGGCATGATTCCCCGCCAGGCCTCTCCGCCTAGAGTCTGAACCACTTCATTCAAAGACATTCGCGTCTTGTCATTCTCCAGCATTTGGTTCCATTCTTCCACCAGGATCGTTAATGCTTCCAACAGGTACATGACATCCCCTTGGTTAAGTTATTTTCACGGCAGACAGTATAGCAAACCGGTGTCAAACAGTGTGGCAAATATATATTTTGGAAAATTGAGGACCTCTTTAGAGGGCGTCCGATAGTTATTTGGAGGGTGCCCCTTCGTTTCAGGGGTGTGGGGGTACCAGGTGCCCCCTTTCTGCAGGGGCGCTATCATCGAGTTAACGTGCTCGATACTGGACCTACGCATTGTCACACAGTAGGTCGATCCGGTGGGAGTGCAGATAGGCTTGACCGTTGCGGTGTTGAATCACCGACAAGTGGCCAGGATAGTGACCAGATGTTGCCAGGGCAAGGCGGGACGCTGACAACAGAGGATGGGCTTGGTTAACTTGTTTAACTCCTGCACACGGGAAGTTTGGAGCATTGAGAGTGAAAAGCCCGCCCCTATCCCCATTCCTCCTCATCAAACCACCGTCTTGAGAAGTGTCCACAAATGCCACAAACTCTGTATCAATAGTTATTCGGGGCATATTTGTGGAGTTTGCTAGGTGTGTAAACCTTACATCTTACCGGGTAGCAAGCACTCCAGGCATGACTCCTGGTGTGACAGCAAACAAAAAGGACTTACGATAACATCCGTAAGTCCTTGTTTTTATTGGCGGCCCCGGGGCGATTCGAACGCCCGGCCTACCGCTTAGGAGGCGGTTGCTCTATCCAGCTGAGCTACGGAGCCGAAAGGCAGATTTATAACGCATGCCAATTGGGTTGGCAAGACCTTTCTTTCAGCGTTAAAACCGTAGCAAACTATAAACCTTTCCTTCTGGCAGACGCTCCCGCCCTTTGAGAAATTCCAGTTCAGCTAAAAATGCACATTCCACCACTTCTGCGCCGAGTTGTTCGACCAGGGATACAACGGTTGTTACCGTACCGCCGGTGGCAAGCAAGTCATCGGCAACCACCACCCGGTCACCTTTTTGAAAAGCGTCTTCATGTATCTCAAGAGTGTCGGTGCCATATTCGAGTTCATAGCTTTTGCTAATGGTCTTAGAAGGTAATTTACCAGGCTTACGCACCAGTGTGATGCCGCACCCCAACTTATAGGCCAAAGCGGCACCGAGAATAAAACCTCGTGCTTCGACCCCAACAATCTGATCGATTTTTTTATCAAGATAGCGATGCGCAATCAGGTCAACCATGCGATGAAAGCTTTTGGCGTCTGACAAGAGGGTGGTTATATCTTTATATACAATACCTTTTTTTGGAAAATCGGGAATGTCCCGAATAGCATTTTTCAAATCATCCACGATCAGCTTTCCCTTCGACAATACATTCATCAGTTATTAACATTAAATAAAATAATTTTGCATTCTACCACAGCTAGCGGCTCGCCAGGTCCTGTTCCATGAAGGCCCGGCTTTGAGCTTCTTTTTCTTCCATGATCTTTCGTAGCTTGTCAAGGCTCTTAGCCTCTATCTGACGAATCCTCTCACGAGTAACCCCGAACTTTTGGCCAATGGTATCGAGGGTTTGTGGCTCCCGATCTTCCAGGCCAAAACGAAGGATCAATATCTCTCTCTCGTTTTCGGCAAGAGCCCCTAGCCATTCCTGGATATGGGCAAACTTATCGATATCTTCAAGAAACACCGAAGGATCGTCGGCATTGCTGTCTTCGATGGTGTCAATGAGACTGTAATCGCGATTCTCACCCATGGGGTGTTCAATAGAATAGGTTTTTTTCACCAAGACCATGAGACGCCGGATATAGGCCGGCTCAACGCCCATAGCTTCCGCGATTTCATCGACCTGCGGTTCACGATTGAAGCGATGAACCAATTCCCGGCTGATTTTGATAAATTTGTTAATATCGTCTGAAACATGAACCGGCAGTCGAATCGTGCGACTCTGATTGACTAGTGCCCGTTCGATGGACTGCCTAATCCACCAGGTGGCATAGGTGGAAAAACGACATTCCTTGCTCAGCTTAAAGCGTTCGACCGCTTTGATCAAACCCATATTTCCTTCTTCGATCAAATCGAGAAAGGGCAACCCTCGATTCATGTAACGCTTGGCTATTTTTACCACAAGACGCAGGTTCGACTCGATCATATGATCGCGTGCGGCCATATCCCCAGAAGCAATGCGTCGAGCTAAGGAACGCTCTTCTTCAGCGGTCAACAGCTTCGTCTTTTGGATTTCTTTAAGGTAGAGCTTTATAGCATCGTCGCCGGAAGAAGAATCCTCCTTATCAACTCTGCTCTTTTTCTTCGCCTCCCCTGCTTCTTGGACCGCGTGACTATTGTCACTAGATATTTCATCTTTGTTGAAATTTGATTGATGATCCGCCATAACTGCACACACCTCCAACGCTTAAATTGACGTTTGCTATCGATTTTCAGGGCAACAACGGCACGGGATTGACGGCTTCTTTGCCGCGCCGTATCTCAAAGTGCAGGCGAGCCTGACCTCCTGTCGGAGGACGCCCTGCCAAGGCAATTTTCTGCCCCTGGCTTACAAAACTGCCGGATTTGACAAGATTCGCCTGATTGAATCCGTAAACTGTAAAGTAGGAATCATCATGTTTTAAGATAATAAGATTACCAAACCCCGTAATGCCATCACCACTATAAGTAACTTTTCCAGCGGCCGCGGCAACAATGCAACTGCCAACTGCAGCGGCGACCTCAATGCCTTTATTGGCATGACTACCTTTAGTCCCGAATTTTTTTAACACCGAACCTCTGACAGGCCAGATAAAGGTTCCTTTGGCCGCCTTGACTTTCGCTCGTATCGCCGAACGCGACACGTCAGCAGTGACTGGCTTAGGTGCTTTAGCTGCTACCGGGGGTCTGGCGGTTCGAGTATTGGTAGTTTTATTTTTTCTGGTAGGTAGTTTAACCGATTTTTTGCTTCTGGCAAGCACTGTGGCGGGAACATATTTAACGGAACTGGCGCCAGGAATGAACAGCCGTTGTCCAACCTCAAGTTGGGAACGATCCGTCAGCCTGTTAACTCGGGCAAGATGATTCACATCAGCCCGGTAAACCTGGCCGATACGATAGAGAGTTTGGCCTCGCTGAACGGTGTGATAAACCCCTTTGGGCGCGGCACAGCCAGGCGTAAACCATAGACCCAGAATCGCTAGCAACAGAGCGCAGCGCAACAATCTAAACATCGGTCAGCGTCCTCTCCCGGCCGCAGGGTTCTGATGCCATCCTAATTGAAATATGGCTGTAATATGGGGCAGTGATCATCGAAATCTCGTGAAAAAGAGAAACCCTCCGAAAAGCAGGACCATGAAGGCCAACGTTATGTAATTGAAATATCTATCGATGCCTGCTTTGACCTTGTCACCAAAGGTATGAATTAGCCAGGCTAAAAGGAAAAACCGCAAGCCCCGGCTGATGACAGAAGTCACAACAAAAAGCGGAAAGTTTATCTCAAAGACCCCGGCACCGATGGTAAAAATTTTATAAGGTATTGGGCTAAAACCGGCGGCAAATATCACCCAGAAATCGTAGGTAGAAAACAGCTCCTGAATGCGGTCAAAGCCACTCGGCGAAAAAAGCGGTACATACTTATAAAACAGCTCGGCTGTCGCCCCCCACAAGCTATAACCGATGAGATAGCCGCCCATGCCACCGGCTACAGAACCTATGGTGGTCAATAAAGCAAAACGATAAGAGCGAGCAGGCAGTGAAAGACAAAGAGCTAGTAGCAATATGTCTGGCGGCAGAGGAAAGATGGACGATTCGGCAAAAGCGAGCAAAAACAGAGCCGGTACACCGTAGGGGGTTTGCGCCCAGTGCAAAACCCAGTCGTAAAGGCGTCTCAATAAAATCATTACCGGCCCTCTCCTTCGGACCAACCGTCCTTACCGATCAACGGCACAAACCTACAATCAAGAAGACTTTCTTCTCTAAAATCTTCAAGCCCATGGCGAATAATCAGCTTGAGAACCTGTCTGCCACGGTCACCGACAGGAATGATCAGGCGACCACCAATGGTTAGCTGTTCAAGATAATGCGGTGGTACCTGTGGCGAGCCGGCGGTAACCACTATGCCGTGAAAAGGCGCTTCATTTTCCCAACCAATGGTTCCGTCACTCAACTTAATATTAACGTTTCGACAGCCAATATCATCGAGTACCCTTCGGGCGCGCCTCGCCAAGGCCGGAATGCGCTCTACGCTATAAACGCGGGAGACGATCTGAGCCAAAATGGCCGCCTGATACCCGGAGCCAGTACCAATTTCGAGAATTTTCTCCCCCCCCTTTAGTTCCAGGGCCTGAGTCATCAGAGCCACCATATAGGGCTGAGAAATAGTTTGCTTTTCACCGATGGGCAGAGGATGGTCTCCGTAAGCCTGGGCCCATAGGGCTTCTTCGACAAAGCGGTGACGGGGCACACGCTTCATGGCTTCGATGACCAAAGGGGCGTGAATGCCCCGTGCCACAACTTGCTGATCGACCATCCGACGGCGGGCTATTGCATAGTCCATGTTACCCTGTTCCTTACTTGTTTTCGGTATAAAAAAAGGCCGCATCCGAGGTCGTCCGCCATTGCCGGAGGCTATCGAAAGAGTGGTGGTTGGTCAAGTCGAGGTGCAGAGGGGTTACCGAAACAAAACCATCCGACAGAGCCAGAAAGTCACTACCGGGAATCGGTTCAAACTGGCATTGGCCACCACCAATCCAGTAATATTTCCTTCCTCGCGGGTCGACCTTCTCCACGATCATCTCCTCGTAGCGACGCTTCCCTTGTCGGGTCATCCTAATCCCTTTAGGTGTTCCAGCAGGGACATTGACGTTGAGGAAGGTATCGTCGGGCAAGCCATGGCGCAGAATAGTCGCCGCCAGATCCTTGGCAACACGTCCTGCTGCGGCATAATCGGAGCGTTCCCCGCTGAGCAGATCAAGGGAAACAGCGAAAGAAGGAACCCCCATCAACATCGCTTCCATAGCAGCCGACACGGTCCCTGAGTAGGTGACATCCTCCCCCATATTGGCCCCCCGGTTTATGCCGGAAACAACCAAATCGGGTCGTGCTTCGAAAAGTCCATGAATACCGAGGTTGACACAGTCCGTAGGAGTGCCGTCAACGGCATAGGTATCGGGTTTGATGAGTTCGGCGCGCAGAGGGGAATGGAGAGTAAGGGCATGGCCGATGGCGCTACGTTCCCGGTCGGGAGCGACGACTACAACCTGCCCGATACTCGACAGAGAGGAAGCAAGCAAGGCAAGCCCGGGTGAATAGACACCGTCGTCGTTGGTAACAAGAATCAGCAAATAACGGCCTCAAAGAATTGCTTTCAGGCCAGGATTAAGCAGAATGATATTCAGCAATCCAAGGACTTGCGCAGCCGAATTAGATCACTGCGCAATTCCTGCAGCACACGAAGAACCGGTTGAGCTTCCGAGGCTTTATTGGCCGAATCCTGGTCACAGGTCTTACTGCGCAGCTTTTTCTTTGCGCCGGCAATGGTATAACCCTGACGATAGAGCAAATCCTTCAGTTGCAAGATTAGCTCAATATCCTGCTTTCGATAGAGTCGCTGTCGCCCGTGACTCTTTACAGGGCGAAAGCCTGCTCCGAACTCCGCCTCCCAATAGCGTAGCACATGGGCCTTGATGCCTGTAATGCTGACAACTTCGCCGATTTTAAAATACAGCTTATCGGGAATCGGAGTATTCATAATCAGCCTTAACGACTAAGAACCCCTCAATCCTGGCCGTTGATGACTGATTTAAGTACCTGGCTGGGCTTGAAAGTCAAAATTTTACGGGAACAAATTTCGATTTCATCTCCGGTTTGAGGATTCCGCCCCTTGCGTGTCGCCTTGTTCTTAACGACAAAGTTGCCAAAACCGGCCAGCTTGATCTTCTCGCCTTTTTCCAGGGTCGACTTCATCAGATCGAAGACCATCTCGACAATCTGCGCGGACTCCTTTTTTGAGAAACCGGTCTTCAAATATACACGTTCTACAAGGTCCGCCTTGGTCATAGATTCGTCCCCCTCCAATAACGTAAGTCCACGAACATCCAACATTTTATATCATAGGAGTATCATGCAATCAACCGATTATTTTAACGGATTTCAGCTCCGAGTTGTTTCTTGAGTGCCTTGATGATGCGCTCATGACCGGTTGTGATCTCTTCCTCAGTAAGAGTTTTGTCAGAACTGCGGTAGCGCACCCTGATGGCCAGACTCTTTTTGTCATCAGCGATGCCCGGTCCGCGGTACATATCGAACAGGGTGTAATCTTCAACAAAACGCCCACGAACCTGGTCGATAACAGCGAAGACCTGCTCGGCACTAACCTTATTGTCGACCAGAAGTGCGCTGTCACGGCAAACATCTGGGAAACGGGAAATCGCCTGAAAGTTCCGACCGGTAACCGTGGCGCCAAAAAGGGCATTCAAGTCAAGGTCGAGCAGATAAACTGGCTGATCGATCTCGAAATGTTCCAGTACTTGCGGATGAACTTCCCCTATGCTGCCCAAAAAGCCTGCCTTGTGATGCAGCATACAGGATTTTCCAGGATGATAGAAGGTTTCACTTTGACTACTATCCCAGCGGACCGGTCCAATTTGAAACCCCTCGAGTAGGCCCTCCAATTGGCCCTTCAGGTCAAAAAAGTCCACATCCTCTGCCGTTTGAACCCAACCCAGAGGCTGACGACGACCACAGATGGCCGCACAAAGACGCAGACTTTCCCGCGGCAGTTCTTCACCATCCATGGGTTGAAAAACGGGCCGCAACTCGAACAGGCGTAGATCCAAAGACCGGTAGGCCCGGTTGCGAGCGATGCTCTCGAGCATGCTGGGTACCAGACTAGTGCGCATGACCGATTGATCCTCGGTAAGGGGGTTGAGAATTCGCACATTCTGACGTCGACAATCGTCCTGTGCCAAATTGAGCCGATCCCATTCAGGAGCGATGAAGGAGTAGTTGATAATTTCAGCAAAGCCCCCGGCCACCACGGCATCCCGTAGTTGTCGAACCAGACGTTGCTGAGGAGCCGGGCGGTGACAGATCATGCGACTAACCGGCATGGTGACCGGTATATGATCATAGCCATGCAGACGGGCAACCTCTTCAATCAGATCGATCTCGCGCTCAAGATCTGGGCGAAAAGCAGGAATTTTTACATAAAGAATTCCATTATCCCGATCCGGGGCCGGCTGCGCCTCAAGAGCAATAGAACGCAACAAGCTAAGGATATCGTCACTGGCGAGTTTAAGGCCCAAAACCTTATTAGCTTTATCAACATCGAGGGTCAACTGCCGCTCGGGCAAGGACTCGGGATAGCAATCGATCATGCCCTGTGCGAGGGCACCACCGGCCACTTGGACAATCAGGGCCGCTGCCTTATCGAGGGCAATTGGCACCATATCTACATCAGCCCCGCGCTCGAAGCGATGAGAGGCCTCGGTATGCATACCGAGGCGTTTACTGGTACGGCGGATGGTGGCCGGGTTAAAGTAGGCACCTTCAAGTAGGATATCCGTAGTTTCAGGACCGACTTCGGAATTTTCACCGCCCATAATGCCAGCCAGCGCTACCGGACCCAGGCCATCGCAAATAACCAGGTCATCGGTGCAAAGCAAGCGTTGCTGGCCGTCGAGGGTGGTAAAACTTGCTCCATCGTTGGCCCGCCGAACCACAATACGTTGATCGCTCAGTCGGTTGAAATCAAAGGCATGCAAGGGATGACCAAGCTCCATCAACACGAGGTTGGTGACATCGACCACATTGTTAATGGAACGCATTCCCACTGCTTCCAGGCGCCGAACCAGCCATTCCGGCGAGGGACCAATCTTAACCCCGCGTATCAGGCGAACAGCATAACGGGGGCAGAGCCCCTTTTCTTCGAGACTAACAGAGGTGCTGTCACTGCTTGGAGCTCCGTCTTCGACGGGCGTTTGATGGGCAACTTGCAACGGCCGGCCAACAATGGCTGCAACCTCCCTGGCCACTCCGACAATACTCAGGCAATCGGGGCGATTGGGAGTGAGACCAAGCTCGAAGCGCACATCCTTAAGACCGAGAGCCTCAAAGACCGGTTGCCCCAGCGGTAGACCGGGCGGCAGGATCATGATTCCGGGCGACTCCTCGGCCAGGCCGAGTTCTTTTTCTGAACAGAGCATACCCATGGAGACCTGGCCCCGAATCTTGCCCTTTTTAATCTTAAAATCACCGGGAAGTACGCTACCCACCTGCGCCAAAGCTATCAGGTCACCGACCTTGTGGTTGGTAGCACCACAGACCACCGGCAAAGTGTCTCTGCCAGTAGCGACCTGACACAGGGTCAAACGATCTGCGTCAGGGTGTCGTTCTACCGATTCAAGCCGAGCGACAATAACCGTGTCCAGTCCCGCCCCGAGGTAATCCATGGCATCGACTTCCAAGCCTGCCATGGTCAGACGATGGGACAATTCCTCCGGCGGGTGATCAAAATCGACAAATTCCTTAAGCCAGTTGTAGGATACGATCATTTATTCAAGTCCTTTATCATATTACAGCAGACAACAAGCTGTTTTATCAACGATTATTCAGTAGATCAAAATTGCCGCAGAAAGCGGACATCGTTTTCAAAGAACAACCGCAGGTCATTAACACCATACTTGAGCATGGCAATACGCTCGATTCCCATACCAAAGGCAAACCCGCTGTATTTCTGGTAATCGTAATTGACCGACTTGAAAACTTCCGGATCGATCATACCGCT
>LGVF01174839.1_pt1 | contig 12204 bp, 11 predicted proteins | sample 469901 | NCBI WGS metagenome assembly LGVF01 (sample SAMN03893561, study PRJNA290197) | marine sediment metagenome | material: sediment; isolation source: combined push core samples #3730, #5133, and #5579 collected at Hydrate Ridge | place: Pacific Ocean: Hydrate Ridge | reverse complement strand
AATTTGCCAATTTTCTCTTTGCTAAGAACCAGCATGGCAAAACCGAAAACCAAGAAGAACACAGCAGTAGATTTGACTAACATCGCTGCGCCAGTAGAGACACCAGCCACTAAAGCCCATTTCCAGGTTGAAGTGCGATACCAACGATAAAATGTCCACCAGGAAAGAACGATCAAAGCTGTCAATAAGGGATCGGGCTGAAAACTGCGGCTGGCGACAATGCCAAACGGCACAAATAAATAGTAAGTCAGCGCAAGATATGCTCCGTCAGCAGAAACCATCTCCTTAACCAATAAAAACAAAGCTATTCCCCCTAGAACCCAAAAAATGGATGAATAGATCCGTGCGATCCAGACATATTCTCCACCAGCCAACCTGTAGGTGGCAGCAACAATATTCTCCAGGATGGTGGGCTCTATCATACTGTGCATACCCTGTTTTTCTGCCATCTCACGCTGCCACTCCTGCGCATTCTCAGCCTGAGGGTAATATAATCCCCGGGCGATCAATGCCGAACGCAGCTGGCGGGTGGCTGCAAAATCAAGAGGTGGATCGGTGAGGTCAAAGAACCGAACACCCAGTCCGCAAATCAGGATAACCAGGAGCCATATCATCCCTATTTTTTTTGAGGGTGCAAAGATAGTTGTAGGCGTAGTTAATTTATTCATAATTTAAAAACAGACAAATTTCATTCTAATTTAAAACAGGGAAGTCAAATCCACTTTTGGAAAAACATTCAGCCGCCCCCCAATTGTAGCATCCACAATCTCTCGTCCGTCATTATTAAAAGCTTCTTTCGCCATTTTATAAGATCGCTCCGAGGTCTCCAAATCTGGCAACTGCCAACGGAAACCTTTTCCAAAATATTCTTTATTAAAGTGGTTGAGATCATCTCCCTGGGATACAACGGTTTGGTTAGCGCAACCCTGAGTAGAAAAATTATGATCTACTCCAATTAATATTACTTTCGTAAATCCCATATAGAAAGCCAGCTGCAAACAAACATAAGTTACTGTCGCGCCTTCCCACAATCTCTTGGACACATCCCTGGCAAACTTTGGACCAGTATAGGTAGTAAATAGAAAGTGGGTTTTTTGATCAGGTGTTCCCTGGGGATACAGCAGATGGCGAGCGCGCCAGGAAAAAAATTTAGGGATGTCTAGTTGGTGAAAATCACTATAACACTGTTCAATAACCAGGTCATTAACAGAGACCAGGAAACTGGTCTGGAAACCCCATTCTTGAAAAGCCAGGTACACCCGGTTCATGCCAAAAGTGTATTCGTCTTTTAACAGGGAGATATCTGTCTGCTGCAGACTGGGACCATTGCCAATTACAAAACAGCGTTTTCCAGCATACCGATTATGATCTCCTTTTAACTTTTGAATGGATTCGCGCCTCCAGGGGTGCAAATATGCTGCTGGCCACTGGATAGCCCTCTGGCAACTATTCCTTCCCAACCGCAAATAGTGGAAAGCCGACGTGGGCAAGAATCGGTTTGCGTTCTTTTTGAGTGCATTCATCATGTTATTCAGTGCTTAGCCGGGCAGTTGCTCCACCATCAATTACCAGCGGCTGACCGGTAATAAAGGAAGATTCATCATTATCAGCCAGGAAATAGATTGCCCTGGCAATTTCCTCCGGCGTGCCAATTTTTCCGCTAACAGTTTTTCTGGCCAGATTTTCCAGTCGTTGAGCCGCGGAACCGCCTCCGGCATGGTCCCGATTCAAACCTGCTTTCAGCATATCTGTATCCACCGCACCTGGCAATACAGTGTTGACCCGGATATTATCCGGGGCCAGTTCAATAGCCAGAGCGCGAGTAAAAGCCAGCATGCCGCCTTTGCTGGCTGCGTAGGCAGCAATATCATTTGAGGTCGCGACAGCATGAACTGAAGAGACATTAACAATTGCGCCCCCGTTTCCCGCTTTTAATAAGGGATGCAGCATTTTTACGCTCAGGAAAACAGACCGAAGATTGGTATTGAGAACCTGATCCCACTCCTCAACTGTTGTATCTAGAACTGGTTTTGTGATTTGAATAGCCGCATTATTGACTACCGCATCCAATTGATCCGTGATGTTGGATGTTTCTTCTTTTATCTTCTGCCAATCTTTCTCATAAGATACATCTGCCTGGATGAAATATCCCTGTTCGGGGATATCTCCGCCCATCGGAGAACGGCCGATACCAATTACAAACCAGTTGTTCTTGGCAAAAATATCCCAGGCTGCTCTGCCTATACCTCTGCTAGCACCCGTAATCACAACATGCCGTTTTGTCATATTATTTCACCTCGCTCACTGGTATCATAGGTTATTCCCAATCCATCCAGCAGATTGCGGATGGTATTCCAATGCACATTCTCCCAGGCTTCAGGACTTGAATTGGCATTATGCGGAGCCAGGAGCACATTTCCAAAACCGCGCAGTGGACTCTCCGGAGGTAATGGTTCTTCTTCATACACATCGAGTGCCGCTCCGGCGATTTTCCCATTTTCTAAAGCTTCCACCAGGGCAAGTTCATCAACAATTGGTCCCCGGGCAGTGTTTATCAAAACAGCTTCCGATTTCATTTTTGAGAACGCATCAGTGTTAATCAAATGGTGAGAGGTAGGATTAAGGTCACAATTTACACTCACAAAATCAGCTCTCGTGAGCAGCTCCGCCAACGGGACCATAGCAACACCGTTTGCAAGAACAAATTCCGCATCAATTTCGCGAATATCGTTCCCCAATAAGGTCATCTGGAATGACTTTGCTCTTTCCAGAACTGCTTCTCCGATACTCCCAATTCCAATTACTCCCAGAGTGCACTCACTTAATGACCGTCCTGGAATCTTTTCCCAGATTCCATTTTTCACAGCTTGATCCATCCAGGGATGTTTTCGGGCAAACATAAGCATATATCCAAGAACAGAATCGGCTACCGCCAAAGTAAAAGCATTGGGGGTGTTTCCCACCTTAATCCCGTATTCCTCACAGGCCTCCCGATCAATGGAATCAATCCCTGTACCCCATTTTGAAATCACTTTCAATCGGGGCAAGCAGGATTTTATCACTCGCCTTGAAAACCGGTCATCACCGCAGATTACTCCATCAAATTGACCGGAATACTCCAGCAAATCCTCTTCTTTAAGTCGTTCTTCCACATCAGGAACAATCAAATCAATTCCAAATCGGGTAAATACAGGGTGAAAACGGTCTAGAAACGGAATCATATAGGGGGCTGAAAAAAGGATTGTTGGCATAGGTTACTCCCCAGCATTATTCATCAAGCAGTCCACAATTTTAAAATCCAGACTGGTATCAATATCCCAGGCTTCATCCGCGTCAATTTCGAACAAGTAAGGAGAACTTCCGATCCGATGTCCGTGCTTTTCAAGGCTTTGTTTCGTAAACAGGTATAAACAAGAGTTTTCCTCAAATAATGGGGGTAAATCCTGGGTCTGAATTAATTCATCCGGGTTGTGATTAACAGCTTTCCCATCTAAATCATACAAGCGTGTTTGAAGACGTGTTACTGAAAACATGGAATCATAATGTTTATTATTTTCCAGGAAGGTGTTTATGGCATTTGAAATCGTTTCAGCTTTCAGCAGCGGGTTTGTGCTGTGGGTTTGCAAGTAATAATCTGCCTTCACAAGCGAGATATCATAGGAGATGATGCTGTTCATCGATATCTCATCCGCACACAGGTCTTCCGGCCTGTCCAGAATCCGCACGTCCGGGAACGAATCCTCAAGACCGGATTTAATGAGAGAACTATCTGTATCTACACAAACCTCATTAATCTCAGGGACATCAAGCAAAGTAGTCAGTATATGGTGAAAAAGAGGTTTCCCGGCGAGGATACGATAATTTTTCCCGGGTACCCGCTGGGAATGGTGTCTCATAGGAACCAGCGCTGCTATCCTAGTCATAAATTTTTCCGCTCCTCATCAAGCTTAACAGGATAATGAATCGGTTCCACTGGACGAGATTCAGGTGTCTTTTCGGATAACATTTGAGGGGGATAATAAAATTGTTTATGAAGCTGATGGTCAATTTTACCGGAATAGCGATATCCCTGCCAAGTACCGAAGTATTGAAATACCCGGAATCTCAGGATATTCAGAATTTCTTTTGAAAGCACCCTATCTTTGCGAGCTTGTGAGAAATCCTTTACCAACTTCAGAATAATCATACTGATCATATTCCGGATGGAGAATTGGCTTGAGGGGAGAATTTGTTTCATGGCAATTGCTTCGCGTCGGTAGCGGTTATGTACCTGCTTAATTGTCTCCTCGTGAATATGAATAACCTCAGCATCGGTGACATAAGCTATGGAATACCCTTGTTCTTTTGCCCAACTGCTCCAGGCCAGATCCTCTAAACCAGTCAGTTGCTCATCATAGGGATGCTGCTCCCAAAGTGATCTCCGGATTGCCGCATTGGCATTATGGGTAAAAGGCTGACCCTGATTCGGTTGACTGATGTCTGGAAAATAACTCTTGAAAAATTGATGTTCGGAATAATGATTTGTTTCAGATCCGCGTTGTTTTCCGTAACACACTGCGATCTGTGGATCTTCGAAAGGTTTTAGAAGCTGTTCCAGCCAATCCGGATATACCGGGTAGCAATGGGCACTGATGATGACAACAAATTCTCCAATTGCGGCAGCAACACCTTTGTTCAAAGAACGTCCGAAGGTAAACTCTTCCGGATTGATCTGCACAATTTTTACTGGAAAATCAGCCGCAATTTCAGGAGTTGCATCAGTGGACCCGGAATCCACCAGGATAATCTCTCGATCTTGAATAGTCTGTTTCATAATACCGGTTAATAATCTTCCGATATGTTTCTCTTCATTAAAAGCTCGGATAACAATAGAACATTGGGGCCGCCCAGATTTGCTTTTATTCATGATAATTACCCCTTACCACTCCAGATCATTTTCCTCATATCCCAATTTTGAAAGCAAATCCCCGGCAACTTCTTGGAAACGTCTTTTATTATCATGAGTGAAATGCTCTTGCCAATTACCAGGCTGCCCTTTCCGGAAGGTACCGGATTCTTTAGGTTTAATGGCTGCACCAAGTTTTTCAATAGCTTCCTGGCGAGTAACAGAGAAAATCACCCCGAAACTTTCAATATAGTCCAAAATGTCACCTAAAGCAGCTTCTCTGTTGAGGATCAAATCCTCAAACCTGATACTTAACACTTCCGGTGTGTTGATCCACTTCAGGTGAGGTTGATACCTCTCCCAAATACTGGGAAGTTCCAAGCCTTCTATTTTACTCCCCTCAATCGCCACATTTACCCGGTCTTCCATTGATTGGAGCTGTTGATAATATTCATGCATACCATGATCAGTATGCATATCTGTCGCATAAAAAACATGCGAAATGACTAAGTCACGGGGATCACGATAAATAAACACTGTTGCTCTATCCGATTTAGTTAACGACTCAGAAAATGGCTCCACGCAATGGATATAGCCATACCTGATTTCCCCGGATTTCATTCTATCAATATTTAATAAAACCTCCTCTTTTGAAAGTTGTCTGTTATCTTCAAACCGATTAACCGGTGGAAAACCAGGTTTTACAAAAGGACCGATTTCCGCTAATCCTGACAGGGTTTGGTGAATGAAATGTGATCCCCCTTTTGGTAAGGCTATGCCAAAAACCTTAGGAGCCTGATGTAAGGCTTCTCTCCCCCAACTCCTGATAGCAAGCCATCTCCTGTACTGTAATCGACCTATCTTAAAGAATCTTTTGACTCGATAATAAATTCTCATCTTTTTTTCTCTTTAATAATGTCATCATCCAGCCTGAATGCTAAATTAGCTTTTTGCAACATTCAAAACGTCATGAAATCTGTCTAATATCGGGGAAAATTTTATATTGAGATACTCTATAGTCTCAGGCTGCAATTTGTCCAAATAATCACCGGGTTTTCCTTTCCGGATGTGTTCATAAATATTTTCTTCTTTGGGCTGTAATTGCTTATTCTCTTCAACAAGTTTTTGGAAAGTTTGGCTGCTAATTTCCAGCTCACTGGCTTCTAATAAACCCTTTAACCAGCCTCCAAAGTCCAAAGTCATCTTCTCGTATGAGGTGAGATAAACATGAGGATATGGAACCAAAAGTTCTTTCTGATAACGATTTAATATATTAAATACACGATCACTCTCGGAAATCACATGATCATCAATCGTGATCTCTTGAGCATTTTTCCTCTTCTTGATATATTCTTCATGCCTGATGCTGGTTATGGGTGGAATGGAATGGCTGAAGGCAATTGAGTAATACCAGGAAACAAGGATATCTCTTGGATCTCTCACCATGAGGATCACCTTATATTTATCCATTCCAGGAATTCCAGAAACGAAACCACCAAAAGCACTGTAAAAATATCCGTTAGGCTTGAAAATATGGCTGAAGTTCGCCATTTTGTCGGTACTTAACCCGGTAAGATAGGGAATCTTTGTATAAAATGCATACTCATTGATATGAACTGGAACGATACCATTTTCAATCACGCACTCACGAAGAATATTTTTTGTATACTGGGTAGCCGCTTTATTAAGAGAGAAATGTATGATACTTGGATGAGGGTTATTGTTTCTATGTTTACCTGCAATTAACTTCAATTCAACATTAAACCGTTTTCGTAAGAATAAATGGATGAGAAAAGGACTTTTTAAGACGAGTCGTTTTGCGAAATTTTTGATTTTTAGGATCATGTTATTTACTTTTATTGCCTATAAATATTAACAGCTGAGGACAGTTTGTTAATAGCAATCTCAACATAAATGTTGTCCAGAGGAAATATTATTTCCAAACCATTAATCGGAACCAACCCTGCAATATAGCGGGAGATTATCGCAACCTAACCTTCATCCTTTGTGTATTCCAATTTTTCAAACCTGCCCTTCATGACAAACTCTTTTTTTATGAAGTATACCATTCGCGATTGTCTGAATTGCTGCTGTACGTTCTGGATAAAGTTCCCTCCAGGGAAATCGTTTCAAGTCCACATAACCAGGTTCAACAAATGTAAATCAGCTTTGGGAATTCCAGTCCCAAATATCTGTGGGGAAGATCTCTCATTGATGACCGGTTATATGCTTTCAGACCTTGTCTGTCTCCAAAATAAATTCATCACCGTTCAGGATTCCATTTACCACACAATCCACAACCGCTGAACCCCCCGGGAGAAGTTTCTTCCAGGAAAAGCGCCTCAATTGGACGTAACCAGATGAGGGGTAGTCATTGAGAAATTCGCCAAACGGCAGGGATGCCCGATAAAGCTGGTAAAACAAAAACCTGCGTCCATTCTCATATAGGTGGGCCGGCAGATGAATTTCATCCGCAACCAGAAAAGATGTCAAGAGAGCCTTATACTCAGTTAAAGAATCCGGATAAAACACTGTTGGATATTGTGTGTAGCGGGCTTTGCCAGCACACAAAACCGGTGAGCCTAGTAATGTGGCTTCCAATCCGATTGATGAGTTATAGACCATGGTGAACTTTGAGCGCTGGATGAGTTCATAAGAGCTTAATGTTTCATCAGGTCCGATTAACATCACATTAGGCAGATTCTCAAGTTCTTGTTCTGCTGCCCAGGAAACCACACTTTCCTGACTGCTCTTTCCTCTCCGCATTTCATCCGGGTGCGCCCGGATCACAAATAAGATCCCTGGATGGTTTTTTGCAGTTTCTATGACTAGATCCAACCAGGCAAACATCTGGGGAAATATTGAATTGGCGTGCGCCTGGCTGGTATCAAAGATTACATTAGTGAAGATCGGTACCAGTCCCTCAAATCCTTCAGCAAACGACAAAAAATCAGCAGGCAGCTGGTCCATTGCTGACCAGAACTTGATTCCTGCCATCTTAAAATCTCCTCTAAAACGCAGCTGCAGATATTGATCGAGAACCCGATTTTGCTCTTCAGTAAGAACAAAGCTCTCTGGGATGTTAAGGGGATATATCGTGGCTTGTTCATCAGTGAAAAATGCTGAGAAAGGCTGCAGATTCACCTCATAGGTAATGACCTTGATACCCCTTTGTTTGGCAACCCAGCAGACAGCTGCTTCTGGATACTGTAAACCGTTAAAGACAACCACTGTCTCCGGGTCAATCTCTCCAATGAATTGTGAAAATTTTTCTGCAACATTATGGGCAGATAAAATAAACTCACAATAAAGGTACCTGGTTATTTCATCGTTGATTAAATGATGCCTCCTGAGAATCCAGCGCATACTGGTCAAAACCAATTGTCCCAGGGGACGACCCTTGAATTTGATTTCTTTTAATTCAGAAACGCTTTTGTTTTTAAGCTGAATCTTCAGTTCAGGGTCTTCCTGATAATCAAACCAGATTGTTGGAGCGGCGCCGGTAAACCAACTGGAATCTTTGATACACCCTTTGCAGGGTGGCAGAGCTTTAGGATCTCCCAAACCCGCTCCCAAGACACAATGGCTCATGCCGGAATGACAGGAAAAATGATATACCCGTCTCCCAGCCAGTTGGACCCCCCAGCTGGTTATCATTGAGAAAGCTGCATTTAGATTTAATCCCTCGAGCCGGGCCGAAGTATTAAAAAAAATGATCGGCTTTCCCTGGATATCTGGTGCCGTATGAGCTGCCACCTTGCGATTAAGTTGAAATAATCTGCTGTAGAGCTGCAGCTGTTGAAAACTTCGTTTGAGCTTATTAATCAAGTCAATCATACTTTCCAAAGGCAGGATTATTGTTTGTTATCAGGCCATAATTCTCTAGTTCTTTTGGGATAAAATCAAAGAGATTAGAATTATGGAGTATTTTGAGGGGGAACTGCCAGATTACTCTTTTTGATAGCGTCCTCGCATCGGTAAGGTATTAGTCCGGCGCAGTTTTTCTAGACTTGATCTTTCACTCTCATAAACGGTTTTTACGCCATCACCAAGGGCTTCTTCTACAACCCGGATATACTTCACTAATTTGCGAATTCCTCCCGATTCAACAGATGCCGCTTGATCTGAACCCCACATCGCTCGGTCCAGAGTGATATGACGCTCAATTACACACGCCCCAAGGGTAACCGCTGCCACTGTTGTAGGAAGTCCCACTTCGTGACCGGAATAACCAATCGGGCAGGGATACATCTCGCGAAGAGTTTCGATCATTTTTAGGTTCAACTCTACCGGGGGACAGGGATATGAGCTAGTGCAGTGGGCGAGGATCAGATTTTCTGTCCCAACTAATTCTACAGCCGCCTGAATTTGTTCCATTTCTGACATACCAGTAGAAAGCATAAGCGGCCGATTTTTTTCTCTCATTTTTTTCAATAACGCCGAATCAGTTAAAGAAGCAGAAGGCGCTTTATGGAGAACTGGGTCAAATTGCTCTAGAAAATCAACCGAGGGTTCGTCCCAGGCGGATGCTGTCCAATCAATAGAATTTTTCTTGCAATAGTCAGCAATTTCGCTGAATTCGTCCAGTCCAAATTCTACTCGTTCCCGGTATTCCATATAACTGATATATCCCCAGGGTGTGTGGCGCATTTTATCGCGCTGCTCAGGGGGTACGCATAATTCCGGAGTTCGCTTCTGGAACTTCACCGCATCGCAACCGGCTTCTACCGATGCGTCAATCAGCTGCTTTGCCACATCCATATCACCATTATGATTTATCCCGATCTCAGCAATAATATAAACTGGATGCCCGTCACCAACCCATCGATTTCCCAGCTTTAGTTCCCGTTTCATATATCTGTCCTCCAAATCCCTTATTCCATTACCTTAAATTTATCCAACAATAAATCGCATAACTCCCGGACAGCGCCATAGCCGCCATTTTTGCTCAAAACCAGCTGGGCTTCTTCAATCACTTTAGGATGAGCGTCAGCAACTGCTGCCGCCAATCCCACCAGCGGGAAACAAGGCAGGTCATTAATATCATTACCCAGGTATACAACCTGTTCTGAAGAAACCCCCTTGTTTGCCATCAGGGACTGTAGTTCTTTCCCTTTTTCATCTATCCCCTGGTAAGCAGGAATCCCTAATTTATCAGCCCTGGCTTTTACTACAGGATTCTTCTCTTTAGAAAGTATCACCACTTCAATCCCCGCTTTTTTAAGCTGAGATATACCCATCCCGTCACCCCGATGAGCTGCTACAGTTTCCTCTCCATGCTGGTTGACGTACACACGATCATCTGTCAGAACACCATCAAAATCAAGAACAACCAGAGAGACCACATCCGGTAAAACATTCTTTTTCGGCGGCGGAAGTACTATCTGGGATCCGATAGATTTCAGGCGCATCTCAGCCCGCTGCCAATCAAGCATATTGTCCAGATCAACAGAAAAATGTGGGTCGATTTGATAGGCGTAAACCTCTAGTCCGCTCATTGATCCATTTATTATCGTTTCAGTCTTGATAACATCAACATGACCAGTCTGCCAAAAGGTTGGAGGCAGTTCCTGGCGGGGCATATTAAAAGGTTCCTCAAATTCTGTCTCAAGAAGTGGGACCAAATTTCCATCAGGTTCAATCGTCCACATTTTGAATGGATTCTGCTTGGATGGAACTACACCACGCACAGAAGTAGCGCCGGTATTATTTAACAGAATCTGTATTGCTCCATCAATTAATCCCGGAGGACGGAAAGGGCTGGTCGGACGCAGCTGAACAACAATGTCTGGATAATAATCTTCCCGTTCAGAAAACCATTTCAGCGCATGTTGAAAAACCGGCAGATCCCGGGTGTCATCCTGAGCAAACTCAGCCGGCCTGAGAAATGGAGCCTCAGCTCCAAGCTCCTTTGCCAGATCGCCAATTTCGGGATCATCCGTTGTCACAACTGTCCTGTTGACTAATTCTGCATTATGCGCTGCAGCTATGCTGAAGCCGATAAGGGGATATCCACCCAGTGATTTGATATTTTTCCGGGGCAAGCCCTTAGATCCTCCCCGAGCAGGAATGATCGCCAGAATTTCTACCATGCAGTCCATCCTCCATCAACAACCAGGTTTGTTCCTGTCATGTAACTGGAGGCCTCTGAAGCCAAAAATACAATTGCCCCTTTCATTTCATGGGGAAAAGCCATTCGGCCTAACACTGTTCTGCTGCTATAGGCATCCCTAAAAGCCTGATCATGCCCCCGTTCCACACCACCGGGTGTGAGAGCATTGCAGCGTATTTCTGTTCCTTCATAATAAGTGGCAATATACTTCGTCAGTCCCAACACACCAGCTTTACTTACTGAGTAATACACCGGTTTATACTGCCGGGGTTCACCCAGTGATTCATATAATCGCTGGTCCGGACCGATTATGCCGTATGTGGAACAGATATTGATCAAGGATCCTTTCCCGGTTTTTTTCATCTCCCTGGCAGCATACTGACAGGTCAGAAACATGCCGGTCAGGTTAACATCCATAGCTTGTTTCCAGGCCTGGAGCGGAAAATCCTCAAAAGAAGTCACGTGCTGAGATTGATTCTGGCTGTCGAATTTCGGATCCAACGCTGCTGAATTGACCAGGATATCCAGTTGTCCAAATTTGTCCAGCGTCAGATCCATCAAGTTCTGAACAGAGGATGGGTCAGTCACATCCAAGCCCACTCCTAGAGCGGAATTGTGTTTTTTACTAAGTTCCTCCGCGCATTCAGCTGCGGCAGCCTGATCAATATCAGCAACAACCACGTTTGCACCAGACTCAGACAAAGCTTCTGAAAATTGCTGCCCCAGAAACCCAGCCCCTCCTGTGACAATAGCAACCCGGTTGGTAAGGTCAAATAATTTTTGGACCTCGTTCATGATCATCTCCGTTATTTCTACAGCTGCAACCGCTCTTCCCTCACCAACTGAACCGGCAAGGGTCAAGGAGTTCTTCCTTTTCCGCTAGTTTGAGGGGGAATTAAAACCATCAGCTTTTAAGAAACCTCTGTCTTCCAGGTAATCTATAATCTCCTGAGCACACTCTTTGGGAGTCTTCTTCTCCGTTGTTACGGAAATCTCAGGGTTAACTGGTTCCTCNNTAAGGGTCATCAATACCGGTAAATCCCTTAATCTCGCCGCTGCGCGCTTTTGCATAAAGACCTTTGATATCTCTTTCTTCACAAATTTCCAGTGACGTATTGACAAACACCTCGATGAACTTGTCATCTCCGACCATTTTTCTGGCCTCATTGCGCGTTTTACTGTAGGGACTGATAGCAGCACAAATCAC
>LGVF01013469.1_pt2 | contig 12222 bp, 12 predicted proteins | sample 469901 | NCBI WGS metagenome assembly LGVF01 (sample SAMN03893561, study PRJNA290197) | marine sediment metagenome | material: sediment; isolation source: combined push core samples #3730, #5133, and #5579 collected at Hydrate Ridge | place: Pacific Ocean: Hydrate Ridge | reverse complement strand
AACAGCTATCCTCTAATCAAGGCCGCTTATACGGATTTGGTGAAACAGGGTCATAACGCATTGGACCCCAATGATATGAACGTGGAAGTTCCCTACCAGGATCAAGAGCTTCATTGGATTCCCGCTCAAAGGGCGGATGAAAACGGGTCTTATCCCATTTTTGTGCCTGCCCAATTAGTCTTTCTATTCTGCAATCTTGATGAGATCAGCCTTAGCAGTGGTTTGCCCTCAAACGGTCTGGCCGCCGGAAACAGCCTTCAAGAGGCCAAGCTAAACGGATTGCTGGAGGTTATTGAAAGAGATGCTGAAAGGGTAAGGCCCTATTGTCGTGAGAGGTGTTTTCTGTTGGAATCGGATGACCCTGTGGTAAGGGATATTCTTGAAAGTTGTGTGCAAAAGGGTATCCATGTTCAGTTCCTGGATATCACACCAGAGTTCGGCATCCCATGCTACAAGGCTTTTATTGAGGGAACTCAAGGGGAGATTCTCAAGGGATGCGGGGCAGGGTTAGACGGCAAGAGGGCGGTTGTTTCTGCGCTGACCGAGGTACCATATTCCAACACATGCCGGCCGGGCTCCGTGTCGGCGCCCAAGGGGATAAGGTCCTTGAAATACGAGGATCTTCCAAATTACGCATCAGGAGATGTTGGAGAAGACCTGAGGCTCTTGGAAAGGGTTTTGATCAGGAATGGTTATCATCCGATCTATGTGGATTTGACAAGGGAGGATATGGATATACCCGTAGCGAAAGTCCTGGTACCCGGGCTGGAGATGATAACCGATTTCGATCAATTCTCTGCCCTGAGTATTCGACAATTCGCCCACTCAGGGTACTTCACCTTTGTTTAGACCTAAAGTGAGCGGTTCAAGGTTCAGGGAATGATAACCATGACCATAAGTCTGTTGATGATGGTTGTTTGTGGAATTTTGGTTGGTATCGGGGCATCTTTTTCTGGTTTAGGTGGTGGTTTTCTGATGGTCCCCCTCCTGCTTTTTTTGGGGTATTCAGCACAGAAATCCGTGGGCACCTCTTTTCTTGCCATCCTGGTAATCTCCCTTTCCGCCCTTTTGGCCCATGGCAAATTGGCTAACGTAGACTATAAGGCCGGGATTTTACTTGGTTTCGGCGGCATCATCGGCGCACAAATAGGAGCACGCCTCGTAGAGCATGTCACGACCGCCAATTTCAAGAAGATCTTCGCTGTGATCCTTTTCGGGCTGGCTGCATATGTATTCCTTAAGAAGTAAACCGGGCTGCCGCGCGGCGGCAATAGCCGAATTGGTATATGGTTTGGAGAATCTGTCCTATATGAATCCGTGGAAAGGGTAAGGCGTAATTATGTCCGCTGATCGAGGAATTGCTGGAGTTGGGGTATATGTCGATGTTGCCAACCTTGTCAGAAACGGCGGTTACGGAATGCGGTACGACGTTCTTCGTGAATTTGCATGCCGTGGCGATGCTGAGCCCGTCCGGCTGAATGCATATGTCACGTTTGATGCAACCCGTGCGGAACAGGATGCTGCATACAGAGATGGACAATACGGTTTCTACTCCTTGCTCCGGGATTTTGGTTACAAGGTGATTCAAAAAAACGTCAAGTGGTACACAGATGAAAATGGTAATCGCTTCGGCAAAGCGAACGCAGACCTGGACTTGGCTGTTGATGCTCTGTTGCAGTCGCAGAGCCTGAATCGAGTGCTTCTCGCCACCGGAGACGGCGATTTCGTGCGGGTGGTGCGGGCTTTGCAGAACAAGGGATGTCGAGTTGAGATTGTCGCTTTTGACAACATCTCGGCAGACCTGCGCCGGGAGGCAGACATGTTCGTTTCAGGTTATCTGATTCCGGATTTATTAGCCACTTCATCCTCTCGCGGTGGCCCTGTATGGGGAGAGATCGGTTCACGGGTACGCGGTGTGTGCTATAGTCACACCGGCAGAGGCTACGGATTCTTAAGAGTGATAAAGACAATTGCACCTGAGCTCTGGAAGATGGACTCAAGGCAGGAAGATTCACCATACGCAAGCGTGTTTTTCCACGACTCACAGCTTCCGGAAGGAATTCATCTCTCTGGATTGCCGAGCCGTAATCTTATTTTTGAATTTGAACTAGCGACAGCAGAGGGGCGAGAAAACGGAAGTCAGGCCACAAACATGCAGCTTGTAGGTGTACATCGGAGGAACTCTATCTAACATTTTGCCTTGTCCAGGCGAAGGCACCATTCCCTATACTTGCATCCGGATTGATCGCAATATAGGCCTGCTTTCCCGAAACAGTCGAAATTGCCTTCGTTCAATTGTTTCTTGTGTATGACGGGAGAGATAACCTCTCTTAAGCAGGAATTGCAAAGGGACGAACTGAAATCGTCAGGCCCCCAAGAAACGGCGGAATCCTTTTCCCACTCCCTGCCGCACCTTATGCATTTAACCCGCAATACGTTCATACGACTTTTCTTACGCAAGAATCATGCAACAGCCCATTAATCCCCCGCCATTTTTTGAAAGAACGAGATCATTTCCCGGGAAAAGGGATCATTTTGACAGGGAAAGATGGAATTATTATGAAAAATCGGATCAGAGTCCAGGTCGTAGCGTGAGGCCCTTACCGCTGCAGACCAGAGGGCGGTATGGGGAATGGGTGAGTATTGAGCTAAGACAGGCCTCACGCCGCACGCCTTTACCACGTTGATAGATGCTTCCAATTTGGCAAGATCCTGTCCTGGTAGACCGCAAAGGAGATAGGCACCTACAGCTTCACCCTTGAAGCCGGCCTCTCTTAAGTAATGGGCGGCTTCCTCAAACTCACCTGGTCCCACCTTACTGTCTATGGCCTTACGACCACCAAAAAAGGCGGTTTCAAGCCCGAGCCGAATGGTCTTGAACCCTGCACGAAACAGCAACCGTGCCAACTGTCTTGACAAGGGCCTGATGTGCAGTGCATTGGGTGTGTGGAAACGCACCTCAAGCCCCCGGCTCAGGACCCCTTCAAGGATTGGCATGATGTGGTTTTCTGCATCAAGCAAAAGGGCATCATCATAGAAAGGAAAATCCAGTACCGAGTGTTTCTTGTGCCAGTAGGCGATTTCTTCCACTACATGCCAGGGTGATCTGCGTCTTAGCCTGGGGTTCAAGAACCCAGACGCACAATAGGCGCACCGGAAAGGGCAGCCCAGGCCAGTAAGGATAGGAACATAGGAAATAGAGGATTGCAGATCAAAGGCCGGATAGGGGTTGGTGTCAAGCTCATCAGGACAAAACCGGCAAGTGCCTGTATGGTTAGTAAGCTGACCTATGAGTTCAAGGAGGCTGGTTTCGCATTGACCCGTGAGCACCATGTGTGCGCCGGCATGGCGTACGGCATGCTCATGGCAAAGGGAAGCATAGATTCCCCCAAGCACCACGGGTACTTCCGGCAACATCTCTCGAACGACCTCGATAAGGGCGATTACACCCGGATACCAGTAGGTCATCACCGAGGTCACAAGCACCACGTCCGGCCTCGGGCTATTGTTTATGGCCCTGCGCACCAGACTTTCCGGCATACCATATCTGGAATAATTCCTTGGCACATCGCATAGCTTTTCGGGCCTTGGAATCGGCGTTTTCAGATAGGCACCCTTGCCGAACCGGCCGGATTTGCCGTGGCGTGATAGTCCGGGGTGAAACCGGTCCAAACAGTCGATATAGCTTACTTGATACCCGTGCATCCTCAGAATACCGGCAATGGTGAGGAGCCCGATCGGCCTGGCCCAGAAATCATAGGCTGCAAAATCGTGTATCCATGGATTGATCAAAAGAACATGAGGGGAGTCGGCATCCTTCATTAATACATAGTTACGAGGCAATCCGGCGGGCCAGATCTGAGACAAATTCGAAGACAGGTTCAATATTGATGGTAAGAAGCGCCCTGTCATGGACGACCAATCGACCATCAATGATCACATCCCTGACATCACTGCCCCCTGCAGCATAAACCAGGTGAGATACAGGGTCGTACAGGGGGGTCAGATGCGGTTTTCGGGTATCGATGATGATCAAATCGGCCTTTTTGCCCACTTCAATCGACCCGATCTGTCCACCAAGGCCAATAGCATCTGCTCCTCTTCTCGTAGCAAGGGCTAACACTTGCCTGGCATCCAGGACCGCGGGATCAAGCGTTTTCAGCTTGTGGAGCTTGGCCGTCATGTCCATCTCCTGAAGCATATCCAGATTGTTGTTGCTCGCGCAGCCATCCGTGCCGATCCCTACGGCAAGGCCTTTTTTTAGAAATTCAGGAATCGGCGCCACACCCGAGGCAAGCTTCATCTCACTTTCCGTTGTGACTGACACACCAACACCATGCCCGGCCATGCATTCTATGTCTGCTTCATCTACCCAGATTGCGTGAACGGCAAGGGTCCTGGCATTTAATATGCCAATCCGGTCAAGGTATTGAACCGGGCTCACCCCGTGCCTTTGTTCAATCTCCTTCACCTCGCCTTGCGTCTCAGCCACATGGATTTGAAAAAGGGAACCAGCCGCATCAGCTACCCTGCGGGCATCTTTGAGTGTCTTCTCAGAGCAGGTGTACGGAGAATGGCAGAAAAGCCCGGGGATCACCAAAGAGGTCTTTTCATTCCATTTCTCAATAAATCGCGCAGCCTCTGCAACGTTTTCCTTAGGATCAGGGACCCCGGGTGAGGGAAAGTCCACGATCCCCTGGCCAAGGATGGCCCGCATTCCTGACTCCTGCACGGCTTCAGCTACTGCATCCTCAAAAAAATAACCGTCACAGAATGTTGTGGTACCAGACAAAAGCATCTCCGCACAGGAAAGCAGTGTGCCTGCATGCACACTTTCAGGATTCAACCATCGAGCCTCAACCTTGAATATGTGGTCGTTTAACCAGTTTGTGAGAGGGAGATCGTCGGCCAGGCCCCGAAACAGGGACATGGCCGCATGGGTATGAGTGTTTACCAGCCCCGGCATAATGATCCCGCCTCCGGCATCAATCGTTTTCGTGGCCCGGCACGAGGTGCTCAAAGCATCTTCTCTTCCCACCTTGACAATACGATCCGCAGACACAGCCACAGCCCCGTTTTCAATCATCGTGCCATGGGGATCCACGGTCAGGACCGTTCCGTTTCGAATCAACAAATCAATTGGTTTGACTCGTGGTACCATTCTTTACTCACAGCTTCTCAATGACCCCCGTTATGATAGCCTGCAGGCGGGGCGCCGTTCGCTCGGCAGCAGCAATGATCTCTTCTACCCGAGCGGGCTTCAAATGATCCGGAAGATTCATGTTTGTAATAACGGAAAACCCGAGGATGGCCATGCCGCCATGGGCTGCTGCAATTACTTCAGGGATCGTGGACAGCCCTACTGCATCGGCCCCAATGGTTTTGAGAAACCGAATCTCAGCGCCCGTCTCAAGTGACGGGCCATGGAGCCCCACATAAATACCTTTTTGTACCCGAATACCGTTATCCAGCGCGGCCTCTTCAGCCAGGGTCATAAGTCTGCGGTCATATACCTGAGACATATCAGGGAACCGTGGTCCCCACTCATCTACATTTGGCCCGATCAGGGGATTGTTACCAGTGAGATTAATATGGTCTGTTATGACCATTATGTCACCTTGATCAAAGAGAGGATTGATCCCGCCCGCTGCATTCGACAATATCAGGGTCTTGGCCCCCAGCGACTGCATGACCCTTACCGGGAGAGTAACCTCTTGCACGCTGTATCCTTCATAACCGTGAAATCGCCCCTGCATTGCCAAGACCGCTTTGCCCGCGATGTTGCCGAACAACACCCTCCCGTGGTGGGTTGGGACAGTAGAGACCGGGAAGTTGGGTATATCTTTGTAATCGATTGATATGACATCGTCCATGCCGTCAGCCGTATCACCAAGGCCGGTTCCGATTTGTAACCCTATAAGCGGCTGGTCTGAGATCTTCCCCTGAACAAACTCGGTGGCCTCAAGGACTTTATTCTTGAACGTTTCCATGATATAGTCTCCCGTAAGTTATCTTAGAACAGAATAGCAGTCAAACAGAAACTGATCCCTTAACTTGACGACAAGGATGAACGAACATGGCAGGATTCCTGAAAAAGACCGGCGTGGTAAAAGCGATCCAGGGTCACATGGCCCTGGTGCTGACCAAAATGGAACCCGAGTGCGAAGGTTGCAAGGCCAAAGATGGCTGTTCAGCCCTTGGGGGCGGCGGTGCCAATGTGGAGGTACGGGCCCGCAACACTGCCGGGGCTGAGGTTGGTGATGTCGTGACCATAACCATCAGGGGCGCTTCCCTGGTAAGGATATCGTTCATGATTTATATGGTACCCATGCTTGCCCTCATAGGAGGCCTTGTTTTCGGATATGCGCTATCCAAGTTCGTTTCAGTTAACGAGAATTTTCTTGTGGGCATCTTTGGGCTCCTGGCTTTATCCGGCGCATTCTTATGGCTTAGGAAAAAAGGTGATAAGCTTACCGGTAAACAGGAATTTGTGCCCGAGATCACGTCCAAAAAGACCCCTCCACAGGAAATCCCACTTTCAGATCAGGCCTGCACTGTGAAGTGATGCTGCTCACGGGAGTTCTATAGTATTTCGGATTTCGGATTTCGGATTGCCCGGTTTATCCGGGCCAGGCTCACTTATAAGCGAGTTGTTTTCAATTATTTTAGCAATTCCATCACCCCTACGCTTAACCAGGGAATGTATGTGATAAGCAGCACGACTACAGCCATGATCAACAGGAAGGGCAAGGCATAGCAAGAAATACGGGTTAGCGGCTTCTCGAAACGAAAGGAAGCGAGAAACAGGTTCATGCCGACCGGCGGTGTGATGTAGCCTAACTGTAGATTGGCCAGAAAAATAATCCCGAGATGGGCTGGATGGACACCGAATGCGTCGGCCATAGGCAGGATCAGAGGCACGACCACAACCAGCGCGGAGAAGATATCCATTAAGCATCCGACAAGGATTAGCCCTCCGTTTAATGCCAACAGGAACAACCACTTGCTGTGAAGGTGTTTTGCACCCCATGCGGCAGCATGCATGGGGATCTGCGCGTCAACAAGATAGCTCGTCAGTCCCATGGCCATCCCAAGAATAATAAGCACGCCTCCCACCAGGGCGCCGCATTTGACAAGCGTGGCAAAGAGTCCTTTGGGGCTCAAATCGCGATAGATAAAGGCCTCCACGATCACCACATACACCACCAAGATGGCAGAAGCTTCTACCAAGGTGCAGAATCCGCTGAAGATAAGCCCCAACACAAGAATCGGCATGATGACTTCCCATTTTGCGATCCAGATCGCACGAACGGCTTCTTGAAGACGAAATGGGGTGCGGCCGGCACCGGTCTTAAGCCCTTGCCACATGCAAGCCAGACAAAAAGGAGCAATCAGCAAAGCCCCTGGTACGAGTCCGGCCTTGAACATGTCAGTAATCGGCACATGGGCGATCACGCCATACAGTATAATAACGAGGCTAGGGGGCAGGAGCAACCCAAGACTACCTGTTGAGGTCAGCAGTCCAATGGAAAATCCCTCTCTGAAACGGCCTTTCAAGAGCACAGGCAGCAGCAACCCGCCGAGTGCAAGAATGGTCACGCCGGATGCCCCCGTAAATGTCGTAAAGAAGGCACAAAGCAGCGTAGCGGCTACTGCCAATCCACCCGGAATCCATCCAAACAGCGCATTGAAGACTCGAACAAGGCGTTCACTGGCGTGCCCGTCGGAGAGTAAGAAGCCTGCCAGCGTAAATAGTGGTATCGTCGGAAAGATCGGTGATGCCACGATGCGATACGTCTCGACGGGTATGGCGGCAACCGTTACGTCGTTACCCCAGAAAAGCAAGAGAGCCGCGCCACCCAGCAAGATGAAGATGGGTGCACCCAGGATTGCTGCCACGATTAGCAATATCAACCCAGGCAGAACAAGTTGTGAAGCGGAGTCGGCAAGAAGGGCCGGCAGCAGGATCATTGCCGGAAGACTGAGCCCGACCAGCATTCTCACCCAACTGTGCTTTGAGGCACGGAGTATGAATCGAATGGCCATGACGGCAAAGCCAAAGGGCATAACGGCTTCGGCGACCCAGATTGGAATCCAACCTCCGATAGTCGTCAAACCACCGCTCTCAAAGAGACCAAAGGGGTCGAGCCAACGCTCGACAAAATCAGGTATGATCCTGGCTGTCCACGACGGCAATCCGGGCGCTTCGGCTACGACCAATTGCAGGCTGGCGCCAAACAACCCTGCACAAACAGCAGCCGATATGAAGGCAACCAGACAATCCACGACACAGTTGACGCGCGCGGGAAGCCATTCCGCGGCCGCGGCGATTTTAAGGTGTTTGCCTTCCCGTGTAGCGAGCATAGCGCCAAGAAACCCGATCCACAGGGTAAGGTGCTGGACGTAATCCGTTGCACCGGCAATGCCGACACTGAACCATGTACGCCCGACGAACTCCACAACCGGGATCAACGCCATGAGGAGCAGCGCAACGACCAGGATCGCATCTTCGGTCCGGTCTGCCCACCAACATAGACGGCCGGAGACACTCACTGATGGAACAAGGCTGTCGGCATCAGGTTTCATTGGGTGCCCCTAATGGCCCCCGGATGCACGGTATTCATCCAGTATGCTGCGAACAGTATCGAACATATCTTTGGAAAAACGCGGCCCTACAAAGGCGGGATATCCTTTTTCCCGAACAATCGTTCTCCATTCTTCCTCGACCTCCGGGGGGACTGCATGAACCGTAAGCCCGTGGTCTATCATGGCCTCAATTGCATCGTGTTCTAATTTGCGAATTCGCTTTTGCAACCGGCCCCCGACCTCGCGGGCGGCCTTTTCAAGTAACGGCCGCAAGTCCGCAGGAATCCTATTCCATTGCTTTATTGAGATTACCGTTGCTCCCGGAAGAGGCTGCCACGGAAAACCCGTCATATTAGGCGCCAGTGCAAACCACTGGAAAGATAGCGCCGCTGCCGGAGGCGCGGCAAACGAGTCCACCAGGCCGGTTTGCAACGCCGGCAGCAAGTCGATGACAGACAAAGGGACAGGATTGAATCCCGAGCTGTTCAGCAATTCCAATAAAGTAATATCCGAGCCCCACACGAATAGTCTCCGCTTTTTCATGTCAGCGGGTGTTATGACAGGTTCCTTTGCAAAGAAGTGGGCCCACCCAGCCGTACTCCATGCAAGCACCTTAAATCCCTTCTTGGCCAAACGGGCTTCGAGGTCAGGGCCCAGCTTTTCCATAAGGTAATCAAGCTCCCCATCATTCCTTACCAACATGGGGAATGTGATGGCCTCGATGTCAGGAACAATATTGTGCAACGTTGTGCTTGTGAGGGCAGTGGCGTGCAATTGCCCTATGCGGATCTTGCGCAACAGGTCCGTTTCGTCCCCTGCCACTCCTCCAGCATAAATCCTTAGCTTAACCTTGCCACCACTTAGCTCTTTCCACTTCCGGCCTACTTCCAACATGGATTCATGCCAGGGCGAGCCCTCAGGAGCGATCGTGCCAAGCTTGATGACCTGTGAAAATGTGGGAGCAACTCCAGTCACAAGCACAAAAAAACATACCCACAGAACCACTGTCTTCACGGTTCAGCCTCCTCATAATCCCAAAAAAGCCCCGGGCGCTGATCCAGCAACCACCGTGCCTTTTCCTGCGACAATATGTTTACNNNNAATCTTGTTTGCGCACTGCCACGGATGACGCCAGGGATACATAGGGCGAGGACTTCTTGCCCCGGGTGAGACTCACAACTCGATCAAAGTGCTCCACGGCGTGTTCGGCATTGCCCCCCATAGCTCTTGATCGTCCCCCCTCATATGTTATAAAAAACTCATGTATGGCCCCGTAATCAAAACTCTCGTCGAGTTCCAGTGCCCGGCGCATCATCGCCTCTACAATGGGAAGTTCCGCTACAAGAGACATGTTATTCACATCCGTAGAAATGGCCCCTGCCCAACCCGCTGCAGCCCAATAAAGCAGGGCCACATCCTTCTTTGTTAAACCGTGCAGGACACGTTGAGGATCTTGGCGCAATCTCCTTTCAAAGTCAGGATAATCAAGCGTCAGCCCGGCAAGGGCATAATCTCGTCCCCTCAGGTACAGTTTTGTCGCTCGGCGGCGAAGATACCGGGCACGCCGAAAATCCAGTTCTTCTAACCGCTCTGCCTCTGCGTGTACAAATCCATTGGCGTACTTCACGAATGCTTGAGCCGTGGTCAGGCAGAGACCGCGATTCTTCGGGTCAGAAACCAGCAATGCTTCACAAGTCTTCAGGATAAATGGGAAGGCGTCGCGAATCAATTCAGGATCATCGTCCTGGACGAATACATTTGATCCGGGTGGGTCCAGAAACACCCCGGCAGCATTACGAATTGCAGATTGGCGTAACCCTCCGCATCCGGTCCCCAGCAGCAATACAAGAGCAAATACAATACTATACCCTGTCAGGAAGAGGCGATTTTCGATAAATGGCAAGCTCATGGAATTCATACCTCGAAGGTATGTTCTGACATGAGAAGATGGGAGTTGCAAGGATAGAATGATGGGTTTTGACACGACTGGATACAAGCGCCTGGGGCCGTGGTAAGGAAAAAGAGGAAGATTGGGCCTCAGCGCTGGTTTTTTTGGATGTACTCAACCGCGTTCTTGAAGATCCTGACGCCAACCGTGGGCTCAGGCTTGATCAATTGCCCGTGACGCTTCATAAACACTTTTGTTCGAGTCCAATCAGGATGATTCGTCCAGTGGTTAAAGGCCTCTGGGTGGGGCATGAGACCAAATATGCGACCAGTTGGATCACATATCCCGGCGATGTCCCGGACTGAACCGTTGGGGTTGTACGGGAATCGCCCTTGAGCTGTCTCCCCTGAGGGTGCGGCATATTGAAATACTACCTGGTGTTGATCAATCAGACGCTGGGTGATCTCAGGGGGGGCATAGAACTTGCCTTCACCGTGCCGTACTGGTAGCTCCAGTCTGCTTATCCCCCTGGTGAAGACACAGGGGGAATCCGGGTTTGCCAAAAGGGTCACCCAGTCATCCCTGAAATTCCCACAATCGTTAAAGGTCAAGGCGACACGCCTTGTCTTATAATCTCCATCAATGCCAGGAAGAAAACCGAGGTTTACCAGGGCCTGAAACCCGTTACAGATCCCCAGGACGAGTTTTCCTTTCTCTATAAACCGATCGAGTGCGGGGCCAATGTTGTACTTGAGGCGTACGGCTTCGAGGACTCCGGCTCCATGGTCGTCACCCCAGCTAAAGCCTCCATCAAATACAAGGATGTCATAGTCTTCAAGCGAGACTTCTCCTGAGACAAGCGCGTTGATGTGAACACGTACGGGATCAGCCCCGGCCAGTGCAAAGGCATAAGCGGTCTCATGATCACAGTTTAGACCATAGCCCGCAAGGACCAGCACTTGAACACCCCTGCCTGTGGTCTGATTTTCCATCATTTGTAGTATCAGTTCACCCTTGGACGGTTACCATTTATTGTGTCCAGGACCCCCCCCTCTGGGCGGGGTCAGAGTTCTTTGGCTCTGCCTGTACGTATGTGTTGGAGTGTTGGAGTATTGGAACAAGACGTAAAATACCTCAGGTTCTCTGGGTTTGGTTTTTCCATCACTCCATCACTCCATTACTCCATTACTCCAATATTCCATAAAACGATTCAATGACGGACAAGCCCTCAAGGCCCCGTGGGCGTGGATTGTTTACATAAGCCCTCCGAAAGGGCGTTTCCAGGCCGCCTTGAGTTCAGACACCGGCAAATGGATAAGGGGCTGCCCTTTCAACCCCTGTATGACAAGTTCAGGCTCCCTCGAAACCGTTCCGATACGGGCATGGGGATGGTTGCACATAAGAGATTCAAAGGAAAACCTGTCCCCCGGATCAATGGTCACAATGAATCGGCCGGGTGTCTCTGAGTAGAGGATAACATAATCTTCGTCTGCTTCCGTGCTTGGCACACAGGACAGGTCAATGGTCATGCCGAGCCCTCCACCCATGGCCACAAGGGCCAGGTGAACCCCCAGACCTCCGCGGTAAATCCCGTGGCAAGATGCGACCAGCTCATCCTTGATGGCCTGGCTCAAGGCCGTATAGCATTTCATCCTGGACTCAGGTTCAAGCTTGGGGACACGGAGCCCGACGTAGCCGAACTGTTCATAGTACTCGGAAGCACCCAGCTCTTCTTTGGTTTCACCCAC
>LGVF01119655.1_pt1 | contig 12246 bp, 11 predicted proteins | sample 469901 | NCBI WGS metagenome assembly LGVF01 (sample SAMN03893561, study PRJNA290197) | marine sediment metagenome | material: sediment; isolation source: combined push core samples #3730, #5133, and #5579 collected at Hydrate Ridge | place: Pacific Ocean: Hydrate Ridge | reverse complement strand
GGATATTGGTGCTTTTCTGGATACACCAGGTGACAATTTTAAAGTGGAATATGTATGCGATCCGCAAATAAAAGCATAAAGGTAAAAAACGTGAAAACACTACTCAATCTTAAACGTATAAAAAGACTCGTAGAAGAGGATAATTTTGCTATTTCGGCACATGCAAGGATCAGAATGTTCCAAAGAAACGTCTCTACGGATGATATTAAAGGGCTTGTAATAAAAGGCGAAATAANNGAGTATATAGATGATGAGCCATGTCCATCAGCTCTAATGTTAGGATTTTTAGAAAATAGTCCCTATCATGTCGTCATCGCAGAATGCGAAGATCATGTGAGAATAATAACAGTTTATATACCGGAAGAAGATAAATGGATAAGATATAGAATAAGAAGGAGATAGAAACATGAAACCAGATAGATGCAGTTTTTGTAAAGGGAAATTGTATGAAGGGAAATCTGAGTTTGTTGCAAAAGTAGGTGATGAAGTGATTTCAATCAAAGATGTGCCAGCTTACATTTGTGAGAATTGCGGTGAGGCTTATTTTAGTCCGAAGATTTCAAGGAAGATTGACGAAGTTATGAGGGATTTCCACGGACACAAACTATTAGCCCATCCAATCGCAGCAGGAGAGGTAGAGATACAAGTTTGAGGGGTACTGAGTAGGTGAACAGTAGATAGATGAGCCAGTGAAACAGTAAATGGGTAAGTCAGTATGAGTGAATCAGTAGATGAGGAAATGGGAGAATGGGTAAATGAGTGAAACAGTAAATAAGGAACTGGGTAATACTCATCCACTCACCAACTCATCCTCTCATCCAATCACAAACTCATCCACTCATTCACCCTCTCCAGAAATCGCCATCAAAGTTGACCACGTATCAAAGAAATACTGCAAATCGTTGAAACGGTCTATGATTTATGGTGTGAACGACATTGGAAGGAATACACTCGGGCTGAGTTCTAACTCCGGCAGATTGAGAAAAGATGAGTTCTGGGCGGTTGATGATGTTTCGTTTGAGGTGAAGAAGGGAGAAACACTGGGTATTATTGGACCCAATGGTTCAGGTAAAACTACGCTTCTTAAGCTGCTGAACGGTATCTTCTGGCCCGATCGAGGTAAGATCTCTATTTGCGGTAGAGTGGGGGCGCTTATTGCTGTGGGTGCAGGTTTTCATCCAATGCTCACGGGCAGGGAGAATGTTTACATCAATGCGGCAATATTGGAGATGACAAAGGAAGAGGTGGATGAGAAATTTGATGATATTGTGGAGTTTGCGGATATTGGTGCTTTTCTGGATACGCCGGTAAAATTTTACTCAAGCGGGATGTATGTGAGGCTGGGGTTTGCTGTGGCTGTGCATTGTGAGCCGGAGATATTGCTGGTGGATGAGGTGTTGGCGGTGGGAGATGTGGGATTCCGTGCGAAATGCTATAACAAAATTGCAGAATTACAAAATAATTGTGCGGTTGTTATTGTATCGCATAATATGCCCACGATAGCACGTATATCTTCCAAATGTATGGTTCTTAATAATGGGCACTCGATTTACCAAGGCACGCCAGAAGAGGCTATTCAACAATATTCATCTCTTTTTGATGAAGAAAAAATAAATATTCAACAGCCTGTAGGAAGCGGCGAAGCAAAAATTGAGAATCTAAAAATATGTGGTTATGATTGTCAGGAAAACGAAACATTTCAATATGGTGAGTCTTTGACAATTTCATTCGATATAAAAGTTTTACCGAAATATGAGACTTTTTTAGTTTCAATTACATTCGCAAACCAAGGAATGCAGATTGTTGCACAATGCCATTCAGAATATAATAACATAACTTTAAAAAATGATGGGCACACGAAAAACATCAAGATAAAAATAAAAGAGCTTTTATTAAATCCTGGCAAATACGTAATGAATATTATAATTCTTAATAAAACTAATCAAAAATACTTATCATGGCATCCAAATGTAAAAAAGTTTAGTGTCATGGGTGAGTTTATAGGTGGTACTGATATTCAATTACTCGGTGATTGGGAGATCCATTAGGAGGATTTAAAATGGAGAAACGTTTAGCTTATCTCAAAGAGCAAATTTTGGAACACGAATTTAATGTGGTTTTGGACCTTGGTTGTGGAAAAGAAGCAATAGCTACAAACTTTCTTGTTGGAGAAGGCAAACAAGTTATAGCAGTGGATTTATATGATTCATTACCTAATCTATCTCCAAAAGCAAAATACTTGAAAAGTGACAATCCTCAAAAGATACCGGTGAAAGACTGTTCAATCGATGCCGTGTGGGCATCGCACGTGTTGGAACATTCTACAAATTTAGGAAATTTATTGCTAGAAATTCGGCGAGTATTGATTCCAGGCGGTTTCCTTTTCGCTGCTGTTCCACCATTCAAATATGAAATTGTAAACCATTTTACGACTGGATGGAGTGTAGGACAATTGGCATATGTTCTTAGTGGATTTGGCTTCGATTGTTCAAAGATACGATTTCGGGAGTTGGGATATAATATTCTTGGGGGTGGAATCAAAAGTGAATTGATTTTGGAACCAACCCACTTTGGCATAAACGGAGTGTCTATAAAAAAGGTTTTAAAATATCTCCCTTTAGAAATCAAAAAGTCTGTTATAGTTCAGCATACCAACAAGATAATACGTTTCAATGGTCATATAGAAGATACTAAACCGTTGACCCAACTCAAGCGATTTTTAGCTATGTTGAAGCTAAAATAAGGGGTAGCCAAAAGTGAGTTTCAATTTGTGGAGAATAATGGAACTTCCATAGTAGAGAATGCCAGAAGAGACATCATGAAAAAGCAAAATAGATATAGGAAACATAGTATTATAAAAATGACTATTAATAATAACCTATGTTTGGGTTGCGGCATTTGCGCAGCGACCTGTCCAGAGCATGCAATTGCCATGCATTGGGGACAAGGCCAGACCTGGGTACCTCAAATTGATGAGGCGAAATGCACGGACTGTGGGCTGTGTTCCAAGATATGTCCAAATACGCCGGAACGCATCAGTGAATACGCAATGGCTGCCGCTAAAGCAGGCGAGCGTTTTGGATTGCCGGAGACGGCCCGGCACTTTATCGCTTACAATTCGAATCCTGAAAATCGAATTCGAAGTGCTTCAGGTGGTGCACTTAGTGCGGTCCTAATGCACCTCCTTAAGAGCGGGAAAATTGATGGTGTAATCGCATCTGTGCCGATATTAGCACAAATGGGGGAACCGCATTATGAGCTTCGGATCATGCGGTCAATTGAGGAATTGGATGAGGCGCGAAGTTCGCACTACCATCCATTGAGCTACGATAGAGTTCTTAGAGAAGTAGGGGAAAGTTCAGGCCGATATGCACTCGTAGGTGTGCCGTGCGCCATTCGAGGAATCAAACAATTGCCTGAAAAACTGCAAAGCAAAATTCGCTATACATTTTGTTTGGTATGCAGCCACAACGTCACCGGACAATTTTTAGACTGCTTAGCAAAGCAGGAAGGCGTACTTGAAGGAGAGCCTTATATCGCTGATCTTAGAGACAAAATTGGTGGCATTCCTGATGCGGGTAATTATAATAATTATTTTAAATTACCTGATAGGGAAATAAGACGTAACCGCTTCCAGACTGCCTTTACGGACATGTGGAGAAACTATTTCTTTGCACATGAATGTTGTTTATACTGTCCTGATTTTTATGGAGCTGATGCTGATCTATCAGTGAAGGATGCATGGGGGCGTTTAAGCGTAGATCCATTGGGCATTTCGCTTTTGATTGTGAGGAATCCTGAATTGGTTGCCACATTAAAGGAGCTGGCGGAAGGTAAAATTTTATTCCTTGAATCCTGTGATGCAGACGAAATATTCCAGTCACAAATTGAAACACCAATATTCAAGCACATCGAGGTGCGTGATCGGTTGGTTTGGAAATCTGCAATACGGCAAGAGTTATTAAAAAATAACTATCCTCTGGGAACCTCACGAAGATGGTGGAAAATGAATTCCCTTATATATTGGCAATTTCGTATGATGCTGAGTTTATCAGATTTCTTCTATACCCGTACGGGGCGTGTACCGGTGCGAAAGATCATCCTGATAAATCGCATTGTGCCGCATTCTGCGTCATCATTTGTATGGAGAAAACTACTAATGTCCAAAAGAATTTTGCAGGGATTTATTTCTCCAATAACCTATATAACTGTGGCTTTTTTTAAGTACTCATTTACACGTCATCCAAAATCAAATAAAACAAATGGCATACGAGTTTTAATAGCCGGGGGGCATGGTTATCAAAACACAGGTGATGAAGCACAGCTTGCGACTGTTATATCTCACTGGAAGCGATTATGTCCAGATGTTGAATTAACGATATTATCCCCAAACCCGGAGTATACGGAAAAGGAGCATGGTGAACATTCGGAATTGGCTCCGAGGGTCACTCTTTTTAACGCAAACAAAAAAAGTGATTACGGCAGTTCAAACTTTTGGTTTAGGTGGAGATTTCAGTGGATTAAACTTCACATGTTGTTTATTGCAAAATTATACCGTAAAGGTTTACCATTAATTGGTGCTTACCCCCATGAAGTACACCTATTATATCTTATTGCCAATGCAGATGTATTTCACTTGTCTGGTGGAGGTTATTTAACGGGAATGACCTTGAGTCGTTTATGGGAGAACATGTTGCTAATTCGAATAGCAGACCTTCTTGGCACTCCGGTTATTCTTTCTGGCCAGACTATTGGAGTGTTTAAAGATAAAACAAGTAAAATGCTGGCTCGTTGGGGTTTAAAGAAAGCAAAATTAATCTATCTCCGAGATGCAGAAGGTTCGATGGCAGATGTTCACTCTTTAGGAATAAAAGGCCCACATATAAACTCGACTTTCGATGATGCATTATTTTGTGACATAGCAGACAATAAAACAATCGATCGATGGCTGGAGAAGAATGAGATTGCCACCACTGATAAATATGCCGTTGTCAATGTTCACTTTTGGGGGCAAAAAGCATCTGAGTCACATCAGATTATGAAACGAATTGCAGATGTGTGTGATTATGTCGTGTCAAAACATAATCTCCAAGTAGTATTCATGCCAATGCATCCAACAGACATAGATGCTATGGAAGAAGTTCAGATGAATATGTCAGAAGAGTCCAGGATAATTGACTACAATTTTGATTATCGGGTAACTAAAGGGATCATCAGCAGAGCAGAAATCTGCATCCCCATGAAACATCATACAATAATATTTGCTATGGGGGCGGGAGTTCCCACCATTACTATAACTTTAGATGACTACTACTTTAGGAAGAATCAGGGTGCTTTGAAATTGTTCGGTCAAGAACAATGGATAGTAGGTTATGATGGTTTATTTTCTTCAGATATACTTGAAAATAAGGTAGATGATTGTCTCACCAATAGTCAGGAAATAAAGAAAACAATATTATCGCACTCGGAAGAGATGAAAACGAGAGATGGTGAGACAATTCAAAGATTTATTAAGGAGTATGGTATTAGAAAATGAAAAGAAACGAACATAAAATTGTCGCCATAATCCCAGCAAGATATGGGTCTACCAGATTTGAGGGGAAGCCATTAGCAGAAATAAATGGAAAGCCAATGGTATATTATGTCTACCAAAGATCCAAAGAAACAAAATGCATAGATGATGTAATAGTTGCTACGGATGATCTGCGAATAAAAGATGCAGTAGAGAAGTTCGATGGGAAAGTGATGATGACTTTCAAAGGACATAAAAGTGGAACAGACCGGATTGCTGAAGTAGCAAAAAAAATAGATGCTAACATTATTGTCAATGTCCAAGGTGACGAACCACTGATTAATCCTGAGGCAATAGAACAAGTTGTTATTCCTTTGATAAAGGACAAAAATATCAGGATGTGTACATTGATGACACAAATAACAAAAGATGCAGAATATGATGACCCTAATATTGTAAAAGTTGTAACCGACAAAGAAGGATTCGCATTATATTTTTCCAGATCTTTAATCCCATATCCAAGAGAAAAAGAACATCTCAAGGTTTACAAACACATAGGAATCTATGTTTATAAAAAAGATTTTCTTCTCGAGTTCGCTGATATGCAACAAACATATTTAGAGCAGATTGAATATTTAGAACAACTAAGAGTTCTTGAAAGTGGCTTCAAAATAAAAGTGATTGAAACAAGTTATGATTCGATTAGTGTTGATACCCCCAAAGATTTAGATGTCGTAAAGAAAATCATAAATAGTAGTATGGGGCTGTAATATTATGCGAGTAATAGGGGTGGGGAATATAAGAATAGGGGGGAATAACCCGCTAGTGCTTTTTGGAGGGCCATGTGTTATTGAGAGCGAAGAACATCTATTAACAATGGGTAAAAGGATAAAAGAAATAACAACCAAACTAAACATACCTTACATATTAAAGGCAAGTTTTGATAAAGCAAACCGAACATCTATTGAGTCTTATAGGGGACCTGGTTTAAAGAAAGGGTTAGAAATATTAAGTCACGTAAAGGAAAAACTTGATATCCCCATAATGTGTGACGTTCACGAGTCGAATCAAGTCAAAGAAGTAGCTAAAGTCGTTGATGCTATACAAATTCCTGCCTTATTAAGTAGGCAAACGGATTTGGTCTGCGCTGTAGGCAAAACAGGAAAAACAGTGAATATAAAAAAAGGGCAATTTTCGGCTCCTTGGGACATTAAAGGAGTTGTAGAAAAAGTTGAGCGATGTGGCAATCACAACATTATGCTAACCGAGAGGGGTGTTTCATTTGGCTACAATAATCTGGTGGCTGATATGAGATCGCTGGTCATTATGAAAACCTTGGGGTATCCAATCATGTTTGATGCAACACATTCTGTACAACTACCAGGGGGATTAGAAAACAGATCAGGTGGACAGAGGGAATTTGTGCCTTACCTTGCAAGAGCCGCGACAGCGGTTGGTATAGATGCAATATTTATGGAAATCCATGATAACCCCGATGAGGCACTTTGCGATGGTCCTAATATGATCGAAATTGATACGCTTCCAGAACTGTTGGCTGAAATAAAAGCGATAGACGCTTTGGTGGGGGGCAGGTAAAATGGACACATTATATGAAGCGAAAAATGTATTAGAGATTGAGATGAATTCCATAGGGGACACAATCAAAAAGCTTGACGCAAACTTTGTTAAGGCAGTTAAGCTTATGTTTGATTGCAAAGGTAGAATTATAGTTACTGGGATGGGCAAGTCGGGGCTGGTAGGGAGAAAGATTGCTGCTACATTAGCAAGTACTGGTACCCCGGCTTTATTCTTGCATCCGGCAGAAGGGATGCATGGAGATTTGGGAGCACTTATGCGCAACGACATTATACTTTTGATATCCAACAGTGGCGAAACAGATGAAATTCTAAAAATCATTCCCAACATAAGAAAGATGGGGCTAAAAGCGATCTCACTTACAGGGAATCAAAACTCAACTCTTTCTAATTTTTCAGATGTTGTAATAGACGTTGGAGTCAAAAAAGAGGCATGTCCACTAAATTTAGCTCCAACTGCAAGCACTACGACCACTTTAGCTGTGGGTGATGCCTTAGCTGTTGTTTTGCTGAAAAAAAGAGGCTTTAGGTCCGAAGACTTTGCATTTCTTCACCCAGGAGGGAATCTGGGTAAAAAGCTTCTGGTTATGGTTGATGACGTAATGCATTCAGGCGACGCTAATCCAGTAACTTCTGAAGAGAAGGGCATGAAAGATGCTATTATCGAAATCACATCAAAAAGGCTCGGAGCAACAAGTGTTGTCAATGATAAGGGAACTCTTGTAGGAATTATTACCGATGGCAACTTGAGAAGAGCAATCGGGAGATATGATAACCTTTTAGAAAAAAAAGTGAGAGAGGTTATGACTAAAAATCCCATAGTGATTGAAAGTGGGAAACTTGCAGCAGAAGCAGTCCATATAATGGAAGACAGACCAAGCCAGATAATGGTTTTACCTGTGGTTGATAAGGAAAGACGACCCATAGGGATGTTACGGGTTCATGATTTGGTGAAAGAGGGGGTGGCATAAGTTGCAACAAATTGAATTAATTATCATGGACGTAGATGGTGTTTTAACAGACGGTAGGATAGTATTGGGAAAAGAAGAAGAGTTGAAATTTTTTGATGTTCGTGATGGAATGGGCATAACCGTTGCTAAAAGAAGTGGTTTGAAAGTTGGGATTATAACAGGTCGGACAAGCGAAGCAGTTGAAAAAAGAGCAAAAGAGCTGAAGATGGACTATATAATCCAAGGTAGTAAAAACAAATTAAAATCCCTTGATGAAATTATAAAAATTGAAAATATAGATTATCAAAATGTCTGTTACATTGGTGACGATATGAATGATATTCCCTCATTTAGACAGGTTGGTTTTTCCGCGACGGTAATTGATGCTCCTGATTATGTTAAATCAGAAGTATCTTATGTATCAAATAAACTAGGAGGAAGGGGCGCGGTGCGAGATATTATCGAATATATTCTAAAATGTAAAGGAACTTTTAAATCCACGACAGAAGCTATGATAGAAGATTGGAGTGACTAATAAAAAGTAAGAACATGAAAAAACGCGCTAGCCACTTAGAAAAATTTCGTGTATTAGCCTTCTGTTGGAGCAATCCTCAATTAATAGATGAGTACTTAAATTTCATCAACGAACTAGGCCATTATGCACCATTAAATGCTACATACATTACGACAAGCTTAAATGCTAAACTAAGGTTTTTATATGAAGGGTTTCAAGTTTTTACCGTGCAGGAGTTAGTATCTTCGATTACACCCCGCGAAGTGGGGTTACCCCCTATATGTATGGGTGAGCTTGTGGAATATGATAAGCAAATAGATGCGAGATGGGTTCAGACCGCCGATTCATTTGATACTGAAACTTATCACAGATTCCAATCTGAACAAATTTTACAGTCATATCTAACATTATGGAAAACGATCCAACCACACTTAGTGCTGACGTGGAATGGTTTTGTAAGTATACAAAAAACACTCGCGAAATTAGCCGATTATTATGAGGTACCGGTGTTTTATTTAGAGCGCGGGCTTATGCCCAAGACACTCAGCATATATCGAGAAGGAATTAATTATGGCAGTCATATGGGTGGAAAGAAATGGAACAATCTCAATCCATCTTATCCGACATCTGAAGAGATGAAACAAGCTAAAGCTTATTGTGAAAGAATAAATGCGCAGGCGGAGAGCATAGTCTCTACTGGTGAGAAAATGTCAAGTGTACAAATAAGAGAACATCTTGGGATTCCCCCTGAAAATCGTATTATTCTATTGCCACTTCAAATTGAAACGGATTCAAATATTTTATACTACTCACCACATTATTCTTCTATGATTGAGATAATTAAAGATGTTCAGGAAGTATTAAAAAATGAAGAAAATATTACCCTTATAATTAAACCGCATCCAGAGGATAAAAACAGAATCAAAGAAATCAAATTGGTTACAGGAGGACTGTCGAGGGTTGTTACGGATATTAATCTTTATTCTTTACTAAGAATATCAGATATTGTTGTTGTGGTTAATTCAACAATAGGATTAGAAGCCTTGACTCAGCGCAAACCAGTGGTGGTATTAGGTGATGCTATTTATGGTTATAAGGGGTTTACTTACGACTTAAACGAAAAATCCGATTTGAAAAATTTAATTTGCCAAGCTCTCGCTGATTCTGGTTCTAACAGTTTCAATGAGAAGGAGTTCTTTCACTTTTTTGTATATTTATTAAGAAATTGTCTTTTCAATCTCAATTTCGAAAAGGATTTTTGGGATAGTCGTGAGCGTATTTCGCAAACCATTGTAAAAAAGATGGAAAGAATTTCTCCGCCAAATCCTGAACCGAACAAAGACTTTAATACGATTATGATCAATAATACACAACTTATGAACTTTTTTAATAAAAGCACCAGGGATGCCAATGATCAAAAAGTAATATTGATAATTGGATTTAGCGAACAAACTGCTGACTTTTTAAAATCATGGGCAAAAGAAAAGTATGCGGATTGTAAATGTAATCATCTAATTATGTCACCTTCAAAATTGCTCACTCTGTTGCCATGTTTACCACTCAAAAAATATGATCTTGCCTTGATAAGTAGATCATTTGGGTATAAATCAAAATTGATTTGGTCATTAGTACATGCTACTCATAAGATAATCATATAATATTTATTAAATCCACAAAAACTTATTATTTGCCATATATGAGATATTCTCGATTGAAAATTATTATGAACCCTGCGATTGAAGAAGACAAATTGGAACACATAAAGGCCGTAGCCAAAGTAGATTTAGCAGCATGCATCTTATTTTATGAGAGATTGGATCAGACCATAGAATGTATTCAGAGCTTCTTACCGTCTGGACTGAATATCTATATCCTGAACAATGGTTCTTCTCCATCAGCCAGGCAGGTACTGGGGCGGTTTTGCGATAAATATAAACAGATTAAGATTTTTGACTCGGATGTCAATTTGGGCGTTGCTGTCGGAAGAAACTACTTGATAACACATACAACAGAAGAATGGCTGCTATTCATAGACAATGACATTTTTGTTAAAACAAAAGACTGGCTGAGCAGGTTTAAGCAGCATATTTCATTGAATCCCGACATTGAGGTCTTTATTCCTAAACTCTTTAATGTTCATGAAAATAAATATAGTCCTCACCCGGGTATTAAGATTGAAGGAAACAAAGCATTTCTTGATTCTAACGACTATACGGATTTGACAAATGCCTTCCCGGGTGGTGCGTCATTCATTAACCGGAAAATTTTCAAGCGATTAGGTCTCTACGATGATAAGATGTTCATCGGTTTTGAAGACTACGAACTTTGTATTCGTGGTATTCTATCAAAGGCACCAGTTAAATGTCGCCTGATTCATGACATAGAGTTGGTTCATAATCATCGTAGAGTGGAAAATGATGTAGATAAAAAAGCTGCTTTGGTTAGATATGACGATAAAGTTCATAAAGAATCTGAGCACAGAATATTTGAAAAACATAATGTGTACCTTTGTGTTGATTGGAAAAGGTGGTTGACTGACCAAAGAGAGAAATATTTAAATAAACGTAAATCAGTTCCTGTAACACAAATAAAACAAATCGTAGTTTTAATAAAAAGGAAGTTTTTAGGAGCGAGTAATAAAAAATGAAAATCGCATTTATAATACACGTGTTCCCTAGGATACATAACACCTTTATCTCGAATGAAATAATTGAATTAATCAAACGAGGACACAAAGTATCCATTTTTTCTTCAGGCAAACCCTATGAAAAAATAGTAGACGAAAATATCACGAAATATAACCTATTGGAAAATACACATTATTTTGACGATTTTATTAGTTTCAGAATAAAAATAGTCTCGCGAATAAAAAATCTTCAGTCAAAAGATAATAAAGACCAGTTTATTGAAGATTATTCCCACTACTTCAAAGAGAAAAAACATACTTATGAACCCATTGCTGAACTAATTAAGAAAGAACATTTTGATATTATTCATGCGGGATTTGGTAATAATTCAGCTACTACAGCAATGATCCTCTCAGAACGAACAAAAACACCTTTTACTTTTGAATGTCATGCCTATGACTTATTTGTAGACTTCCCGTTTGCAAAAGAGAAAATCGCAAATGCGGCTAAGATATTTACTATCTCCGATTACAATAAACAATATTTAATTAATAATTTCAGATGCCCTGAAACAAAGATCATTGTTAAACGAGTCACAATTAATGAAACTTATTTTAGTAATATGCAAACTACATCCAAAAGAGACGATCTGATTGTATCTGTTTGTAGATTACATCCTATTAAAGGCTTAGAATATGCAATTGACGCATTCAACTTGGTATTAGCTCAAAGAGCAGGACTTGAATATGTTATAATTGGCGATGGACCCTTACATAACAGCTTGAAAGAGAAGGTCGAAAAATTGGGTCTGAATAAGAATATCATTTTTTTAGGCACTGTCGAAAACACAGACGTTTTTAGATATATGAAAGAAGCAACCCTATTCTTATTGCCATCAGTAATTGCAGAAGATGGAGATAGAGATGGTATCCCAACTTCACTAATCGAAGCCATGTGTTTGAAAACACCTGTAATCAGTTCCAAAATTTCGGGTATACCGGAACTTATTGATGATGGCATAGACGGATTTCTGGTAGAACCCAAGAAT
>LGVF01017485.1_pt1 | contig 12250 bp, 11 predicted proteins | sample 469901 | NCBI WGS metagenome assembly LGVF01 (sample SAMN03893561, study PRJNA290197) | marine sediment metagenome | material: sediment; isolation source: combined push core samples #3730, #5133, and #5579 collected at Hydrate Ridge | place: Pacific Ocean: Hydrate Ridge | reverse complement strand
CAAAAACTGCTACCACTTCACCCTGTCAGATCCAATCCCGGTTCGATCCGTATCCCGTCAGGATAGAGCCGAAGCCATCTCACAGGCTGCTCAGCAGTACGCTGATCTGCTGGAAGAATCACTCCGGAAACATCCATTTGAATGGTATCATTTTGATCGATTTATTCATTGAACCATGATAGTCTCGTAAAAATCGTAGATTTGGTATCATATAATTTTTTTCCCAGAAAGTTCTCGCTTGATAAGTCCTATTATGACCAGAGATGAATTAAAAGATAAAATCTTAACAATCCTGACTGAAGATTTTGAATTTGAAAAACCCGGCCTGAACGACAATCTCCGAAACGACCATGGTTTTGACAGTATTGATGCCATTGAACTGCTGGGGAAAATTGAGATCATCCTTGACTTTTCCCTTACCCGGGATGAAAAAGAAAAGGCCATGGAAATCAGAACAATCAACGATATCCTTGATTATATTGAAGGAATCGTACAGTCTCGAAACAAACAACCAACTTCAGTCTGATATCCATGAAACGACGCGTTGTTATCACCGCCTGCTCTGCCATTACTCCTATCGGGTATGACAAAAGGGATATAATAGAAAGCCTCAGGCAGGGCAAATCCGGGGTAAAACCACTACGGGATGACGGATTGCTGACAAAACATATCCACTCCCGTGTATTCGGCACTGTCGACTACCCCATCGAGTACGGCTTCAAACGGCAGTACCGAAAGACCATGGGGCCCGTTGCCTTTTACGCCTGTCAGGTTGCAAAAGATGTTTTGCAAAGCTCTGGCCTGAGTCGGGACTATATCACCTCCGGCCGTCTTGGTGTTGCCTTTGGCTCAACCCACGGCAGCCCTACCGTCCAGCGCGATATCTACAAAACATTTTTCAACGATCTTGATTCAAAATTTTCCTCTATCGGAGCAGTTGATTATCTCCGCTCCATGGTTCATACGACAGCGGTAAACATCACCCGAATGTTCGGCATCACCGGGCGGGTCATCGCTTCATCCACCGCCTGTACAACCAGCAGCCAGTCCATCGGGTTTGGTTATGAAACGATCAAGTATGGCATGCAGGATGCTATGATCTGTGGTGGGGCGGATGAGTATGATACTACCACTGTTGCAGTTTTTGATAACCTGCTTGCCTGTTCTGTAGATTATAATCATAAACCGCACTGTACTCCCCGTCCATTTGATGCCGGACGAGACGGGTTGGTTGTAGGAGAGGGAGGCGGCGCTGTACTTCTCGAAGAGTATGAGTCCGCCAAAAGACGTGGCGCCAACATCCTTGGAGAAATCATTGGTTTTGGTTGCAATAACAACGGCGGCGACATGATCCTGCCGAATCTTGATGGAATTACCGCAACCTTGCGTCTGGCACTCGAATCTGCCGAGATATCTCCCGACGACGTCGATTTTATCAGCGCCCATGCCACTGCGACAAAGATGGGTGATGTCATTGAATCTCAGGCCATAGCAGCGGTATATGGAAACGGACCACTGGTTACCGGCCTGAAAAGTTATATGGGCCATACCATGGGGACCTGTGGCGTCATTGAGTTAATTTTAACGTTGTATATGATGGAGCAGGGATTTATTGCCCCAACCCTCAATCTTGACAATGTTGATGAACGGTGCAGCATGCTGCGTCATACCCGTCAACTGACTGATACCGCCATCAGGATAGCAGCCATTCAAAACTTTGCTTTTGGCGGAGTAAATACCTGCCTGCTTATTAAAAATGGTAGTGAAGCAGATTCGTAACGGTTCTTTTGGTCATCTGATTGATCGACTTATTGATTGCACTGTAACCATTGCATGCTGGAGCTGGTTTATATTTGGATTTCTGCTGTTTTTTTCCTGGCCCTATATTGCATTTTCGCTGTTTTCAAAAAATCCTGAAATTCATTTCCAGAAATTGAACAGCCTCTTTTACCGATTCTTTTTCCGTATCCTTAAGATAACAGCCCCCCGTCAAAAAATTGAAGTAGACAAACGGGTAGCAGCAATCAAATCTTCAGTTATTGTCTGTAACCACCTCTCCTATCTTGACCCGCTGCTATTGATTGCTCTCTTCCCAAAACAAAAAACAATCGTCAAAACACGTTTTTTCGGGGCACCTGTTTTCGGCTGGATTATCACAAAATCCGGTTATCTCCCTGCGACCTGCGAAGGACGGTTTTCCAGGATGATGATTGAGCAGATGGAAACGATGGCTACCTATTTGAAGGCAGGCGGTAATCTCTTTGTCTTCCCTGAAGGAACTCGGGTTCGGAATGGAAAAATAGGCGAACTTCATATGGGCGCCTTGAAAATTGCACGAATGCATCAAGCCCCTGTCCATGTTCTGCAGATTCGTAATAGCGACAAACTCTTCACTCCCGGCAGGTTTCTTTTTAATACCAGGATAAGAAATACAATCAGCGTTAAAAGTATTGATTGCATCGAACCGGACTATGAGAATGAACCACCATCTACTGCTCAACTTGCCCGGCGGGTTCGTCAATCATTTTACGAGAAGCAGATATGAAAGTAATTCTAATATCTATGCCTGATGTGGTACCTGTCATCATTCACGAAGCGGCATTCCACCTGTCAAACCATGGAATAGCCAGTGTTGGAGCAAATATCGACATTGAACATGATGTTTTTCTGATTGATCTGATTCGAAAGCGTCGGTCAATTAGAAAATATATTGCCAGAGCAGTGAGGAAGATCAAACCTGATCTTATTGGTCTTTCCGCCATGACCTGGCAGTATAACACCTGTATTAAGATAACCCGCCTCATCAGGGAACTCCTTCCCGAAGTAAAAATAGTTATCGGGGGATACCACACCACCCTGATGTTTGAGGAGATAGCGACATCCCATGAGGCAAAATTCATCGACTTTATGATCAGGGGCGAAGGTGAAGAGCCATGCCGCCTGCTGGTTAATGCACTTGCCGGCCAGGGAAACCCGGCTGCAATCCCCTCGCTGTCGTATAAAAAAAATGGCGTTTTTATACACAATCCCCGGAGTGAAAACCTCGATCTCAGCGAATTGAAACTGCCAATCCGGGATAAGCGAAGATTGACCTGGGGATACCATATGCTTCACTCCAAAATCGAACTGATAGAAACATCCCGCGGCTGCACGCGATCCTGCAACTTCTGTTCGATGAAACACATGTATGGCCGTACCTTCAGGACGTTTCCTCTCATCCGGGTGCTAACAGATATTGACGATATTTATTTTAAGCGAAAGACACGGTATATTTTTATCACAGATGATAATATGGTGCTTAACCCAGCCAGGGTCATAGAACTGTGTGATGCCATAATTGCCAGGAATTATAAAGATCTTCATCTTTTTGTCCAAGCTGACTGCGTATCGATGGCAAAAAACGAGGCGATGGTCGCAAAAATGGCAGAAGCCGGTTTTCGTTCCGTTTTCCTCGGTATTGAAAACGTATCAAAAAAGAACCTGGCCGCTGCAGGTAAAGGCGATATTATTGCATCTTCCAAACAAGCTGTTCAAAACTGTCATAAGTACGGAATGATGGTCATCGGTGGCCTTATATTCGGCTTCCCCGAGGATGACGAAGAATCGATCAGAGATAATTATGAATTCTTCAAATCTATTAAAGCCGACGCAGCGTACTGCCAGGTGTTGACCCCCTATCCCAAAACCGGGATACGAGAACATCTTCTACAGCAGGAATTAATTACCAACCGGACTGATTTTACAAAATACAACGGTCTGTGGGCCAATGTACGAACAAATTATTTAGCTACAGAACAGCTGCAATTCCAATTCTGGTACCAGCGTCAAGTTGTGCTGGGCTGGTGGAATCCACCCGCCGAGGTCAGAAGTCAAGGATGGGCATGGATATTCGTCTGGCGGTTTATGTTCAAACCTTTTTTGACACTCTACTATAGAAGGGTTATGAAGAAGTACGGCTGGGAAGGACGCTACAGGAAAGAAGTAACACGGTGGGAAAACATGAACAGGTTTCAGGATCTTGAGGATTACTAATTTCAATGCAGATATATAATTTTGAATTTACCGAACAAGAGATCCGTGAGGCAGTGGCTGCCGACAGACTTCTATCCATGGAGATTGAGTTCAGCCGGGTTTGCAACTTCCGCTGCTCTTACTGCTATGTTGACGAGAAGGTTGAATGCAATAATGAGCTTTCCAGAGAAGAGATCAGGAATGTCATCCGGCAGGCAAAAGAGCTGGGAGCACGAAAAATAATCATTCTTGGGGGAGAACCATCTATTTATCCGCATCTCGTTGAGATGCTGCGCTTTCTTGGTAAAGAGAACCTTCAGATCGAAATGTTTACCAATGGTTCCGGCATTGACAAAGAGTTGGCTGGAGTGCTGGCCGAAGAAAAGGTCCGGATTGCCTTGAAACAAAATTCCCGGGATGAGAAAATCCAGGATCATCTGGCCGGGAAAAAAGGAGCATTTCGGATGATCAACAGGGCGCTGGCTGCATTAAAAGAGGCAGGATACCCCTCTAAAGAGCTGTTTCTGGCAATCAGCACTGTCATCTGCCGACAAAACATTAAAGAATTACCGTCAATGTGGCAGTGGTTGCGAGCTGAAAATATTGAACCTTATTTTGAAGTCATTACTCCCCAGGCTAATGGTCGTGAAAATAGTTGGCTTGGCGTCGACCCGGGAGAATTGAAGGAGTTATTTACCGAGCTTTCGGCCATTGACCAAAAAATGTTTGGTCGGAAATGGGAACCACAGCCACCACTGGTAGGCAACAAATGCATGCGGCACCAGGTCTCCTGTGTGGTTACAGCAACCGGTGATGTCATGCCCTGTGTAGGAGTTACCATTGCTCTGGATAATATTCGCCACAACAAACTCGCCTCTATCCTGAAAAACAGTGAGGTGATCAGCAATCTGAAGAATTACCGGCAGATGATCAAGGGAGAGTGCCGCAGTTGCGAAAAAGCATCCGAATGTTATGGCTGTCGGGGAGCAGCATATCAACTCACCGGTGATTATCTCGCCTCAGATCCCACCTGCTGGCGCAATTCTGCCTGTAAAAATCTATGAAGATGTTGTGTTAATCTCCCAGGAGACTGTCCGGGAATGGTTGTCCCCTGACCAACTTCTACTCCACCGGGATTCCCCAGATCTCTTCAGAATACTGTTTAATGGTACGATCGGTGGAGAATTTTCCCATCCGTGAGACATTGAGTATCGCCATTCTGGTCCAGCTGTCCTGGTCGAGGAACATCTCGCTCACCCGGTTCTGGCATGTAATATACGATTCAAAATCAACCATATGAAGATATGGATCATGTTTATCCATTAAGCTGTCCACAAGGGGTTGGAAAAGTGATTTATCTCCATCACTGAAAGATCCGTTGCTGAGTGCTTCAATTACATCTTTGATCTTGTCATTTTGCTCACATACCTGAAGAGGTGTCCTGCTGACATTTTTCCTTTCAAATTCCGCTTCATCTGCGGTCAAACCAAAAATAAAGATGTTCCCCTCCCCTACCTCCTCACGGATCTCGATATTTGCACCATCAAGGGTGCCGATGGTCAATGCCCCGTTAAGTGAAAACTTCATATTTCCCGTACCTGAAGCTTCCGTACCGGCAGTGGATATCTGTTCCGACAGATCTGCTGCAGGCATAATAATCTCCGCCTGGGATACATTATAATTAGGTAGAAAAACCACCTTCAGTTTCTCTTTCACTCTGGGATCATTATTGACAACCTCAGAAATTGAGGTGATAAGCTTGATTATCAATTTTGCCCGCCAATAGGAAGGTGCCGCCTTGCCGGCAAATACTGCAACCCTTGGAGATGTATTTTCCGCCTCACCCCGTATTATCCGGTGGTAGAAATGAATAAGATGAAGTGCATTGAGCAGCTGGCGTTTATATTCGTGTATCCGCTTCACCTGAATATCGAACATCGACCCAGGGTTAACTGTCACCCCGACTGTCTTTTGGATGTAGGCAGCCAGTGCGACCTTATTATCAAATTTTATCTGACACCATTTCTTACAAAATTTGGGGTCATCCACCAGGGATTCAAGACCACGCAATTGATCAAGATCAGTAATCCAGCCAAATCCGAGATGGTTGCTGATCAGGTCAGCCAGTTCAGGATTCACATCGAGCAGCCAGCGCCTGGGGGTAATACCATTTGTTTTTGAATTGAATCTCCCCGGGAAAAAATTATGGAAATCAGGAAAAATTCTCTCTTTGAGGAGCTGTGAATGCAGTTCCGCCACACCATTGACAGAGTGGCTGCCGATAATCGCCAAGTGAGCCATCCTCACCATCTTGACCGGCCCCTCTTCAATAATGGAAAGCTCCCGTATTTTTCTTTCATTGCCGGGATATTTCTCGGTAAGTTCGACGAGAAAGCGACGATTGATCTCATAGATGATCTGCAGATGACGGGGCAGCACCTTTCCCATCATATCCACCCGCCATCGTTCCAGAGCCTCAGGCATAAGGGTATGATTGGTATAGCCAAAAGTATTCACACATATATTCCACGACTCCTCCCAGCCAAGCCCTTCAATGTCAAGGAGGAGCCGCATGAGTTCCGGGATGGCAATGGCAGGGTGGGTGTCATTGAGTTGTACAGCCACCATGTCAGTAAATTTATCGAAAGTCTCATGCTTCTTTTTGTACCGCCTCATAATATCCTGGAATGTTGCGGCAACAAAAAAGTACTGCTGTTTCAATCGCAATTCCTGCCCGGCATAGTTATGATCCGGAGGATAAAGCACCTTGGAGATTGTCTCCGAACTCACTTTAGATTGAACCGCACCTATATAATCCCCCCTGCTGAAATCCTTCAAATCAAGTTCTCTTGATGATTGAGCCGACCAGAGGCGCATATTTATCACATGATCATTTCTGTATCCCGGTACCAGGATATCAGAGGCCCGCGCTTTCACATCCCTGGTATTCACCCATTTGGCCCTGTAATTTCCATCACCATTCTGGTAACTTGTCACGTCACCAAAGAATTGTACATTGAAGATCGGCTGCGAACGATCAAATTCCCATGGAGTACCGTCAACCAGCCAGTTGTCAGGCCCTTCGACCTGATACCCGTCAATCAGCTGCTGAAAAAAGAGACCATACTCATAGCGTATGCCATACCCGTAGGCAGGGATTTTGAGAGTTGCAATAGAATCCATAAAACAGGCAGCCAGACGTCCAAGACCTCCGTTGCCAAGGGCTGCGTCCTCCTCCTGATCCCGTATCTCCGACATATCAAATCCAAGATCCTCAACAGCTTGTTTTGCGGCTCTCAGGATACCAAGATTGGTCATACTGTTGCCAAGACTTCGCCCAATTAAAAATTCAAGAGAAAGATAGTAGACCCTCTTTTGTTCCTTTGCATAAAACGTTTTCTGGGTCGAGATCCATTTTTCCACCATAATATCCCGCATGGTATAGGCGAGCGCCTTATACACATCTCTCGCACCGGATCGCTCCGGGTCGCGGCCCTGAAAGCTCATCAGATGATGAATAATATTTTCCCGCAATGCCTTTACAGTTGTGGGAAAATGGACTTCGGAGGAGAATTTCTTCTTCTGCCCGGTCTGCGACTTAACTGTTTCCATAACCTTCATATAGTAACCCCCTCCAGGGGAACAAATTTTATTGCTGCTTTTTTTCGGATAAGAACTGCACGCCATCTCTGGACAAATTGTACCGGCAGATATATCTATTTTAGAACCGGCTGTTGATGACGGTGTAAAAACTCTTCATCCGGAGTCTCGCAAGCTCGCTTACCTGCTTCATTGCTGCAATATAACAACGAAGCAGATATTGGCTACTGTCTCTTTCAGTAAAGAGACATAATAGCTCCACAGGCATCCGGTTTTTGGGTAAATTTATGATTTTCATTGAAGCCAACACCACATTGTAGTATATCGGCTTCAGGCACTAGTTCACTCTTTTTAAAAAATCGTTCTATCGTCCCCAGCATTAAAATCAGAGGAGATCCATGGCTGCAGATAAATCAAAACAGAAAAACCGCAATCCTTTAGTAATCTATTTCATGATTTTCATCCTTGGCTTTTTAACAGGGGTTGGATTTACGGTATTTAAAACAGGTGGAACCGGTTCGGATACTGCCGTAGTCAGCAGTCAACAAACCGATAATCACAATGAAGAAACCCATCAAGCCATCCTCAACCTCGAAGCTGAAGTTACCGCCGACCCTGATAATTTCCAGGCATGGAGACAGCTGGGAAACCTCTACTATGATCATAATGACCCGGAAAAAGCGATCGGTGCCTATACAAAGTCACTGGAATTACATTCAGGTGATGCCAATCTACTTACTGATCTGGGTGTAATGTACCGCCGAACAAAACAGTCTGAAAAGGCTATAGAATTTTTTGACAAAGCGATACAAATGGCCCCGAATCATGAACCGGCCAGATTTAATAAAGCGATTGTTTATATGTATGATCTTAACAACCCCGGCGAGGCAATTGCAAGCTTGGAGGAGCTTCTCCGGATCAATCCACAGGCCCGGGCCGCCAATGGCGAACTCATTAGTGACTTCGTTAAAAGTATTAAATCGGAGACCGCAGACAAAAAGTAAAATAATTCTACTCTGGATCCAGGAAAGGAAATACTCTATGAAATTTGAAACAAAAGCACTGCACGCAGGCCAGACCATCGATCAGGATACACTCTCAAGAGCTGTTCCCATATACCGGACAAGTGGCTACATGTTTAAAAACACTGAACATGCGGCGAATCTTTTTGCCTTAAAAGAGCTTGGCAATATCTACACCAGAATCGGCAATCCAACCCAGGATATCCTGGAGCAGAGGATGGCACAACTTGAAGGCGGCGCAGCAGCCCTTGCCCTCTCGTCTGGGACTTCCGCGATATTTTATTCCATCATAAATATCTGTGGTCAGGGAGATGAGGTTGTCTCGGCAAACAACCTCTATGGCGGCACATTTTCCCAGTTCGACACGATTTTACCCCAGTTTGGTATAAAGGTACGAATGGTGGATCCTTCTGATCTTGGAAACTTTGAAACAGCAATTACTGAAAACACCAGGGCCCTTTACTGTGAAACTCTCGGTAACCCGGCCCTCAATATGACTGACCTTGAAGGACTGGCAAAAATAGCCCAAAACCATAACCTGCCCCTTATCGTCGACTCCACCTTTACACCGCCCTGCATCCTGCGACCAATTGAATATGGCGCTGATATTGTCATTCATTCCCTGACCAAGTGGATTGGTGGACACGGTACCACCATTGGCGGAATTGTGATCGACAGTGGTAAATTTGACTGGACCGACACCAAGTTTACCCTCTACAACGAACCCGATGAATCATATCATGGCCTCCGCTATGCCCATGATCTTGGCGACCTGAACCCTGTTGCCTTTGCCCTCCGCATGCGGCTTGTACCCCTCAGAAATCTTGGCGCGTGCATCTCTCCGGACAACTGCTGGGCAATCCTGCAGGGAATAGAAACATTGAGTCTGAGAATGGAGCGTCACTGTGAAAATGGTGCTGCAGTAGCCAGCTTTCTCGACAAACACCCCGGAGTAGACTGGGTGCACTATCCAGGTCTCCCCGGATCTCCCGGTCATGAAAATGCAATTAAATATCTTGGCGACAGTTTTGGCGGAATGATTGCTTTTGCCATAAAAGGAGGCCTTGAAGCTGGAAGAAAATTCATAGACTCCCTGGAACTCGTGTCTCATCTTGCAAATGTCGGTGATGCGAAATCTCTTGCCATCCACCCTGCCTCCACCACCCACTCGCAGTTATCACCCGAACAGCTGCAGGCTGGCGGGATCGATGAAGGCATGGTTCGACTTTCTATCGGTATTGAGCATATCGACGATATAACAGCAGATATCGGCCAGGCAATAGAAAAAACACAATAGTTTAACAAAACAGATGACCCTGGAAACCAGCCATAGCCGCTCTTCAGTTGGTATAGTCGAAAAACAATACTATACCTTTGCCCACCCTCCCGAGCTGCTGGTACTTGAAAACGGAGCTGAATTCGGGCCGGTGACCATCGCCTATGAAACCTACGGCACCCTTGCCGAAGATAAAAGCAATGCCATACTCGTAGCCCATGCATTTTCAGGCGATTCCCATGTCGCCGGCTACTACAGGGACGATATCGAAGACGAAAAGCCCGGATGGTGGGATTCGATGGTCGGGCCGGGAAAAGGCATCGACACAGACAAATACTTTGTTATCTGTGCCAACATTCTTGGCAGTTGTATGGGCTCAACAGGGCCAGGTTCTCCTAACCCGGAAACCAGCGACCCATATGGACTCGATTTTCCCATGGTGACCATCGGTGATATGGTGAACGCCCAAAAAGCACTTCTGGACTCTCTTGGTATCGAGAGGCTCCACGCAGTGGTGGGTGGTTCCATAGGCGGCATGCAGGTTCTCCAGTGGTGTGTTCGGTTTCCGGAGATGGTTCGGTGTGCAATTCCGATAGCAACAACAATGCGCCATTCAGCCCTGGCGATAGCCTTTAATGAGATTGCCAGGCAGTCGATCATGGCGGATCCAAACTGGAACAACGGCAACTACTATGGAGGATCCAGGCCGGATATGGGCCTTGCCGTTGCCCGAATGGTCGGTCATGTCACATATCTCTCCGATGAGGCGATGCGGCGAAAATTTGGCAGACGACTGCAGGATAAGGAAACTTTTTCTTTTGGTTTTAATGCCGATTTCCAGGTTGAAAGCTACCTCCGTCACCAGGGAATTAAATTTGTAAACCGCTTTGATGCCAATTCCCTGCTCTATATTACCAAGGCTGCAGACTACTTTGATGTTGTAGAGAGTATGAATAAATCAGGCCCGGAAAACGACACCCGGCAGAATAAAATAAAATATCTTATCGTTTCCTATACTTCCGACTGGCTTTACCCGACATACCAGGCAAAAGAGCTGGTAAAAACCTTAAAACGTACCGGCCAGGATGTAAGCTTCTGCGAAATTGAGGCGGACTGCGGACATGACGCCTTTCTCATCCCCGATGACCGGCTCAGCAAACTTATTGGGGGGTTCCTCAATGGTACTGCCTGATTCAGAGAAAATTCGCTTTGACCTTCAGATTATCGGTTCCACTATCGAGCCGGAGAGCAGGGTACTTGATCTTGGATGCGGCAATGGTGACCTGCTCGCCTGGCTTGAAACACATAAAGGTGTACAGTGTACCGGAATTGAGCAGGACAAGGAAAAGGCTGCTCACTGTATCGCCAGGGGACTAAGCGTGCTGCAGGGAGACTTGAGTGAAGAAGTGGAGGACTATCCTACCTGCAGTTTCGACTATGTAATCCTCAGCCAGACCCTGCAGCAGGTATATGAACCAGCACAGTTACTCAAATCCCTCTCCAGGATCGGCAGAAAAGTTATTGTCAGTTTTCCAAATTTCAGTCATTACACCATCAGGCTGAAACTTCTGTTCGCCGGATGTGCACCAAAAAACGATCAGCTCCCCTATTCCTGGTACGACACTCCCAACATCCGGGTTATTACCTTGAAAGATTTCAGGAAATTCTCCAGTGATGTGGGCTATACCATTGTGAATGAGATAGCCGTCAACACCAACCCTGCAAACAGTAAAGGGAATGTTGTCCATCTTTTGACAGACCTCCGTGCAACATACGGCATTTTTGTCATCGAAAAATCATAATTATTCAGCACCAGGAAAAACCATGGTTCAACAAATAAGACCCATTTCAGAGACAGTTTTTTCTCCCCCCCTGTGCGATCACGTTCTTACCTCCAATGCCAGTCGACACGATAAAGTCCCTGGAGTGGTAAAAGAATTACTGACCTCATGGAGCACCAAAGAATGCTTTAACCATATAAGCCCTGTATCAATTCCTTCCCAGGAAAAAATTGTGGAAATTGTCCTCCAGGCACGGCGCATTCTCTTTCCCGGGTATTTCACCAGGACAAAACTCCATGCTGCCAATCTCGAATATTATATCGGCAAACAGACTACCGACTTATATGACAAAGCTGCCGAACAGATTACCATGGCTATCCGCCATGACTGCAGAAGAAACGAACTGGACTGTACCAACTGCGATGAACAGAGCCACCGTAAGGCCCTGGCATTTATTGAATCTCTGCCTCAAATTGCGGCAACCATGGCAACAGACATTCGGGCTACTCTGGATGGCGACCCGGCGACCAGCAGTCCTGATGAGGTGATTTTCTGCTACC
>LGVF01149761.1_pt1 | contig 12257 bp, 12 predicted proteins | sample 469901 | NCBI WGS metagenome assembly LGVF01 (sample SAMN03893561, study PRJNA290197) | marine sediment metagenome | material: sediment; isolation source: combined push core samples #3730, #5133, and #5579 collected at Hydrate Ridge | place: Pacific Ocean: Hydrate Ridge | reverse complement strand
TTTATAGTAAAATATAAATATTTAGATATTTACATAAATGATACTGGTCATAATTTTATTTGTCCTCTAAAAATATATTTGACACAAATGTTACATAAATAATAATATGTTTTTATGTGATTGAAATAATATTATCTCTATAAACGATGCCAGTAAAAAGTTATATAGCCTTCCCTAAAGAAGGAAAAAAGTCAGAATTAATTTCAGAGCTAAATATGCTGAATGAGTGTGAAGCAATTCCATCAGAAAGTCACGATTTAGTTTTAGTAGTTACAGATACTTCAAAAGATGAAGATAAAATGCTTATTGATAAAATCAATGAGCTTTCTTCTTTACAACATATTTCATTCGTTTCGGGTTTTGCCGACTAACACCAAAAGAATAATCATAATGAACCAATCACAAGTAAATAGACGATCTTTCTTAAAGAAAATGGCGGCAACCTCAGCATTAGCTACTGCCACTACAATGTTTCCCGGAATAGCATTTTCTGAAACATTTAAAGATAGCTTTTCCGATTCTCCGGGGGTAACATGGAAAAAAGCTCCATGTAGATTCTGTGGTGTAGGATGTGGAGTTTTAGTAGGAGTAGAAAATGGTAAAGCCGTAGCTGTAAAAGGCGATCCAAAATCATCAGTAAACAAAGGTTTGTGCTGTGTAAAAGGTTACCACTCAGTGATGACAATGTATGGTAAAGACAGACTTACAAAACCACTTATCCGTAAAAATGGAAAGTTAGTTGAATCTACTATGGATGAGGCTTTAGATTTAATAGCTTCAAAAATAAAAACTACCATAAAAGATCACGGAAAAGATTCTGTTTCTATCTACGGTTCCGGTCAATGGACTATTCCTGATGGATATGCTGCATCAAAATTGTTTAAAGGTTGCCTTGGTACAAATAATGTAGAGGCTAATGCCCGACTTTGTATGGCTAGTGCCGTTACAGGTTTCCTTACTTCTTTTGGTTTGGATGAGCCTATGGGATGTTACGAAGATATAGATCATGCAGATGTATTTATTCTTTGGGGAAATAACATGGCTGAAATGCACCCAGTTCTTTTCTCAAGAATATTAGATCAACGTATGAAACGTGGAGTAAAAATCATTGATTTTGCTACTCGTACTACAAGAACAAGTATGGCTGCCGACAAATCAATCTTATTTAATCCACAAAGCGATTTAGCTGTTGCAAATGCAATTTCTTACGAGATAATTAAGAATGGTTGGATGAACGAAGAGTTTGTAAGAAACCATACTTCATTTGCAAAAGGTAAAACCAAAATGGGCTATGGACTTGAAGAAAAATACAAATTCAAGGACAAGCAAGAAGCAATTGATATAGAAGCATACAAAGAATTCTTAGAAGATTATACTCCAGAAAAAGTAGAGGAAATTTCAGGTGTTTCTGCCAAGGATATAAGATACATGGCATCAATTTATGGCGATCCAAACAAAAAAGTAATGTCGCTATGGTGTATGGGAATGAACCAGCACACACGCGGTACATGGATAAATAACCTAGTTTACAACATCCACCTTCTAGTTGGTAAAATATCAACTCCTGGTAATAGTCCATTCTCTTTAACTGGTCAGCCTAGTGCTTGTGGAACAGTTAGAGAAGTAGGAACTCTTACTCATAAACTACCGCACGGAGTAGTTATGAACAAAAAACACAGAGAATTTGCTGCTAAAATCTGGGATGTTCCTGTAGAAAATATCGATCCAAAACCTACTTACCATACAGTTGACATGTTTAGAGCTTTGGATAGAGGCGATCTTAAATTTATGTGGATACAAGTTACCAACCCAATGGTGACAATGCCAAAACTTACTCGATATAGAGATGGGTTATTGAAAGATGATAGATTTATTGTTGTTTCTGATATTTATCCAACTCCAACCACTGATATTGCTGACATAATTCTACCTAGTGCAATGTGGGTTGAACGCGAAGGACTTTATGGAAATTCGGAAAGAAGAACGCAGTACTTCGAAAAAATGGTTGATGCTCCTGGAGAAGCAATGTGCGATACTTGGCAGATAGTTCAGGTAGCAAAGAAACTAGGTTTCGAAAAGCAATTTCCATATACAGAAGATACTTATATCGAGGATATATATAACGAATACACACTTCACCACGTAGGTAAGAAACACGGAATGGCTCCTTTATCAGTATTAAAATCTCAACCTGGAGCTCAATGGCCTTTTGTAGACGGAAAATCTACTCAGTGGAGATTCCATTCTGATTACGATCCTGCATGTACTAAAGAAGGATACGATTTTTACGGCAAACCAGAAGGTAAAGCAGTTATTTGGCAACGACCATATGAACCGGCAGCTGAAGAACCGGATGCAGAATATCCATTCTGGTTAAATACAGGTAGGGTAGTGGAACACTGGCACACAGGATCAATGACACGTAGAGTTCCTGTTTTGCACAGAGCAATGCCAAATGCTTATGTAGAACTTCACCCTGATGATGCCAAAGAAATGGGAATTAACAATGGCGATATGGTAAAATTAGAATCTAAAAGAGGAAAAATCACCATGCCGGCATCGATTAACGAGAGAGGTATTCCTGCAAGAAAAATGGTTTTTGTTCCATTCTTTGATGAGCAGTATTTGATTAATGAGTTAACATTAGACGCTTATTGTCCTATCTCTAAACAGCCGGATTACAAAAAGTGTTCGGTTAGAGTATCAAAAGCATAAACTGTTTATTTGGTGATTTGTTTATTTGGTAAAAAAAAACAAACGAATAAACACATAAACAGTGAAGCGATAAACATATAAACAAGAGACATGAAACGATTATATTTAATATTTCTATTCATAATAATTCTGGTAAGTGGTCTATTTATAGTCAACAAAAGCTTGAATAGCTCTATGGAATACTCAGATGTAGACCCTAGTGGGAAATATGAGCGACCAGATATTCCAAAAGAACTCGGTGTTTTTGAAAGATCAGATTTAGCTTACGATTATGAGAATATGCCAGAGAACAAAAATCTTAAGCGAGATTTAGACTTGTACTACAGCCGTAGAGCATATCACGGAGCACCGCCATTTATTCCTCATGCAGTAAAAAGCGAGAGATCAATGGGAGCAAATACATGTTTACAATGTCACGAAAACGGTGGTTTTGTAGAACAATTTGATGCTTATGCACCAGTAGCACCGCATCCTGATAAAATAAATTGTCGCCAATGTCATGTTGAGCAAAAAGAAAACACTCTTTTTAAACAGACAAATTGGAAGAAAAGAAAGCAAGAGAAGTTTTATGTAAATGCTCTTCCTGGAAGTCCTCCGGTAATTCCTCATCAAATTCAGATGAGAGAAAACTGTTTGTCGTGCCATGCAGGACCATCGGCACCAAAGGCGATAAAAGTTTCGCATCCTGAGCGTGTAAATTGCCGCCAATGTCACGCTGCAAACAATCAGGAGGTTACTAAAATTAAGGAGTTAACTAGTTTTTATAGAGAAGTAAGATGATGGATAAAATACACATAAACTTCAGATATTTATTACTTGTTATCGTTGTTGCAACAACATCGTGCAGTGATAAGGAACACAAATACCACAGTGTTTTCGATAGAATTGATGCTGAACAAAAAAACTATGTTGAATACACTAGAATTGACGAAATAGATTCTTTAGAATTTATAAAAGTTCATCCTGATAATTATGATTTCTATATAACTAAAAGAACATCAAAAATTGTTTCTTATAAATGTACAGAATGTCATACTCAGGATTTAAAAGAACTTCAGAAAGGCGTTAAAGAAAATCAGAAAAAAGCACATTGGGATATAAAACTAAGCCATGCGGATATTAATGTAATGGACTGTACAACTTGCCATACCGATAATAATATGAATCAACTTCATAGTATTAATGGTAAAAGTATAAGTTTTGATAAAAGTTACAATCTATGCGGGCAATGTCATTCGCCACAATTAAAAGACTGGAAAGGTGGTGCACATGGAAAACAAGTAGATGGCTGGAAAAAACCACGTATTTCTAAAACATGTACAGACTGTCACAATCCTCATGACCCATCTTTCAAACAAAGATGGCCATCGAGATTAGTTGAAAAACCAATGAATAAATAAAAAATCCATCAAAGATGAAGAATAAAAGTTCAATGATAGTTGATAGTTTTAAAAAACTTGTAAGTGTTTTTTCTGACGGTGAAGCTGATTCAAGACCTGGAGGAGATGGATTTGATCAAGTTCTAAATAAACCTATTGATAGACGCCAAGCATTTAAGCAAATGGCTGCTGGAGCTATGGTAGGGGGGAGTTTAATAAACTCTTCTTGTAGTCCTATGGAAAGTGAAGATAGCTCTACAATAAAGCAATTAGAGTGGGAAGAGTATTTCAAGGGGAATTATAGATTAATGACCGATGTAGAAAGAAAAGGCACTGTAAAAAGACTTGAGCAACTTTACGAAAAACAACATGGCGAACATATTAATGTATCCGATAAAGAAGCTTTAGATGGAGTTTTATGGGGTTATGCATTCAATATTTCGAAATGTCAAGGATATATGGATTGTATTAACGGCTGTATCGAGGAAAATAACCAAGATAGAGATAGCCAAATGCAATACATCAGAATGCACGAAATGGACAATGAAAAAGGTCTTAATTTCGAGTTTGCAGATGATGAATACTATCACTCAGTACCTGCCGAAGGCCATTTTTATATAGGTACACAATGTATGCATTGCGAAAATGCACCTTGTGTTGAGGTTTGCCCGGTTGAAGCAACTTGGAAAGAAAAAGACGGAATAGTTGTAATTGATTATGATTGGTGTATAGGCTGTAGATACTGTATGGCAGCTTGTCCATATGACGGACGTAGATTTAACTGGTCAAAACCATCAATTCCTAAAGAAGAAGTTAATAAAGAACAACACTATTTAGGAAATAGACTTAGATCGAAAGGAGTAATGGAAAAATGTACTTTTTGTGTACAACGATCTAGAAACGGAAAAAGTCCTGGTTGTGTTGAGGCTTGTCCAACAGGTTCTAGAGTATTCGGAAATATTTTGGATCCAAAGAGTGAAATCAGATACATTTTAGAGAATAAAAAAGTATTTAGACTCAAAGAAGATTTAGGTACCGAACCTAAGTTCTGGTACTACATGGATTAATTTAGATGTAAGGTATTAGGTTTTAGAAATTAGTGAATAACAGAAGTCACATTGTCACAATTTTACGAAACAAATAAATACATCACCATATAAACGAATAAACTTTTTATAATGAATAATATAAAAACATTTGGAAGTCTTGTAATTGATTCCTTCAAGGTATTAACTGAAGGACGTACGAGTTATCATATTTGGATGTCGGTATTAACAGCATTAATGCTTGTTGGAGCTTATTCTTATTCAATACAGTTAGATCAAGGGCTTTCATCTACAGGAATGAGCGACAAAGTAAGTTGGGGACTTTATATATCTAATTTTACTTTTTTAGTTGGAGTTGCAGCAGCAGCAGTAATGCTTGTTTTGCCAACTTATGTTTTAAAAGATGTAGATTTTTCAAAGGCAGTATTAATTGGAGAAGGATTGGCAATAGCGGCACTTATTATGTGTATGGCTTTTGTAACAGTCGACATGGGAGGGCCTGCTAGATTATGGCATTTAATACCTGGGATTGGAGTATTAAACTTTCCAAACTCAATGTTGAGTTGGGATATTTTAGTGTTAATGGGGTATTTACTTTTAAATATTTCTATACCTTTCTATATCTTATTTATGAGATATCAAGGTAAGGAACCAAAAAGATCAATTTATCTACCTGGAGTAATAATTTCTGTATTTTGGGCGGTAGGTATTCATATGGTAACAGCATTTTTATATCAAGGATTACAATCGCGACCATTTTGGAATACAGCTTTATTAGGACCTAGATTTTTAGCTTCTGCCTTTGCAGCTGGACCAGCTTTGATAATAATTGCATTATCAGCTATATCAAAATTTAGTGAATACAAAACTGATAAGAAAACAATTAGCAAAATTGCGATGATAGCAACTGTAGCTGCACAAATTAATCTTGTAATGCTAATATCGGAGTTATTCAAGGAGTTTTATGCTCCAACACATCACAGTATTAGTGCGCAATATTTGTATTTTGGTATAGGAGAGCACAATGCATTAGTACCTTGGATATGGACAGCAATAACACTTAATGTAACTGCTACTGCTATACTTACAATTCATAAACTTAGACAGAAATCTATATTCTTATTTCCTGCTTTAATTATGTTGTTTTTAGGTATTTGGATAGAAAAAGGATTTGGATTAATTATCCCAGGATTTATACCAGGACAGTGGGGAGAAATAGTAGAATACTTGCCAACAGGAATAGAAATTGCAATTACAATTGGAGTTTGGGCTATGGGAGCATTTATTTTCAGTGCATTGGTAAAAGTTGGTACAAGAATAGAGTTAGGCAAGTTGAGATTAAAGAAAAATTAAAGATAATTCAATGTTGTAGTTTATTTGGATAAATGTAAAAAGGGCTGTCAATACGATATTGAGCAGCCCTTTTTTATTACCCTAAAATTTTCGAGTTATTCTACTATGACCTCGTAGAGTGCGAAGCTCCTACGAGAGTCAGTTTGGTAAGATGATACCGACTCTCCGAGGTCTACGACGCTCGGAAGTATATTTTTAAATTTTCTAATAAATAGCCTATAACTATCAATCATGAGCCTTTAACTAAAAAACATTAAATTTCAAGTTCACAAAGCTCATCATACTTTCTACATCAAGAGCTACTCTCTCCATAATATCAGCAGTTTCGCTTCCAAATAACTTACTCATTATTGCACCATTAGATGTAGAAATATAAACCTGACCGTTAGATTTCTCGTAAACAGCAAAAGCTTTTGGCATCATTACACCAATTTTCTTTCTATCATCATTATTCAACATTTCTGAAGCAAATTTTCCACTACAGTATTTTACAATGATGAATTTACCAATTGGTGCACCACCACCATCAATTACCGATTGATTTTGGTCAATTAATCCTGTTACTCTCCAACCATCTTGGTTGTTTATTTTATTTTGTATTACATCAACAGTTTTCTCAAACTCGTAAGGACTTTTAATTTCAACAAGCATCATTTTTTCTGATGACATGTTCATTGTTAATCCAGTAAAAAACACTCCAAATACCAATCCTCCTAGGACTGAAACGATTACTAATACTTTTTTTTCCATTTTTATAATTTCGTTTATTCTTTTATAAAGTAACTACTTTGATATTTTAACCTGCAACCTGAAATCATCTACTCTTCTTCAACGCACAATTCTCCTTTGCTGACAGCAATTATAGTTTTGTAACTCACAATTGCAAATGCACCTAAAGTGGCAACTAAAAATAACCATGCTAAGTAAATATAGACTGATGCTGCTGTAAGTTGAAATGCAACTACCGATGCTATGGTTATAGATGCTAATGGGAATAAAAATGCCCACCATGAAACAAAAAACTCTAAATTTTTAAAACTCTTATGGAGCATAAGTAATAAGGCTGCAAAAAAGTAAGCGATAAATAACATCATAAACGCAAAAGAATCGAGGCTTTGAGTTATTCTTACATATGCTATAAATCCAATTGCCGGTGGAGCTAATAGAATAAAGAATGTTGGCATAAATTTCTTAGGCATTTGATCGTGGAAAATTACACGATTTAGAAATATTGTCAGTAAAACTATCCAGAATAAAAACCCTATACCATAGTATAGCCAAGCTAATTCTCGGGCAATAAAATCAACTCCGATAACTGGTATTAGCATATTTCCAACTACAGGAATAAACCATGCAGGATTAAAGGTCTTTATTTCGAAATTATGCTGTATCCAAAATCTTATAGTGTGTAACATTATATACGTATGCCCTAAAAACCCTATCCACCAAAAAGGCAGTGCCACCATTGGCCATATTCCATAAAAGGCAATTGACAGTAACAGAAATGATATTGTTATTGCAGAGAAAAAGTTAATTCTAATTCTGTGCTTATAGTCTTCATTTACTTCATTATAGTATTTATAAGCCTTAAGCGAATACATGAAGCTAACTACAACAAAAGCTAGTAAGGCTATTGCCAACATTGCTAAAAAAGGCCATTTTGGTAGCCACTGCATGTGGTAAAATTTATTTAAAGCAACTGACACCCCTGCCAGTCCCATAATGCTTGAAAAAGCGGCTATGGGAAAATGCTGAATTTTAGAATTCTCCATTATTTAATTATTGATTGTTTTTATTCCGTAGAAAACTTTATTGTTATCCTACTTTAATTATATGAGTTTGTTTTATCAATTGGTTCATGAAACTTGGTTATAACTGATAATAAATCAAACATAATGCATTTACTTTTTACTCATTAATTCAATTATTTTCTCGCCAGTCATTTTACCATTATCCGGTAGTAGTATAAGCTGAATGTTATTTTCTTCGGCTATTTTCTGAACATTAAATCCTATTTCTAAGCCACAAAATACATTTACCCCTTTCGCCACTAATAATTTCGACATTGATTGACCAGATTTGCTTGGCTCACTTTTGTAATTATTTGCTACAAACTCAACACTGTGATTTTTTTCATCGAAAATCATAAAATATGGGCTCCTTGCAAATAGTTTTGAAATTTTAAACTCTGTAGATTTGCCCATAACAGGTACCGCTATTACTTTCACATTATCCATTACAAATCGTTTTCAATTAATTTTACATTAGTACTACCACACAAAGGACAAAGTTCGTTTTTTGTCTCTCCTTTTACATTGAATTTACTACTACAATCGTTACATAAAAACCATTTTTCGTGGTAAACTACATTTCCTCCTTGTATTAAAATTTGCTTTCCTTCGCATAGAGCTTCAGCAATTTTCATACGTGCCTTTTCATATATACGAGTTAGTGTAGGTCTGGAAACTCCCATGTGCTCTGATGATTCGAGTTGAGATAAGCCCATGTAATCTTTTAATCTAATACTTTCGTATTCTTCTACCGACAGATAAGTAGTTTCTAAATCAGAAGCATAATATCCCATAGGTATAAAGCCCTTCACTTTAGGTCTTGAAAATACTTTTCTCGGGTTGACTGGACGTGCCATATATAAAACTTTTTGGCAAATATATTATGAACATATGTTCATAACTATTATTTACTTCAGGAAATATTATGACTTTTGTCAGGTTAATAATGTGATCAACGATTGTTGACTAAGAAATATTTTGAGGAGAATTCAGACGATATCTGGATGTAGTACTTCTGTTTGGGGTATAATTTTATTTGAATAATATTTGAGTGTAGAAAGCCTCTATCAATAATAGTTCCTTTTTCATTACTGATTGTGTAGGTTTTGAATCTAATAAAAGAGTTTATTTTTAATATACCATCATGGTATTCAAATTCAGTAGTTGATGTATCAATAGCATCTTTAATTTTATCTACGTTAATTGTAGTTTGATATTTCTTTTCAAACTTTATATCACTAGATAGCTCTTGAGCACGTAAAAAAGATGCACTAAATAATAGTAAAAATATGGGAATAATCTTTTTCATTTTTATAAAAAAAGGCCGCCGTATTAGTGGCGGCCTCGTATTTAATAATTTATTATATTTTATGGATCAACTTTTACAATCATTAATTGAACTGGCTTGTCAGGATTAGGATCAATTGCATCAAAAGCTATAATAGCCCAATCACCTACAGTTGGCATGTATCCAGAATGTGAACTAGCTTCGGTTGCTAAAGTGTTCACTGCTCCACCATTAGTAAAATACCAAATGGCTTTTTGAACGACGGCAGGAGCTATAGCATCGTGATTATTAAGTATCCAGTTTAAAGCACCCCAATTGTATCCACTGTATTGAGCTGGCATTGAAGGAGGATTTAAAGAAGAGTAAACATTTGCTGTATACCATACATCTCTATAAATAACGTCATCTTTAGCTGCGCACCAAGATGGTACTACTACAGTATTATAAATCTCAACTGTTGCACCAACTACATTTCTAAAAGTCATATCTATATAACCATTAGTATTTAGAGGCCCATATACTTTAAAATCAACTTGACTTGGGAATGGAACCCATGCTGGTAATTCCATATCTGCATCATTACCGTCATAAGAACAGTTTCCTACTACGAAATCAAATACACCATCTTTTTGACCGAAGTTAGTTAATGGATCACCATCGGTATTATTAAATTCTTCTGCTGTAAATTCTTGAGAATAAACTTCATCATAAGTACCGTCAGGCATCATAAGATTAATAGTAAATGTATAATTATCAACTTGACCTACATAGTCAGGATACTCAATACATAGAGGTTCTCCAACACCTTGCCAAGATAAATTAGAATTCTGTGTTAAATCATTAACAACATTTCCATCTTCATCAGTAATTACAACTTCAAATATACTAGGGAAATCATATCCTTCATAATTAGATTGTCCATTATAAGGACTGTTTTCTGCATGCCATTCAACGTGGAACTTAGTACATACGTCACCGAAGAAACAAAGAGTTTTAACTTTAATTTGATCAAAATCGAACCAAGAGAAACCAAAGTTTTCATAGTTATAAGGCTCAAAACAAAGAACATCTATATCAACTTTGTGCTTTTGGAACTTATCAATTCTAAATGGAAGTTCAACACCAGTTACACTCCATAGGTTATCATAATAAGAACCCTCTGCAGGAGACAACCATATTATTGTACCATTAGCATCATAAACTTCAAACATTGTTATAGTATGTGCACCTTCATCTAGCTTAAGTACTTCAGTTTCGGTACCGTCACCGTAATTTTGTAACACTTTTAAAGTATAAGTAGTTCCATCTATAGTAACTTTTACAGTTACAGGAGCTTCATCAGAACAAGTTGGAATAGTAGGATCGTTTGTAGAACCTGTAATCCCATCTTTTTTACTTAATGAGTTAGTTAAATTGTTAATTTTGAATGTTACCTCTGAGCTATCTTCAGCTGCAGGTTGCTTCTCACACGAGGAGAAGGCTAACAAAAGAGCAAGAGCAACAAGGGAAGTTGCAATCCTTCTTAAATTTCTCATAGTTGTTATTTTTATGAATTAATTTTTTGATTACCACTAATGTAATCATTTTCTGTCAAAAAACACTACCCACATCGGGGTATTTTTCAAGGGAATAATCATATAGTACTGTATTTTAGATAGTTGCCCTTTCTTGTTTTGGGAATGAATTTTTGTAACAAATATCACTGATTAGCTTTCCTACAAAAATGATTCTATCCCATAGAGGTAGTTATTCCCAATATTGGAAGTTCTTAAAACTTATAAACAGCCATTTTTTTTTGGCTTATTTTAGCTTATTATTGCATTAGTAATGTTAATTATTGATATGATATGTTATTATATTGATGTTTTTTAATAAAAAGATCTAAGTAGTTGATGTAATATGAAAGAGTATTAATATGATATATATATTTACTGCTTAGTAATTACATTTTACTTATAATAAGCCTAAAGCAAAAGCTAAAGGCCAGAAGCTAAAGGCCAAAAAAATGAAAGTTTGTATTGCAGAAAAACCTAGTGTTGCCAGAGATATAGCTAAAATACTTGGGGCTAATACCCAGCGTCAAGGGTTTTTAGAAGGTAATGGATATCAGGTTACATGGACTTTCGGTCATTTTTGCACCTTAAAACAACCTCACGAATACGAAACCTATTTAAAACAATGGAGGCTTGATACTTTGCCAATCATTCCTTCAAACTTTGGTATATCAGTAATTGATGATAATGGTGTAAGACAACAATTTCATGTTATCAAAAACTTAGTAAATGCTGACGAATGTACTGAAGTAATAAATTGTGGTGATGCAGGGATAGAAGGCGAACTTATACAGCGATGGGTTTTATTGAAGGCTCAAAATACTCGTCCGGTAAAAAGATTGTGGATATCGTCATTAACAGAAGAAGCCATAAAAGAAGGGTTTGCCAATTTAAAACCTGAAAAGCAATATGATAATTTATATGCTGCCGCTACATCAAGAGCCGTTGGTGATTGGCTGTTGGGAATAAATGCAACTCGACTTTTTACTTTAAAATTTGCTCCTCCAAAACATGTACTATCTATAGGTAGGGTTCAAACTCCTACTTTAGCACTCATAGTGAACAGGCAACACGAAATAGATAATTTTAAATCAGAAACATATTGGGAGCTTAAAACTTTATACAGAAATGTA
>LGVF01024571.1_pt1 | contig 12261 bp, 9 predicted proteins | sample 469901 | NCBI WGS metagenome assembly LGVF01 (sample SAMN03893561, study PRJNA290197) | marine sediment metagenome | material: sediment; isolation source: combined push core samples #3730, #5133, and #5579 collected at Hydrate Ridge | place: Pacific Ocean: Hydrate Ridge | reverse complement strand
CCCGCCGAGGTTCTTTCATAATGACTCTGTTCTCTGCTGAAAATATCACAAAAACCTTTGACACCGGCAGCGCTGTAATCACCGTCCTGCAAAATCTTTCACTTACAATTGAAGCAGGGGAAATGATAGCCGTTATAGGCGCCTCCGGTTCAGGTAAAACAACCCTTCTGCAGATCCTCGGTACCCTGGCTGAACCTACAGAAGGAGAGCTCTACTTCAATGGAGAATCGCTTAACGAAAAATCGCCGTTGGAACTTGCTGAATTCCGCAATAAATCACTCGGTTTTATTTTTCAATTCCATCATCTTCTTCCCGACTTCACCGCTCTTGAGAACGTGATGATGCCGGCACTTATCGCCGGACAAAAACGAAAAGATATGAGCCTTCCAGCGAAAAAACTACTCGAACGGATGGAACTTGATCATCGGCTGGAACACAAAGTTTCCGAGCTGTCGGGTGGAGAACAACAGAGAACTGCCCTGGCCAGAGCTCTTATAATGAATCCGGCCCTGCTCCTCGCCGACGAACCAACCGGCAACCTTGATTCACGGGCAGGTGATCTGGTCTTTGATCTCCTTCATACCCTTTGCCGTGAGCGTGGTCTGGCAACCATCATGGTGACCCACAACAACAGACTTGCCGACAGGCTAGATCACTGTTACACCCTTAAGGACGGGGTACTGGAGTTAGAGTGATAACGTACCGATCTATCACTCAACTTCCATACTGACTTCCATAAAATTAAACCAGTGGCCGCTTTTTGAGGCATAATCGAGCTCAATCTGAACAACCTCCACATGGCGATCTTCAATTTCAACAAATTTCTCTAAGATCTCCTTTATCTTTCCCTCAGTTTTTTCACTGGCATCCTGATAGTATGCACTGGTCTCTATTTCCATCTGCAGGGCACTGTTAAGAACTCTCTTGACATCGCCAAGCATTTTCTCAGGGATCTTTGCTTTCATTGTTTCAACCTGGGAACGAATTTGTTCCTGAGATGGTATTGGTGTTTCGAGCCTGGCCACTTCAATTATCCCATCCGCCTTTAACGTATCAAGACTATAGTTGAGAAAATCGATATGTAACTGCTCGTCATCGGCAAGAGCCTTGAACAGTGTTTTCCCCCTCTCATCATCCACTATATCAACGGCGGAAAGGTAAAGATCTCTGATTTTCTCTTCATATTTGAGTGCTGTTATAAATATTTCTGTAGAATCCATAATATCTCCTAAGCAGTGACTATAACTGCAAGATGCTCCTCTCCCGAAGCGGAGCAATTTGAATTTTTCCGGTCCCCTGCCTGAACTTCTTTTTCATCTTTGTTTTACGAATACTTTCAGGCTGCAGACCAAAGCGCTGAACAACAACTGCAGGGTCAACAAGTGCTTTTCCCACAAGATTTTTGAGATCTTCACCAACAGGAGTTGGGAGTTTTTCGTCTACCAACCTATTTACATCAATTATTCCGGAACGCTCCTTCAATCCGACTCCGGTTACTCCCTTAACTTCAGACACAAACCGCAGGTCAGAGAAAGTTCCCGCAACTGCCAACGGTAATGAATATGCCTCCCCGCTGCTCTGCTTCATTAACAGAATTTTTCTATCTGCTGTTACCTTCAGATCAAGTTTTTCGTTTACAAGATCAGTAGATCCTGTAACCATCATCCTGATAACAGGGGATTTAATTTCAGTCTGTCGACTCTCTACGATCCCATCTTTTACAGTTATTGGCATTGTTAATTCTGTAAAGTCAATCCGCGGCTTTGTCTTTATTGTCCTCTGATCCGCTATTATATTGTGCCCATCCTCGCCAACTCCAACAAGAGAATAACCCACCAGTGCACCATCATGCAACCGCACCACTCCTCCCCCTTTCAGGCTTTCCTTTATCGCTGATAGTGAATCACTGAAGGCTGATATTTTGATATCTGCTCTTGCCCTGCCCTTTAGGAGATCACTATCAAAAAAATCATCCAACATTGGACCAACATTCACATCTTCTGCCTTGAGTGCCAGGGAACTTATCGATCTATTCTGCCGGATATCAAGAATTATCTTTGACTCAATTTGTCCCTGATAGAAAGAAAAAGAGAGGGGATCGGCTGTGAACAATCCATCCTTACCTTTCAGCCTAATCATTACATCTGAGAACGTTCCGCCATGACTTTGTATTTCATCTGCCAATATCGTACCTGCAACTGCAAACTGATGCAGCGCAGAATATTTTGCTCCTGTCTCATCAGTCCGGCTGACCACTCCAGCTTCTAAATACTTTTCTTCACCCTGTCTGAAGTAGCCGGTAAGGTCAATGCTGTCAACTTTTACTGCGAATTTGATATCAGGTTCAGTAAAACCTTTTATGAAACAGGAGAAGTCAAGGTGCGAATCGTCGAGCTCGGCGACACCATCTTCAAAAACAATCGCGTCCTTCGTTCCCTTTACCTCAGTGTTAATAGCCAGGGTGTTCAGCACCTGGGGATATGCTGTCATGATCGAAACATCACCGTCGACATCTGCCAGGACTACTTTTGGAGAAAACGGCGGGATATCGAGGCCGAAACTATAGCTATATTCCTGTCCGCTATTTTCAAACCGCCCTTTTACAAAGGCAGTCAGATTGTCAAAAACCATGAATTTAAGATCAATCATGAGAACACCCTGTTCAAAATATCGAACAGGCGATCCAATACTACCTTTAAAGCTTACCTGTTTCCCATCAACATCCCCGCTGAAATCTACAGCAAAGGGGTCTCTCAGAGATACATCACTCAGCTTCAGCACCACATCCGTGATCTCATGGCTGCTTTGACGACTAAGGTCATTCCAGATAATATGGCCATTGCTCACAGTGATTATTGGAACTGCAAGCTGTGTCATAAATGATCCGGTAAATCCCCCTGACAAAACACTGACTGAATCCTGTCCAGCTCTATCCCATCCGTCAAAATGGTAATTCCCTCTGCCATTTTCTCTTTTCTCCATATTGATTTCAAGCCCATCAATGATAAATCGGCTGATCCGAATCTGTCTTTTCAGAAGGGGCATTATTTTAAGCCGAGCTTCAAAGGATTCAATCTCTAAAAAATCTCCCCCTCCAAAGCCACGAGGATTTCCCAGTCGCAGGTTAGAGCAGGATACACCTAGCCAGGGAAAAACCGAGATACTCAGATCCGGTCCAATGGAAAATTGACGACCTGTTTTTTGGGATATTTTCTCTTCAATTTCAGGTATATACTGTTGAACATTTATCAATAACGGCAGGAGAATCACAGTTAACGTCAGAAGAGACAATAAAACCGTTATGGATATAGCACCATATTTTATATATCTTCTCATGTCTTGATAAAGTCGTAAAAAGTCTTTTCGAAGTTCCCTGAAGGCTATGAAAAAAGTTTAATATACAGGTAAGCGTAGGTTCTTTCACAGGGATTCGGCAATACCTCACCGACTCCCGACATATGCTGTCACAACTGCAAAGCAATGTCATCTACGGACAGCCCCTCCTAATTAACCTCAATCATTGCCTGACGATACTCATAGAAGATCTGGCGAGAGGCTATATAGGGATCAAGGGAAAATCGCTTCAAATCTTCGTAAATATCAGGATTGAGTGAAAGGGTATTTAGCTTATTTGAGGTATAATAAGCCAGATCAAGAGCTATGCTCTCGTGGAAATAGGGGATAGGGTGAGTATAGGCATCCACGACCAGTCCAACTGTTTCCCGAATATTTGAAGGACCGAAAAGCGGCCAGCAGAAATAGATCCCCTCCCCAACCCCCCACTTGCCCAGAGTCTGCCCAAAATCAGCATTTTGGGGCTGTAGATCAAACTCAAGTGCAGCTACATCGACCAATCCATAAACTCCTATTGTTGAATTAATAGCAAAACGACTCAACACCGTCCCGGCATCTTTAAAATTTGCCTGCAGCAGCAAATTCAACAAACGGATAGGCATGGAGAGATTAAAATAAAAGTTGCCAAAGTTAACCCGTAACTCCCTTGGAACAAGCCAGATATACCCGTCAGTAACAGGTTTCAATACCCACTCATATAATTTATCATTGAATTTGAAAAAAAGCCGATTCATCGGTTCCAGCGGATCCTTTATTATAAATACAGTTCCGTTGTCAAATTCATCAAACTCATCATCCTCCAAAAATTCATCAGCCAGCAAATCGGGAAAACCGGACTCCGGTGCCTGGTCCCCTGCCAGCGTAGAAGTGCCACAAAAAAATAAAGTAATAAATACAAACAGTAATCTGGAAGTGTTCATCAATACCACAGTGTAAGAATGAAATAATCGATTATATCCTTATCTTTTTTTACTATATGTGACTCTTCAGATGAATGCAAAACTTTATACTTTTTCTGGACTGTAGTTAATCAGAATATTTTCAACCGCCAGACTTTGATGATTTACTTTTAAAATTAGTTCTATCTGTCCATATACAGGTACAATAGTATTGTGAAGTTCGATTAAAAATGTCTACAGGAGGTCATCTATCATTCTGTGACAAATAATACCTGTTTTTGCGGAATAACCAGCTGCACCCGCTCTGTTTTTTTATAGATTGGTTTTCCCCGCTGGTGATCCTCTTCGGCAAGAACAGTAACCTCACCAACTTTTACTCCATACCGAACTGTGGATCCCAGAAACTCCAATGATTCAACAGTTCCATCCAGGTTCATGGCAGACGTCTGTGTAATTTCAGGGTTAACATGAACACTCTGGGGCCTGAAAACAATAGCACCGTGTCGGGCATCAGGAGCCATATCAAGGGGTAGTTTGAGACCACTTTGAGTTTGAAGAACTGTAGCTCCATCCACCGAAACAACTTCTCCCTCAATCATATTTGTGGTACCGAGAAAGTGTGCCACAAAACGATTTACTGGATAATCATACAGCTCCATCGGGCTACCTATCTGCTGAATGATTCCTTTGTCGAGTACAGCCATTCTGTCGGAGATGGTATTCGCCTCTTCCTGATCATGGGTAACAAAGATGGTGGTTAACCCGAGTTTACGCTGGAGTTTCAGGATGTCTGTCCGCATTTGAACTCGAAGATTTGCATCAAGATTTGATAACGGTTCGTCAAGTAAAAGCAGTCTTGGTCGAATAACAATGGTGCGGGCGAGCGCTACTCTCTGTTGCTGTCCTCCTGAAAGCTGCGAAGGATGGCGATCGGCAAGATCTGCCAGTCCCACCATATCCAAGGCCTCTTCAACACGTGTGGAGATTTCCGCTTTTGCAACTTTTCGTTCTTCAAGTCCAAAGGCAACGTTTTTTTGCACGGTCAAGTGAGGCCATAGAGCATAATTCTGAAAAACCATTCCCACTTCACGTTTCCAGGGCGACAAGGAAATAATATCTTCATTATCAATTAATATCCGCCCCTGAGGCCGTGGCCCAAAACCTGCTATTGCACGCAGCAGAGTAGATTTTCCAGAGCCGGACGGCCCAAGAAAGGCAAAGAATTCCCCCGGTTCTATGTCGAGATCAATCCCCTGCAGCACCTTGGTTGAACCAAAGGAAATGTGTACATCTTCAATTTGCAGTCGAACCGGTTTGACCCGGGTAGCTAGACTCATAATTATTATCCTGTTAAGGTAGCCTGCATGCGTTTGTTACGTTCTATAAAATGATGTGCCAGATAGCTGCCAAAAGCGACAACCACAACAGCAATCAAACCAAGGGCGGCCCCAGGGCCTCGACCGGCAGCACTTTGCATGAATACATATATTCCATAAGCAAGCGGTGCATCGGATTCAGCTGTCACCAGCATTAGCGTGGCAGACAACTCAACGGCAGCCGTGGCAAAGCTGGTTACAAATCCGGCTACAATTCCGCCAGCCATCAGCGGCACAACAATTTTTCGTACAGTTGCTGTCTTTCCTGCACCAAGATTTTCAGCGGCCTCTTCCAGTGAAACAGATACCTGGTGCAGAGCAGCAGTGCAGGCGCGCAGCGCATAGGGAAGCCGTCTGATGGCAAGTGCAACTACAATGATAACCCACCAGCTTGCCAGAGGCTTGTCTATGATTGGTACGTTGAAATCATTAAAGGTTCGAAGGTAGCCGATACCCAGCACGACTCCGGGAACAGCCAAAGCACCCGTAGCGATATAGTCAAGCCATTGCCTGCCGATAACTTTTGTACGCAACACCACATAAGCAATAGCCACACTGAAAGCGACGTCAAAGGATGCGGCCAGACCGGCATACAACAGAGTGTTGGTGATATACTCTCTAGTTGTACCGAACACCTCGACGTAATGCGCCATGGTATATGCATCAGGCAACACACTATACGACCAGATAGTACCGAAGGAGAGCAGCACAAGACTTATATGAGGGGAAAGAACCAGAAGCAGAAGAAAAATAATCAGACAGTAGGCACCGGCTTTCTGCCAGCCCCGCATATCCCGCTTAAGCAGACCACTGACCCCTTTTCCGCCGCCACTGTAATCCTTACCTCTAGAGGCGAGCATCGATACCCACAGGGCAAAGAGGGAGAAAACAACAAGGATCACAGAAATAACATAACCCATGGGGTCAGAGATACCGATGGATGATATGCGCAGGTATGCCTGTGGGGCCAGCATATTGTTAACATTCAATAAAAGTGGTGTTCCCAGGTCATCAAAAGCTTTCAAAAATACCAGTGCCGCTCCGGCAAGATATCCCGGCATCGCCAGAGGAAAAACAATTTTGCGAAAGAGTCTAATGCCGCTGGAGCCAAGGTTCTGGGCCGCTTCCTCCATGGAGCGGTCAATATTATTCAATGCAGCCGAAAGATTTATCAGGATAAATGGAAAGTAATGAATAGATTCAACAAGAATGACGCCGTTTAACCCCTTCATAAAAGGAATGTTTATGCCGAACCACTGATCCAGAAGAAGATTGATCGATCCATTACTGCCAAAGAAGAGCTGCATGGCAACAGCACCAACAAAAGGTGGCATAATAAGAGGTATAATGCCAAGGGTCTGGATAAGAATGGAACCGCCAAAATTAAAACGGGATGTAAAGTAAGCCAGTGGCAAGGCTATGAGACTGGCTATCAGCACTGACATCCCGGCCACATAGAGTGAGTTGAAAAAGGACTCCCTAAATAGAGAAGTTTTAAAAAAATCTACAAAGTTAACAAGGGTCAGTGCACCGGTAGAACTATCCTGAAAAGCAACATAAATAACCTTGCCTACAGGAACAATAAGAAAGATAAGTAAAAAGAATGCCAGTAATGAGGCAACAAGATAGGACGTGCGAATACGCGGCATGATATGGTGCACCTGGCAAAGGTGAAAGGGTACAGCCCTGGGGAGAACCAGGGCTGTGTCGTGTGACAATTTCTACAGCATGGATTTGGCTTTTTTCGCAAGCTTAATAGCTTCCGCGTAGTTACTTTTCACCATGGTATCCCATTGCTGTTCAACTTCTGCCTGACGACCGGTAACCTTATCTGTAGCTTTTTTCCTTTTCTTTTTAAAGATAGCAGAAAATTCGTTATCAAGAGATTTATTTTCGTCAATAGGCAGAACGGCAATAAGCGCCCTGGCTTCGGCAACAAGTTTTTCCGCTTCAGCATTACTCTTGCCGGCCATCGCCTTCTCTGCGTCCTGTACAGCCTTGGTTGCTTCCCGGAGATCATCCAGACGATAGGTGATCATAACATCAAACATTGAATTAACCAGATTATATCGATCTTTTGATTTCACTACGTCAAACTTAACTTTGGCGCCAATGGTTTTGTCAATAAAGGGATTGGGGAAGTCTTTCGGTGCCTTGGCGTAGGTTTCCGGGCGAACAGGCAAACGTCTAATTTTAGGATCAAGCAGCATCTCCTGGCCAGCTTCGGAGAGGAGAAATTCGATAAACGCTGCTGCTGCTTCAGGATGGGGACTATTTTTAACAATGGCTATATTAGCGGGTACAAGAGTTGTCACAGTAGGATAGACAAAATCAACAGGAAAACCCGACGCCATTGATGAGAGTCCAAAAAAGTCAATAACGATACCAACACCAAACTGTCCTGAATTGACTCCATCAGGGACGCCAAAACTCCGTTCGGTTACAGTGTGAAAGTTACCACCAATTTCTTTTAACAGTTTCCAGCCGTTTTCCCAGCCTTCACCCTGCAGAATTGTTTCAACAGTGAGGTGGGTGGTACCGGATCGTGAAGGTGCTGACATACCGGTATGACCATGATAAACTGCTTTTGCCAGATCATTCCACTCCTTAGGGGCGGGTATTTTTTTTGCCTTCAGATACCTGGTATTCCACATCATACCATAACCGGATCCGGCAAAACCTTTATAATATCCATCAGGGTCATTAATGGGATATGAACCAATGAGATCAGGAATCCCGACAGCCTTCACCGTATATTTTGCCAGCAGGCCATCTCCCTTCAAAACTTCAAAAGCATCAGGGGCAGAAGCCCAGAAAAGATCGGAACTGTTATTTGAGGCAGTTTCCTGAATATATTTTACCCCTGCGGTTGTCTTCTTTTTCAGCATCTCTACTTTGACACCGGGATTTTGTTTTTCAAAGGCCTGTTTAAATGCGGTGGTAAGATCTTTTGGGTACGACGTCACAACAGTCAAATCTTTTTCCAGAGCCCATGCCGGTAAGGCAAGACATGTCAGGATGCCGACAGACAGAACAAAGCGTCCTGTCATTTTACGGTAATTTTTTCGAAGTAACATAAGTTCTCCTTTATAAAATATTGATGGAGGATGCCTGAAGGAACTCAGGCAATTGGAACAATAGCTGTACTGTAACCATTGAAATTATAAAAAACGATTTTTTTATCAATGCAGACGTTTGTTATATATGTAAATGATCTTCAATTATCTCTGCCAGTAACGGTGCCACGGAATAAACATCCATAAGATCATTGCTCTCCCTTCCTGGATAAGTGTCGGATCCTATGATCTTTGAAACAGGACTCGTTCTGAATTTTTCCAGGGAGTCACCAGCCATAACCAGATGTGTAGCCATGGCAACAACATCAACAGCCCCCGCGTCCAGGCATCGCTCAGCAGTCTGAATGATAGAGCCGCCTGTGCGTATCATATCATCACAGATTATCGCAGTTTTCCCTTTCACCACATTTGAGACCTGGCTGACAATGGTTTTATCCGTATCGTATCTGTCTTTATCGGCAGCTGTATGGGGGCAGTTGAGAAAACTGGCCAGCCGCGCAACCCGCTTGGAGAAACCGTAATCGGGAGAGACCAGGACATAATCCTGCAAACCGCTCTCCTTTATTTTTTCCACCACGAGGCTGTCAGTCCATACATGTTTGGCCCTGATCTCACCTGCGTGGGCATGAAGAACCGCCTCTGAATGGAGGTCCACAAAGGCAACAAAGTTGGGCCTTGCCCGAAAAATCTGTCGTGTGCGGGTAACACCTTTGGGTAGCTCAAAAGAGCCCGGTTTGGCCCTTTCCATAGTGGAATAACCGAGATAGGGAATAATCACATTAATTGAGGCAGCATTCCAGTACCGCCCCCCGGAAATCAGATCCATCAACTCCTGATGGGAGCTATCATTGTGGGTGGCCCCGAGAATAATCAAGTCTTTGCCGGAGATACTTTCAGGAAAAGCATGATATGTCTCACCGTCTGAAAAACGCTTCCTCTCCATTTCGGTGAAGGTAATCCAGAGCCTTTCAGCCAGCCTGTACCCAAGTTCGGTTGAGGCTTCATTTGCAATAAGGACGACGTTCTCTTTTTCTGCCATGCATTTAATCCTCTTAATCCGGGAGACAGATAAAAACAGAAAGGTATGCCTCAGTGATAAAAAAAATTATAAGGCTGCGACTATAGCGTCACCCATACCAGCCGTTCCGACAACATCGGATTTTCCAACGGCGATATCGGCTGTATAAACTCCTCTCTCAAGGGTTGCCGCCACTGCACTGTCAATAGCATCCGCGGCATCATCCAGGCCAAAACTGTAGCGCAGCATCATTGCCGCAGAAAGGATCTCGGCAATAGGGTTGGCAATACCTTTACCGGCAATATCAGGTGCTGATCCACCGGCTGGTTCATAGAGGCCGAACTTGTCTTTATTTAGGGACGCAGAGGCGAGCAGTCCCATAGACCCGGTCAACATGGCAGCTTCATCGGAGATAATATCGCCGAACATGTTGCCGCAGAGCATAACATCAAATTGATGCGGATCGCGAACCAGCTGCATAGTAGCATTGTCCACATAAATATGATTCAATTCTACATCCGGATATTCCCGGGCGATTTCAATGACAACTTCCCGCCAGAGAACCATTGTGGTCAACACATTGGCCTTATCCACCGATGTCACCTTCTTTTTTCTCAGCCTGGCAGCATCAAAGGCCATTCGGGCAATTCTCTGAATCTCCGAGCGTTTATATCTCATGGTATCAAAAGCCTGCTCGTCAGCCCCCTCACCATCCCGCCCTTTTGGAGTACCAAAATATATTCCTGAAGTGAGCTCCCGGACACAGAGAATATCAAAACCCCCGGCAACAATATCAGGCCGCAGTGGACAGGCTGCGGTCAATGATTTAAATACCTTTGCCGGACGAAAATTACAGAACAGGTCAAAATGTTTTCTTAGAGGGAGCAGTGCCGCTCTTTCGGGTTGCTGCTCAGGGGGAAGACTCTCCCATTTAGGGCCGCCAACAGAGCCAAATAAGATCGCATCGCTCTTTTCACAGATTTCCAGGGTAGAGGGTGGTAAAGCCTCTCCATGATTATCGATGGCAATGCCACCCACGTCAGCATATTTATAAACCAGCTCAAAAGAGAACTTTTTCTGTACCGTATCAAGAACCTTAACAGCTTCATCCATTACCTCTGAACCTATCCCATCACCCTGTAAAACCGCAATTTTTTTCATGTCTAGCACCTTCTTCTTTTATTGTTGTTTTTCCATCAATCGTTTCTCATTCTACTCGGAGCATACACCAGCAACGCCCGCCGGGCACCGGAAAAAGGTAAACACAGTTCTATAACTTCTTCCTGAATATAAGCTTCAGAAAAGACCTCCGCCATATCCGCAGCCTCGACCTGCCATTTAGGCCCTTTCATGCAGATAACCCGTGCCTCTCCGGGGGAAAATCGTTCCACCATTGCCATAAAAGTTTTTATGTCGGAAACTGCTCTGCCGGTAATATGAGTAAAAGAAGAAGAAGATGGAAGCCTCGCTTCATCCTCTATCCGGCAATCCAACACCGTTACATCCTGTAAACCGAGGATACGAACGATATGACGCAAAAAAGATACTCTTTTTTGTCGCGGTTCAACAAGGGTAACCTTCAAATCAGGCAGAGCTGTCTTACAAACCAGGCCGGGAAACCCCGCCCCTGTACCGATGTCCAGCAGGTGACTGTCTGTTTTTTTAAGCAAAGGCAAAATAGTCAGGGAATCAAGAAAATGATTTTCAAGAATCTGCTCGTCACTGCTTCCCCTGGCAATAAGATTCACCTTCCTTGCCCATTTTTTCAACTCATTGAAATATATCTCAAGACTCTTGATTGAATCATCCGTAAGGCTGAGTTCAAATTGATCCAACCCTTTCTTCAATCGTCCCTTAAAATCATAACTCATTTCGTAAGGCGAACTGCAACCGATGCGGCATGCGCATCAAGCCCTTCAAGCCTGGCCAGCCTCTGAATATGCTCTCCATCCCCCTCCAGTGCAGCTTCAGAATAGCTGATGATTGAGCTCTTTTTAAGAAAAGTCTCCACGCCCAGGGCAGATGCAAACCGTGCAGTCCCCATGGTCGGCAGGACATGATTTGGCCCGGCAATATAGTCTCCTGCAGCTTCAGGGGTATGATGGCCAAGGAAAATCGCTCCTGCATGACGGATATGAGGTATCTGCGCCCATGGATCAGCTATCATCAGCTCAAGGTGTTCGATGGCTATGGTGTTAGCTGCCTCAATGGCCTCTTCAATATCTCCTGCCACCAGGATAACTCCCCGGTTAACCAGTGAAGTCCTGGCAATTTCTTCCCTTGAGAGTAAAGGCAGCTGACGTTCAAGTTCCTGCAGCACTCTCTCAGCAAGCCTATCGTCGAGGGTTATCAGAATGGGGAGAGCCAGAGGATCATGCTCTGCCTGGGCAAGCATATCAGCAGCAACACTTGCCGACTGAGCAGTCTTATCGGCCACTATCAAGACTTCGGAGGGTCCGGCGATCATATCGATGCGAACCATCCCGGAAACCAGTCTTTTCGCCTCTGCAACATATTGATTTCCCGGGCCTACAATA
>LGVF01087758.1_pt1 | contig 12280 bp, 11 predicted proteins | sample 469901 | NCBI WGS metagenome assembly LGVF01 (sample SAMN03893561, study PRJNA290197) | marine sediment metagenome | material: sediment; isolation source: combined push core samples #3730, #5133, and #5579 collected at Hydrate Ridge | place: Pacific Ocean: Hydrate Ridge | reverse complement strand
CTTAACGAAAGGTTCGCATCATGGCCAAAGATCGACACATCATTATGGGGATTCACGTTGACGACCGGATCAAAAAAGCAACGGATATTCAGGGACAGCTCACCGCATACGGATGCAACATCAAAACCCGTATTGGCCTGCATGAAGTTACCGGTAGTTTCTGCGCTGGCTACGGTTTGATCCTGCTGGAGCTGGTGGGAGGACAGAAAGAAGCGGACGAACTGGCCGCCAAACTTAATGCTCTGGAAGGGGTGGAGGTTAAACTGATGACCTTCGACCACGCCTGAAGCCAGAGGCATTTTGGCCGATGACCGGCGTCTAAACTTTCCTTTTAAACCAGAAGGGCCCCCGAAAACTCGGGGGCCCTTCTGGTTGGTCTAATTAGCAGCAAACCTATAACTATTTTTCAACCTTGCCGTACACCAGCGACCAGTGTCGCCAGGAACGAGGCATATGACTGCCGATAGCACCGATCACCAGGGCCACCCACAATAGTTCAACACAAAGAGCCGGCCACAGATGCAACAGGACTAGCGGCAACATATGGCCGAGTGCCATCAGCCCCCGTCCCTCATGAGGCCAACGCAAGCTGTGATGGAGCTCCGTAGCGACCAAACCGAGTCCAGTCAAAATCACCAGCCAGGCATAGTGATGAACAGCCGGCAAAGGCGCCTGAAAAATTGCGCCACCGAGGAGAACCCCGACTACCCCAATATGCCCGGTGCGCAACAGAATATCCAGCGCTCGCGACCAATCGGGGCGTTTAGTCTGGGGGGGTCCGGTATTCTTTCCAGCCGCCATGTTCTCCATCTTTCTCGCGTTTAAAGTCCATCAGCCATCATAGCCGGAACACGGTCGGTGAAGAAACAAGTGGGACTTTTCACAAGGAAAAGCCCCACTTTTCAACCGTTCTTAAATATCGGATCAATAGCACCCGTCAGGGATACTGCCCGATCAGCATGTTGCGCTATTACTCGTCGCGCTCGTAATCAACGATACGTGCAGCTACGGTCTTGATGCTGAGCAGATCTTTGTAATTGATGTTGTTGCCCAAGTAGTTGCCACCGTCGGTACCGCAACCGAGGGTCAGTGAAGGCGGCAGCTTGTTGTAAATGAGACCGATGCTGCCGTGCACTGCGGGCTGGTTGAGCAGCAGACGGTTGGCTGGAATTTCCAGGGAAAACTTTTCGATAATTTTCTCATCCTGAGCATGAATAACGGCGGTGTGACCGGCGCCGCCCCAGCGGAGCTGATTTTTGGCTGCGTCAATCGCTTCGTCGCTGCTGTTGTAGCTGATGTAGCCGAGAACCGGGGAGAGTTTCTCATGGCTGAACCAGTCGTCGGGACCGATGCAGGTCAGGGGCACGAGCAGCAGCTTGGCATCATCAGGCACCTCGATGCCGGCAATCTTGGCAATAGCCTGGGGAGACTTGCCAACGATAGCCATGGCCGGAACGCCTCTTTCCTTGTCGAACATGACCGCTTCGAGTTTCGCTTTCTGCTCAGGCTTAACCAGGTACGCGCCGCGCTCGACCATGAGCTTCACGGCCTTGTCGCAAGTTGCCTGGTCGTCGAAGATCATCGACTGGTCGGAAGAGCAGATGGTGCCGTTGTCAAAGGTCTTGGAAGCGATGACGTTGTTAACCGCCACGCTGAGGTTGGCGGATTTCGAAACGAAAACCGGGGTATTGCCAGGACCGACGCCGATGGCGGGATGACCGGAGCTGTAGGCGGACTTGACCATGGCGCCGCCACCAGTGGCGAGAATCAGGTTGATGTCCGGATGGTTCATCAGCAGGGTGGTTCCTTCAATGGAAGGCGTTTCGATCCACTGAATGCAGTTTTCGGGGGCGCCGGCCGCAACAGCCGCATCGCGCATGATCCTGGCCGCCTCGACACTGCATTTCTGGGCACGGGGGTGACAGGCAAAGATGAGCACGTTACGGGTTTTCAGAGCAATCAAAGCCTTGAACATGACGGTCGAGGTCGGGTTAGTGGTCGGCGTAGCAGCCGCCAGCACACCGAAGGGTTCGGCGATATACTTTATGCCTTCTTTTTCCTCAATCACGCCAACGGATTTCTGGTCTTTAAAGTACTCGTAAACACCGTGGGCGCCGAGGTGGTTTTTGATGGCTTTGTGGTCGGCCCGTCCGATACCGGTCTCTTCAACAGCCATTTCGGCAAGCTTTACTTCGTTAGCAACGCTGGCCACATCCATTGCCGCGCAAACCTTGTCAACCTGCTCCTGAGTAAACTCTCTGAGTTCGGCAGCAGCCTTTGTAGCATTGGCCACCAACTGATCGATCATTGCCTTTGCCATACCTAATTCCTCCTAGTTCTTGTGTTGTTGAAGCTTCTCGCTTAACCCGATTGCCAAAAATGCCTACTAGAGCGAGCAACATTCAAAAAAAAAGAGACAGGGGAGCACCGCATGTCTTGCGTCCTTACGGTCGCAGATGCAATACCCTCCGACTCCTTTCCAAATACGGGAGGCGCCACCGTTTCCAGTGAAACCCACAGCCCGTCCCCCCATAGCCTTTAAGCCTTAGAGAAGACAGGTCAGAGTCGAAACCCGCCTGCTTGCCTTTAAATGCGTAACAAAATGCCACTACATCCAACGCTCGATAGGCGATATTCCTTAAAAACTACCACACCAACTTATACCAAACCGGTCCTGCCCATGCAAGAAAATAATTGTTATTTCCGGACGCCACGCAGACTCCTCCTACTCCCATCCAGGCCAGTGTTTAGGCCTTATAACAGAGTTTCTTTGAAGCTTTTTTGCCGCCGCTGGCCTTCTCTACTTCGATACCTGTTCCGTTTACGACAAAAAAAGCGCGCCGGTCAGGAGGGAAAAACCAGGCGCGCAAAAAAACTCCTTGGCAGAGTTGTTGGCTATCTATGTATTTTTGTTTAGTCTACCATCGTCGGATGCCTTTGCAAGCGGCCATCAGCGGCGCCCCGACAAGCCGGGCACCCCAGGCCTTCGCTCTTCCTGGGCCACAGCCAGGTGAATGATAAACCGGGCACCCAATTCGCCGTTCTGCACCTCAATATCACCGTGGTGGTGTTCGATGATTCGATGGACAATGGACAGCCCCAGACCGGTACCGTCCTGACGGGTTGTGAAGAAGGGATTAAAAATGTTTCTCATCACCGAAGGCTCAATCCCTCCGCCCGTATCCTCAACCTCCAGAGCCACTGCAGGCTCGCCTCGAAGCAGCGAGGCATAAGCCCTGACCGTCAGCACCCCGCCCGGAGCCATGCTCTGCCGCGCATTAGCCACCAGATTCAGCATCACCTGGCGCAATTTCTGCTCGTCACCCTGAATTGGCGGAAGCCCCTCAAGGATCTCTTTCTGCAGAACAATGGAAGCCCGCTGCAGCGGTTCTGACTCCAGCGTCAGCACCTCTTCAAGAATCTCCTCCAGGCGGCAATCGACAAGACAGAGCATCTGTTTTTTTGAAAAGTCCAGAATATTACCGAGCATCTCTTCCATGCGGCGCACTTCCCGAACAATGATCTGACTGTATTCACTGGCCTCGCTCTCCGCTGGCAGCAGCCCGGCCAGACGATTAGCATAACCGCCAACGGATACCAGAGGATTGCGCAGTTCATGGGTCACCGAAGCAGCCGTTTCGCCAAGGGCCGCCATCTTTTCCCCCTGAATCATCTGCTCCTGGGTTTCCCGCAGATGCCGGTGAGATTCCTCCAAGCGCTGCATTAACAGGCTGTTTTCCATGGCTTGGGCCGCCTGACTTGTAAACAGCTCGAGAAACCGCCGCCGCTCTGGAGCGATCTCTACCCGGCTACCCGGGGAATCGACCAGCAATACGCCCAGAACCCTGCCGTGACCGACCAGCGGCGCACAGGCGCAATGGCCAATACTGAACATTTTTTTCAACTCGGCAAAGGAAGGGGCTGTTCTCTCATGATCGGAAACCAGCACCACCCGCTCCTGCAGCACGGTCTGGACCAGAGGATGACCACTCTGCTCCAGAGACAGCCGCTGCTTACAGACCAGGCGACAAAAGGGATCCCGTCGCTGAGCCGACCGCACCGCCTTGGAAACCCTTGGCTTTTCCCAGGCCGCGAGACCTTTGGAAGGCGGCAAAACGGCACCGGCTTCGGCGCGACAGACTCCCAGCATACCCTGCAAAAAACCGCTGCGCTCATTAACCATAAAGAGCATGGCCCGCTCAAAGCCGGCTCCATTTTCGACGGTGGCAGCCGAAAGCACCAAGTGCATCAACTCGTCAAGATGCAGAGTGCTGTGCATGGCCCGGGAGATGCGATACAGGAGAGAAATATCCTGCAGTTCGGTGGCTTTTTCCTGCGACAGGTCGGCCAATTTTTCCACCGCCGCCAGTCGCTCCATGGCCTGAGCAATCTGTTCTGCAATGAGCACCAGCATGCCGTGCGCTGCCTGGTCCGAAGCCAGGGCCAAGGGACTAGCATCAACCTGCTCGAAGATGGTGAAAACCCCCCAGGTGTGCTGCTGAAACACAAGAGGTACCGCTGCCACAGCCGCAGGCAATAACTCGCTATGCTCAAAAGCCACGAAGGGTCGCTGCTTAACAACCAACTTGCCATCGGAAACCACTTGAGCGGCAAGTTCTTCTTCGAGAGTTAATAAAGGGGTGCGCAGTCCCCGCCATACCTTAGAAATCCTTACCGTCCGGTCGCCAAGCAGGGTATTACCGTAGATAGGCCGCAGCACGACGCAGGCCGCTTCGGCGTGATGGTGCACAATGCGACTGGCTGCTTCCAACAACTCCTTAACGGTAACCGCCTTGTTCAAAGAGCTACCAAGAGCGGAAATCAGCGCTAACTGCACCATACGGCGCCGCTCGCCAGCAGCCATCTGACGATGCTGCAGCAAACCGCTCATCTGTATTGCGATGGTTTGACAAAAATTTTCGAAAGAATGGCTGGAGTGGAAACTGGAGGGGAGGGAAAGGGTCAATACACCATGCAGTCGCAGGTGGTCGAACAGAGGAACAGACAACAACTGGTCATCACGCACGAGACAACGACCGGCCAACGCCTCAGCCGAGCCACCTTCTGCCCTGCTATTACAGGGGCGGAAGAGATAGGGGCCAGCGGCCGTAAGCCGTTCTGAAAAGTGCCGTGGGCGATCGTCACAGAGGAACAGCTCGGCCCCCTTGAGGCCGAAAGTGCTCATCAGCAGTTGCAGAATATCCTTGCAGGCCCGGGAATAGTCAGGCTCGGCTCGATTGGCAATACGCACCACATCGCAGATAACGGCACAGCACTCAGGGCTCATGGCACTCTTCTTTAGTTGCCGAGCACAAACATCGAAGTTGCAGTATCAGCCAGATCAACCGATCTTTTCTTTGCGTTCCTGCTCGGTTTTACAGTCAATACAGAGTTCCGTCACTGGCCGAGCCCGCAGGCGAGCATCGCCGATCGACTCCTCACAGCACTCACAGGTGCCAAAAGTACCTTTTTCGATGCGAGCCAGGGCATCACGAATCTTCTTGATAAGACGACGTTCACGATCCCTGATTCTCAGCTCGAAATTGCGATCCGACTCAAGAGACGCCCGATCGGTAGGATCGGGAAAATTGATGTTCTCGTCGGTCATCTCGGAAACCGTCTTACCGGCTTCCTGGAGCAATTGCTCCAGCTGTGCTTCCAGATTTTTTTTGAATTCCTCGATCTGTGCCTGTTCCATGCAGTTGCTCCCTTACCAAGATTAAGAAGGAGTAAATGTAAAAGAAAACCCTTTTCAAGTCAACCAAAATGGCGGGAAGCTATATATACTTTCAGCTCCCCGCGAGGAATTGACGACAGAGGATAAGCAGAGAAAAAATAACAGCAAACCAGCAGACCACAATATTGCCATTATGGCGAGGCGGGTTCTCAACCAGACCCTGCACCTCATCATTGGCCAAGCCGCTCGGGACCCGCTGCAACAGGAGTCGAAACAGGGCAGCCGCATCGCCATAGGTGTTGGTGACCAGCAGAAAAGACTCACCGACCCAGAGGGTTACGAACAGCCGCTTGCGCAGACAGACGGCTTCCACCTCCGTCAAATCGGCGAACAGCATCCGCTTTTTTCTGCCGATACGACAAACTGTAATCCCCGCCTCATCCAAGTCGATGCGACGCAGCAGATTGTCCGCCAGCAACCCCGCCAGCACAAGCACCACGCCGCCCACAAAGACACTCTTGTTCACCGGCTGCCCCTGCAGCAATAAAACGACCAGCAAGGCAATCTGAACCAGCAGCAGCAGTCCAAGGGGCAACAGCAAAGCCCGCCTTACAGTAAAACTCATTCGCTCCGTCATCGATGTCATCCATTTCTCATCAAAACCAACAGACCGGACTCCGTATCAGCAGAAGGTCAGGCGTTGCGCATATAAGTACCGCTCTTGCCGCCATGTTTCTCCATCAACCGGATAGCGTGGATCTCCATTCCCTTATCGACAGCCTTGCACATATCGTAAATGGTTAAAGCTGCTCCCGAAACAGCTATCAGTGCTTCCATCTCGACACCGGTATTGCCCGTAACGCGAACCCGGGCCTCGATCTCGATGCGCCCCTCTCCCGGATGGGGAATGAACTCGATGGCAATAGAGGTCAACAGCAGCGGATGACAGAGGGGAATCAACTCGGGGGTCTTCTTGGCCGCCATGATGCCGGCTAAACGCGCCACCGCCATCACATCGCCCTTGGAAAAGTCACCGTCAAGAATCCGACTCAGAGTCGACTCCAGCATGCGTACCTCGCCGCGAGCAATGGCCAGCCGCTGGGTCGGGGCCTTGTCACCGACCTCCACCATAATCGCCTTGCCTTCTTCGTCAAAATGGGTCAACTGGTCGCTCATCTCGTCTCCTTATTTGAATACATAATTTCCGTCCGCCCTCTGCGGGTGCGGAAAATCCTTAACCAAAAGCGGCCGCCTATCAGACAGACAGTCCGCCGATCAATCGAAAATCCCCTCCAGGACCTGCTGCACATTCGCCACCCCACACAGCTGCAGCCCCGGCGGTGCGTCAAGATTCTTCAGGTTGCCGGCCGGTAGACAGCAGCGCTTAAAACCGAGGCGAGCGGCCTCCATGACCCGCAGTTCCGGCCGGGACACAGCCCGCACCTCGCCGGCTAGACCGACTTCGCCAAACAGAATCAGGCCGGACGACACCGGCCGATTAAGATGACTCGAAGCCAGAGCCGCCACGATGCCAAGGTCGACTGCCGGTTCGTCGAGCCGTACGCCGCCGGCAACATTGAGAAAAATATCCTGAGCTGTCAGGGGCAGGCCGAGCTTCTTTTCCAGCACGGCTACCAGCAGCGAGACCCGGTTGTGATCGATACCGATGGCGGTGCGCCTTGGGGTACCGAAGGAGGTGCTGGACACCAGGGCCTGTAACTCTACCAGGATCGGCCGACTCCCCTCAAGGGACGGCACCACCACGCTCCCGGCCGACTCCTCGGGCCGCTCAGCGAGAAACAGCTCCGAAGGATTGGATACTTCGACCAAGCCCCGGTCCTGCATTTCAAACACACCGATCTCGTTGGTCGAACCGAAACGGTTCTTGACCGCCCGCAGAATCCGATAGGGGTGGCCGGCGTCGCCTTCGAAGTAAAGCACCGTATCGACCATGTGCTCCAGCATGCGCGGCCCGGCGATAGCCCCGCCCTTGGTGACGTGGCCGGCGATAAAGGTCGATACCCCCTGCCCCTTGGCCAACACCATCAACCGGCTGGCGCACTCGCGCACTTGAGCCACGCTTCCGGGAGCCGATTCGAGGGCAGAGGTAAAGATGGTCTGAATGGAATCGACGACCAGAAAGCGGGGTTTCAGCTCCCCTACCCGATCGAGAATAGCTTCCAGGGAGGTTTCGGCGCAAATGAACAGGTCGCCAGCTTCAACACCGAGACGGGCGCCGCGCAACTTGATCTGACGGGCCGATTCCTCGGCGGTGACATATAGAACGGAACCGCTGGCAGCCAGGCGGTTGGCGGCCTGCAGCAGCAGAGTCGACTTGCCGATCCCCGGATCACCACCGATCAACACCAGCGAGCCGGGCACCACCCCGCCGCCAAGCACCCGGTCGAATTCACCGATGCCACAGCGACAGCGATCCTCCTCATCGGCGGCGACTTCAGCGATGCGCTGGACTGGAGCGGCGGCCGATACGGGCCGCCCCTTGCCGGGGGGAGCACTGCGCAACTCCTCGGTCAAACTGTTCCACTGACCACAGTCCGGGCAACGACCAAGCCATTTGGGGCTCTGGTAACCGCACTGCTGACAGCTATAGATGGTTTTCTGCTTCACGGCCTTCTCCTCAAAATAGCAGGCCATTCTAGATCCTTTAACCGGACGCTGTCAACGGCTGCAGACGCCTGGAGCTGGACGCATCCCTTGCCGGTCTGTTAATATGGTTTTTTGGTAACCCATACCGGCACTGCCGATAATCCGTCAAAGGATCGCCAGCCATCATGATAGAGACCCGCATCATCCGCATTATCGAGGATATCGTTGGAGCCCAGCACGTCTCCACCGCCGACACAGACCGGCTCTGCTATTCCTACGACGCCACTCAGCGCCAGCATCGCCCCGATGCTGTGGTCTGGCCGGGTAACACCGAAGAGGTCAGCCTACTGTTGAAGATGGCCAATGCCGAGGGCATTCCGGTCTATCCAAGGGGCGCCGGCAGCGGTTTTACCGGCGGCAGCCTGCCGATCCACGGCGGCCTGGCCCTGGTACTCACCCGCCTCAATGCTATCCTGCGTATCGATGAGGCAAACCTGGTGGCAGAAGTCGAACCAGGGGTAGTGACCCGCCAGCTGCAAAAGGCGGTAGAGGCCCTCGGCCTGTTTTATCCCCCTGATCCGGCTTCGTTGAAATTCAGCACACTGGGCGGCAACGTTGCCGAATGCGCCGGTGGCCCCCGTTGCGTCAAGTACGGGGTCACTAAAGACTACGTTCTTGGCCTGGAAGTGGTCACCCCCCAGGGAGACATTATCCGCACCGGCGGCGAAACCATGAAAGGGGTGGTCGGTTATGATCTGACCAAGCTGCTGGTAGGCAGCGAGGGGACCCTGGGCGTAATCACCAAAATCATCCTCAAGCTGCTGCCCTTGCCAGCAGCTAAAAAGACCATGCTGGTCCTCTTCGACTCCATTGACGGCGCCGCCCAAGCGGTGGCAGCCATCATCGGCGGCAAGATCATTCCCACTACCCTCGAATTCATGGACGCCACCACCATCGACTGCGTACGGCGGGGCACCGACTTGAAATTGCCCGAAGCGGCGCGAGCGGTGCTGATTATCGAGGTCGATGGCGATGCGGACCTCATCGAAAAGCAGGCCAAAACGATTCTACAACTGGTCGAGCCTTTAGGTGTGGTCAACACTTGGGTTGCGGCCAATAGCGAAGAAAGCGAATCGATCTGGCAGGTGCGGCGCAGCGTCTCTCCGAGCCTGCGCAAGGTCAACCCGGACAAATTCAACGAGGATATCTGCGTGCCCCGCAGTCGCCTGCCGGAAATGATTCGTATCATTGAAGCGATCAGCACTAAACTGCAGATTCCCATCGTCAACTTCGGCCATGCCGGCGACGGCAACATTCACGTCAACATCATGGTCGACAAGTCCGAACCGGGCCAAGAGCAGAAGGCCGAACAGGCCATCAAAGAGATCTTCGCCGCCACCCTCCAACTCGGCGGCACCATGAGTGGCGAACACGGCGTCGGTGTGACCAAGGCTCCCTACATCCCCATGGAGCTCGACCCGGCCGCGGTGGCCTATATGAAGGCCATCAAGCGGGCCCTCGATCCCAACAACATCCTCAACCCCGGCAAGATCTTTCTGCAGGACTGAAAAGATTCAAGCCCTTGCGAAATAATATGAAACGATTAGATCGACATAAAACCCTCGCCGATTATCGCCAGCAGATGGACCAATGCGTCAAATGCGGGGTCTGCCGGGCCCACTGCCCGGTCTTTGGCGAAGAGGGGCGCGAGGCGGTGGTGGCCCGCGGCAAGGTCACCCTGGCCCACGCCCTGCTCAATGGCGAGATCGAGGCCGGCCCGCTGCTGAGCGAAAGCTTCTCCAAATGCCTGCAGTGCGGCAAATGCGTGCGCCGCTGCCCCACTCAGGTACCGGTGGATGACATCGTGCTGGCCGCCCGCCGGGAAATCGTCAACCGCCGCGGCCTGTCCCTGTTCGGCCGCAGCCTGACATCCCTGTTGCGCCGGCCGCGACTTATGCAGCTATTGGCCACCAGTGCTCGTCGCGCCGCTCTCCTGCTTTTTCGGCGAATACCTCAGAAAAGCGGCCTGCGCCTGCGCTTTCCGACTCCGTTTATCGACCGCCAGCGCAGCCTGCCGGCCTTGGCCAAAGAGCCCTTTCGCCACCGGCACCCCGAATTCATCGCCGGCCAACCGGAGCAACCGCTGGTCGCTCTGTTTACCGGCTGCATGGTCAACTACCTGTATCCGGAGATCGGCGAAGGCGCCTTAAAGGCTCTGGCCGCCCTCGGCCTCAACGTGATCATCCCCAAAGGCCAGGGCTGCTGCGGTCTTCCGGCCCTCTCCGCAGGGGACGGCGCAAGCGCCAGCGAACTGGCGACTCGCAACCTGCGGGCCTTCGGCGAACAGCAGCCGGACCAGATCGTCACCCTCTGCGCCTCCTGCCACAGCGGTCTGACCCGCCACTTTCGCGACCTCGGCCCCGACTACGCGGCCATGGCGGAACGGGTCATCGACATCAACGACCTGCTCGTTAGCCAAGGCCTAGAGGAGGTCCTTCGCCAACTGCCGCAACGGTTGCAGCGACCCAAAGTGTCGGTTCATACCCCTTGTCATCTGCGCAACAGCGGTCTCGACGAACCGCCCAAGCAGCTGTTGGCCGCCCTTCCGACCATCGAACTGGTAAAGATGAACAAAGCCAACGCCTGCTGCGGCCTGGGCGGCACCTTCTCCGTCCACCACTACCAGACCAGCCGCCAGCTCGGAGCCATCAAAGCAACCGCGGTCAAAGATAGCGGCGCCGACCTGGTAGCCACCGCCTGTCCCGGCTGCATCATGCAACTGCAGGACAGCCTCGATCAGGCGGGTCTGCCACAGCGGGCCTGCCATGTACTGGAGCTGGTCGGTGAGGCGTTGGCCAAAGGATCGAAGGAGCTAACCTGATGCGATATGCGATAATCGTCCTGCTGCTCTCGGCCCTGGCCGGAGGCACCGCCTTGGCAGTCTATCCCAGCCAGACCATTACCTTTGCCGGCGGCGAAGCCGGTCCTGTTGCCTTTAGCGGCTGCGCCCATGGCCAGCCCTGCTCGCGCTGCCACAACCAGCAGACCTTTCCCCGCATGCAGCAGGGCGAGGTGACCATTACCATGGCGGCCATCGATGAAGGTCGACTCTGTGGTAGCTGCCACAACGGCCGCCAGGCCTTTGCCAGCCAGGGCAATTGTCAACGTTGTCATCAGAGCCAGTAGCACATCAGACCCCGAATAAGGCATCAAAACGCCAACGGGGCGCCTGCTGGCGCCCCGTTGATTTCGTTTCATGGCAATGATTTGTGCGTTACCCGCCGATGCCATGCATACGGCGCTTGCCTTGACGAAAGTCGTCCTCACCGATGTGGTGGCGCTCCGGCTTGGCGCAGGCGGCAGTCCGCAACAGTGCCTCCAACTCCTCATCAGAGGCCTGGTGACGTAACGCGTCGCGCATATCGAGTTCTTCGGTGGAGAAGAGACAGGGGCGTATTCGGCCATCGGAGGTGATGCGCATACGGTTGCATTCGCCGCAGAAATGGTCGGAGATGGCTGGAATCACGCCGATCCGCCCCGGGCTGTCAGGATAGTGAAACATGCGCGCCGGGCCGCTCGGCCCCTGGCGCAGAAGCGGGATCAGCTTAGCAACCTTGCCCAACTCTTCGAGGATAGCGGCGGCTGGAAACATATGTTCAGGGGTAAAATCGAGTCCGCCGCTGACCGGCATGAACTCGATAAAACGAATTTCCCAGGGATGTTCCAGGACCAGACGGGCAAAATCACCGATTTCGTCGTCATTGACCCCCTTCAGAGGCACCATGTTCAGCTTAAGGGGAGTCAGGCCAGCGGCATCGGCCTCGTATAATCCAGCCAGCACCTTTTCCAGGCCCGGACGGCGAGTAATATAGGTAAAACGGTCTTCACGCAACGAATCGAGACTGACATTAACCCGGGAAAGGCCGGCGCGACGCAGGTCGGCAGCCATATCCGCCAACAACATGCCGTTGGTGGTCAGAGTGATCTCCGGCTTGG
>LGVF01002525.1_pt1 | contig 12284 bp, 11 predicted proteins | sample 469901 | NCBI WGS metagenome assembly LGVF01 (sample SAMN03893561, study PRJNA290197) | marine sediment metagenome | material: sediment; isolation source: combined push core samples #3730, #5133, and #5579 collected at Hydrate Ridge | place: Pacific Ocean: Hydrate Ridge | reverse complement strand
AGACCATTTTTAAATGGCCCATTCCAGGCCAAGTTCACGCAATTTTCCAGCTCTGGGATTACTGGTGCTATCATCCCATCCCAGCAGATCATAATACTGCGCACGCATCTCGACAAATACCTCTTTGTCAACACATCTTCCCTTGGCAGGTCCATCGGGAAGCTCTTCAAAAAGACGCTGGGGAAGCGTATCATCCTTTGAGGTAAAGCCCTTGCCTGCCATTGATTTGACGCAACATGTTGATTCGTCTCTCGAAATTGTATCTGAAATCACTCCCAGCTTATACCTGCCGTGTAGTTCTTTAACGGTAGCCACAATGCCTGGGAAAAACCTACAACAAAGGAGATCGGACTTATTACGACGCCATCAAGTTTAATGGTTTTCTGAAGGCATTCAAGGAGAGGAATGCAGCAGAGCGGTTATTTTTTTATCATCCATTTCACTGAGACTGTTGAGTATCAGATCAGCTCTGGAGAAGTTATGATCTTTCGTAAATTCGTTGGGTATGGCGACACCGTACATGGCTGCGTTTTTTGCGCTGTTCAGTCCATGTTCTGAGTCCTCAAAGGCGATGCATTCATGGGGGTCAACCTCCAGGATCGCCCGGACTTTCAGGTAGATTTCAGGATCCGGTTTTTTCCGTTCGACCATATCACCACCGATGACCAGATCAAAATAGATGTCCAGGCTATGTGACTTTAAAAGGCTCACAATCTCTTTTTTATGTGATGAAGAGGCTAAAGCCAGACGATAGACTCCATGGTGCTTTTCTATGATGTCCCTGGCTCCTGGGAAAAGTTTAATTTCCGGGATAAGATTCATATAAATGGCCTGCTTTTCCAGCACAACCTGGGGAATACTCTTCTCAATCCTGTCACTTATGATATAATCCCCAGCCACCTTTTCATTACTGGTGCCAACAAAAGTCATAAAGGAATCAAGGGAGAAACTTGTCACTCCATTATTAGAGAGTGTTTCTTTCCAGGCCCGGTAATGCAGAAGTTCTGTGTTGGCCAAAGTCCCGTCAAGGTCAAAAATAAGCGCTTTAATCATTTTCTTTCAGTAGGTTTTGTGCTTTTACCGCAACTTCGCCGGTCAGTCTTAACACCTTCAGGGCAAGCTCGGGAGCTAATGAGCCTGTGCCGCAGGAAGGGGCAATAAAGGTTTGTTTCATCAGCTGTTTTCTGGAAAAGCCAAAAGTTGAAAGCAGTTCAAGTTGACCCAGCCATTTTGTAAAAAGTTCTTCACTGTTAGTTTGCTGTATAACCCGGGGGTCGCCCGTGGGAATAATACCCCAGGCAAGGAGACCACCCCGGGAGAGAAAGTCGATAAGCTGATTCTTAAAAAGAATGAAATTGTCAAAATAAGAGTAGCCATCAAAGCTGATAATATCAGCGCTGGATGTGAGTATTGGGCCCCAGTCTCCGTTCGCGCAGATATGTACCCCGGCAAGCCCCCCATCCGCCTGTATTCCGGCTATTACTTCTTCTACTGCATTCGACATCATTTCTCTGGAAACACCCATGAATGCACTGGAGCCAAAGCTGACCACAGCGGGTTCATCAATGAAAATGATGGGCGGCGTATCCCCGGTGAGTTGTCTTAACTCTTTTACCTGCCAGCGTCCTTTCAGGGCAAGGAGTTTGGTTAACACGTCTCTAAGGCTATCATCGTAAAAAATACTGCGATTATGTTGATCCGTTACTCCTATGCCGGTGGTTATCGGCCCGGTTACCTGTCCTTTCAGAGTGACAAACAGGTGATCTTGTTTTTTCAGGGTATCAACGAAGGAGTAAAACCCTTTTGCCGTATCGTTTTCCAATCCAAATCTTGATGATTTCAGATATGCAGGATCATTCTCAACCTGCATATAGTCCTGATAAAAAGAGGTCATCTTTTCCTCAAACCCATCCTGTTCAGTATTTACCCAATATCGATCACCTTCTTCCGTCAGTCCTGGAAAACCGGAGAGAAACTGGCGAACCATTCCTTCCCTGGGAAGTTTAGGTAGTTGTGGCCAAAGGGGGACTTCCGGTGTATAGGAGAGGATTATCCGTACCGCTTCGTTATGATCTGTTATCGGCAGGCTGCCGATCAAAACAGGCAAACATCCGGGTGTGAACATATTAATTTCCATAACAAGATGGNNATTCAAGATAATTGGTATTCGTTGAGTTCCAATTCAAGTGTATATAAATCTCCTCGACAATATGAGATCATCAACTCAACGGGAGTATTGAATTGATCGAAAGTAATATTTTTCATATAAAATCCTGGTGATTTGGCAGGAATATCAAAAAAATCCGTCATTTTCTCGTTGAGAATAACAGCCTTAATTTCCTGGATGGCTCTTTTGAGCTCAATGCCGAAGTCGACAGTGATAATTTTGTACAACGATGTACTCAGGTCGTAGTTTACGATATCTTTGAAAAGGCGATATGGCAGATAACTCTCCTCATGGACGTAGGCTGTTTCGTTCCCCAGCCTTAAACGCTGAATCCGTACCACCTTTTTTTGTGCACCCAGCACCAGGGTTTTGCTGATTTCTGCGTCAACGTCAATGATTGATTTATCTAAAACAATGGTCTTTTCTTTTATTTCTTGACCACTGATACAATCTCTGAAACTCACAATTTTTTGTACATCGTGCTTCAGTTCGACAATCGCCTGACCAGACCCGACATATGTGCCCATCCCCTTTTTTTTAATCAAAATCCCACTATCCACTAAACTGGAAACAGCTTGCCTCAATGTTGCTCTACTGACGGTACATCTTTGGGCTAATTCTATCTCGGAAGGCAGCCGGTCTCCTGCTTTAAATATTCCTAAATCAATTTGTTGTGTTAACCACTGTTTGATTTGGAGGTATTTAGGGATTGGGTTAGTGGGATCGACAATTTTCATATAGACTCTTTTATTTCTTCCTGTTTTTCAAGAATTAGCGCTGTCGGAACGGAAAGAAGATAGGCAAGCCCAAAACCTGACAAACCACCGATTAGTTTACCCGAGAGGACCGGTAAAATCATGTTGGGTTGAAAATTGGCTGTAAATGCAAGATGATCACCAAACATGAACGCGGCACAGACGGCAAAGGCGATACAGAGGACTTTATCCTTTGCCCTCATATCCTGTATTAACCGAAACATTGCCAGAATATTAGCTGCTGCCGCTAACATTCCAGCTGCTCCCTCGGATTTAAGTCCCATTATTTTACCCACACTTTCCATGGGCGTGGCCAGATACTTTTTAATCAGATATACCATCGGAAACGCACCACACAGCATAATCCCTATATATCCGGCAATCTCAAGAGCACGAAACTGGTCTTTTTCATCAGCGATAATAGGATCAAATCCCCAGCTGCCGAAAATGGAGGTAAAAGCGCCGGTAAAATATTCCACTACAGAGAATACGAGAACCAGAATGATACTGATATGCATGCCTCTTCCGAACCATAAAAATCCTTTGATCATCGCATTTGGAACCATCTTAAGTCCGATGGCAAGGGCTACACAGAAGATTGTCAGAGGAATAAGATTGGTAAAGATAGCTGAAAAAGTGAGGGCCAAAGTATAAGCGGATTCTGCATTAGCGGAAATAAGGCCTCGTACTGCGAGATCAGATATAGAGAGAATGCTGCAGGTAGCAAATACGCCGATCGGTATACTTAAAAGACCGGACATGATTCCTAGGGCCATATATTTATGGTCCTTTTTCTGAAGCATAGTAAGACCGACGGGAACTGAAAATACGATAGTGGCGCCTGCCATATAACCGACTACCATAGCCATTATCCATCCTTCCTTTGATTGTGCCAAGGTTTCCGCCAATTGATACCCTCCCATATCAACCGCAATAAAGGTTGTAGCTGCAATAGCCGGGTCGGCTCCCATGGCAGAAAACAACGGCCCAAAAAAGGTTTTAACAAAAGCAGACAGATAAGGGATCGCTGCCATAATACCTGCAACCGGAACAAAAATCGGTCCAATACTATATAATCCTTCTACAAACTCTTTCCCTAACCCTTCCTCTTCGTTTCTAAGATACGCAAAAGCACCCAACACTGCACACACCATAATAATATATATGACTACGGTTCCAATATATTCCATTCTTTATCTCCCTGTTGTTTTACATTGACAAAAAAATCTTATACTGCTTCATAAACGCGGCCAGATTGGTATCTGTGTATTCTTTGAAATCAAAGTCAATATTTGAGTAAATCTCTGAGACCATGCTCCACATGGACTCACGCAGTAACGATGCACATTTCATTGCAAAATATCGATATCGCAGGAGATCTGTCACCGTTTTATCATAGTAATTTTCCAACAACCACTCTTCGTCGGCAGTAGTTAATTGACAATTTGAGGCAAGCCCCCCCAGGTCAAACAGGGGGCTGTTGAAACCTGCGTAATCCCAGTCAATCAACCAGACTTTTTCTCCATCATCGATGAAGTTGGCCGGCAACAGATCATTATGGCCCCAAATTATCTCAATCATTCCAACCGCTTTTTCAAGATTTTCAGCAGCAGTCAATAAAGCAGGGAGTTGGTCGACCATTCGGCTCTTGGCATCTTTTAAGGTTAAGGCATAATCATTCACCACATGAAATACCCAGAAAGCTAATGCCGGACCTCGGATATGCTTTTTTACATCCCTGTGGCAAGCCTGGAGTACCGGTAAAATACGTTCGAGCATCTCGCGTTTTTGAATATCTTTAGCAGCAAGAGTCTTTCCTTCGATAAATTGTATAACAAGTACACCCGGCTCAGAATATGTAACGTCAGGTGATATTCCGGCGCTGCAGGCCGCTTTACTGGCGGCGAGTTCGTTAAATCGCATCACTTGATGAAGAATAATATCGTCGGCGATTCGAACTACATATTTTTCTCCCTCATCCTCAATGACAAAATTTATATTAGTAATGCCCCCTGTTAACGGCTGAGGATAAACCGCTCCTTTCCAACAGGGCAGATTGATTGCTTTTGTTAATGCTTTAGTTATCATTTTTCCCACTTTTCATAGAATTACTAAGCGAACATGGGGACAAGGTTGTCCCATCTTTTATTGTCATTCCATCCCTCTGGCATACAATGAATCATTTGTGGGACAGCAATGTTACATTAAAATTCGCTCTCGTGCCGGATCGTATAAAGCCCTATTTTTTTCGAGTCGGGCCTTATATGTTTTTTTATACACCTCGATTTCGTACTCATCACCAAAACCGGCCTGATCTGCAGGGAGGTAACCATAACAGATGTTTTTTCCCACAGTGTGGCCATAACCGGCGCTTGTCGTTACACCCAGTACCTCCCCTTTATACAAAATAGGTTCGCTGCCTCTCATCCTGACCGGTTCATCTGTTATCAGAGTAAATGTGTGCAGCGCGGATTTGGTTTTTTTCGCTTTTATTTTAGACAGTGCTTCTTTGCCTATAAATGAGTCTTTTTCCAATTTGACGCAAAAACCCAATCCGGCTTCGTAAGGATTGTATTCGGGAGATAGTTCCGATCCCCAATAACAGTACCCCTTTTCTAAATGGAGGGAATCGATGGCTCGATAACCTGCGTTCTGAACAGAAAACTCCTGCCCGGCATCCCACAGGGATTCATATACATGGCAGGCGTATTCCGTTGGAATATAAAGTTCATATCCCAATTCACCGACATAGGTGACGCGGAGGGCCAATACAGGAGCGTATTCAACTGTCAGAGTTTTGCAGGTACTGAACTTAAATCCATCATCGCTGATGTCATCCGGCGATATCTTCTCCAATAATTTCCTGGAGTTGGGGCCAATCACGTTAATCACCGCATAAGAGGATGAGGCATCCCGTAAATAAACTGAATTGTCCTTCGGAAGATGCTTTTTGATCCATTCTATATCGTGCAGCCCAAACGCCGTTCCAGTGACGATTAAGAACTTTTGATCTTCAGTTCTGGCAATAGTGATGTCTGACTCAACATTTCCTTTTTCATTACATAGCTGTGTGTAAGTAACACTCCCAATGGGTTTGTTGATGTCATTGGCTGCCAGGTAATTCAAGTATTTGAGTGCGCCGGGACCTTCAACCTCTATTTTGCTGAACGGTGTCTGGTCGATCAATACAACACTTTCACGCGCAGCCTTATGTTCTGCCGCCACATACTTAAACCAGTTGGGTATTTCAAAGTTAAGCTCGTCTTTAGGTTCCACTCCTTCGGGAGCAAACCAGTTCGCTCTCTCCCAACCGTATTTGGCACCAAATACAGCTCCTTTATCTTTCAAAGTCTGATAAAGCGGACTTCTCCTGATACCTCGGGCAGAATCATGTTCTTCGGATGGCCAGTGAACCGTATAGTGTTTTCCATATGCCTCTGACGTTCTCTCAACACAGTATTTTCGACTGCGGTGATACGAACCAAAACGTCTAATATCCAATGGCCAGATATTTAAACTGGGTGCACCTTCAATAATCCATTCAGCCATCATTTTTCCTGCTCCGCCGCCGGCCGCAATACCAAAGGCGTTAAATCCCGCTGCGACAAAACAGTTATCCAGTTCCGGTGCCGGCCCCATGATAGCATCTCCGTCGGGGGTAAACGCTTCAGGTCCATTTACCAGTCGAGCAATTCCCGCTTCCCCGAGGCATGGTGTCCTTTGTTGAGCGGGAGTGGCAATGGATTCAAAATGATCGTAGTCGGGTTCCAGAAGTTGTGAGATAAAATCATTATCCACCCCATCAGTGGACCAGGGTATTCCGTTGCGTTCATAACCACCCATAACCAGTCCACCAACTTCCTCCTTATAGTAGATGAGGTTGTCTTTATCACGAATGGTGGGAATATCGGTTGGCATATTTAGAATAGGTTCTGATACTAAAAACTGATGTTGAAAAGGCACCAATGGCACATTAACTCCAAGCATTTTACCGATCTGGTATCCCCACATACCACAGCAGTTCACGACAATGTCACATTTAATGATACCCTTATCGGTTTTTACTGCTTGAACACGTTTATTTTTGATTTTAAATCCTGTGACCAATGTTCTTTCGTAAAACACGGCACCACGATTTCTGGCTCCTTTGGCCATTGCCTGTGTAATTCCGGCCGGATCCGCCTGTCCGTCTGTCGGCATATAAGCAGCTCCAATAACATCGTCATAAGATATGATCGGACATAACTCATATGCTTCTCTGGGGGAGATCATATTCATTTCCATTCCAAAACTGCGGGCGGTAGTTGCTCCTCCTTTCAGTTCGTACATTCGAGCTTTGGTTTTGGCTAAATGCAGACAACCGGTCTGTTTCCATCCTGTGGTTAAACCGGTTTCTTTTTCCAGTTCTTGATACAGCGACACACTATATTGCAGCATCCTGGTCAAGTTGCGATCATTCCGGAATTGCCCCACCAACCCGGCAGCATGCCAGGTGGAACCACTGGTTAACTCGCCTTTTTCAATAACGACGGTATCTTTCCAGCCCATCTTGGTTAGATGATAGGCTACACTACAGCCGATAATACCGCCTCCGATTATGACTACTCTCGCGCTATCTTGCATGGTTCTCCTTTTCATGAAAGTGCTATAAGTTCCGGCAATATGTCCACATGTCTAGACATCTGGACATGTGAGGTAAAATGACACAAATAATTAGCATATGTCAAGGGAAAAGTTCCTGAGGTATTTTTCCGGATATTCCTGCAGACTGTATGGAAATTGAATTTAAGTAAAATCTTTAATATCTGGTCTTGACAGGAAGGTGATAGGTGTTAAATGTAGCATATGCACAAATGAAGCCTGGTTGTGTTGAAAAGATTATTCCAATATCAAGTTAAAACAATTAGTTAAAGTAGAAAAGCGTAACTACTTCAAAACTGGTGGTAACATCTACAAAAATACTTTTTAGATTCCCGATAAAAGAACTCGGGAATGACAGCAAGGGATTGAGTATACATGTCATCCCCGAAGGTTTTTATCGGGGATCCAGTAGTTGTTTTACCACCACTTTTGGAGTAGTTACAGAAAAGCCTTTATAATGGAAGGGCGTCTCTACCAAAAGATTTCCAAATCCCAAAAAAGGCTTCCTATGTCAGCATTTAGTTAAATACCCTCTTGACAAATTTTTTGGAATAGTTAATTTGGCATATGCACACAAACTATTAAGAATACTGGCCGCAATAAGAACTTTATTTAGTAGGGATGATATATGATTAATTTACTGAAAATTCTACAAAAAAATCTCGTTTATGTTATTCCTGTGTCCATGATCTGTGGACTTGTCGGAGGTGGTTATCTCTTTAATGCAAAACCTCTGAAACAGTTTATTATTCCCATCACTTTTGTCATGATCTATCCTATGATGGTGACTCTTAATGTCAAGAGTATTTTAAAAGGTGGTGATAGCAAACTGCAGCTGGTTACCCAGTTTATCAACTTTGTGATTGTGCCCATTATCGTCTACACTATTGGTAAGATTTTCTTTACAGGCGAGGCTGAGAAATTTGGCCTTTGGGCGGTAGGGCTCTTTTTGATTGGGGTTCTTCCAGCTTCGGGCATGACTATCTCCTGGACTGGTTTTGCCCAGGGTAATAAAGAAGCGGCTACCAAGATGCTTGTTTTTGGTTTGATTATCGGGGCCGTCGCTGCACCAGTCTACACAAAAGTGTTTATGGGAACAAACGTTGATGTAGATATGTTGCACATGTTTCAGCAGATCTGCATTTTTGTCTTTGTACCTCTTATTGCGGGCCTTTTAACCCAGAATTATCTTGTTAAGAAACATGGTAAGAAGGTATGGGCAGAGAGATACAAGCCAAATTTTCCGCCTTTTTCAGCCTTGGGTGTGGCGATGATTGCCTTTGTTGCGATGTCTCTTAAAGCTAAAAATATTATTGAAAATCCGGGTGATATCGTAGTTATCTTGATCCCGCTATTAGTGTTTTATCTTCTTTCGTATGTATTATTGACACTGTTGGGTAAAATGCTTTTTGCACGTGGTGATGCTATTGCCATGGTTTTTGGCGTGGTAATGCGCGATCTGTCCATTGCCCTGGCTATTGCAATGACCGCCTTTAAAGAGCAGGGTATGACTATCGCACTGCTCATTGCTATGGCTTATGTGATCCAGATCCAGTCTGCGGCCTGGTATATCAAACTTGTACCCAGGATATTCGGGCCGGTGGTGAAAGAGGAATAGATGAATAGTTATTGTTGAACAGATAGTATTACACCTGTCTGTTCAATTGTGATAAGGGGTGAGGTTGCCCTTTTATCGGTGGGCTAAATTATTTATGGGTTATCTTGTACTAACTTTTTTCAAACCAATACGCTGATCTTTAATGGTTTTTACAACAAAATAACCGGTATCAAGTAACCGGGGATTCCATCTGCATTTGAAACGGACCTGCTGGCCTACTGTGATCCTGCGTGACCGTAGAACTCCGATGGGTATATCAAGCCCAATGCCTCCTGCCGAGATATCACGAAGGTTTACATCGAGGTTCTTTCCGTCCTTTGTGATCATTTCCACCTTTCCAAGGTGGGGAATCCTTGGTTTGACTCGTCGATTAAACACACATTTCACGATTTCATCGCATTTATGACATCGAATACTTTTTTTGCGTAGACTTGGTGGAAGAGCGGAATTCCTTCTCGCTCCACACGATGGGCATTTGAACTGTATTCGATTATTAATGACATTAAAATTTCTGGTTTTTCCCATATTTTTTCTCCCGTCAGGTTGTGGATCAACCTGCTTAAATCCTCCGTAGTTGTCTGTCTGAACTGAGATAAGGCTGTATAACCATTTCTTTTATCCTATCCTGCTTTTCCATCTTGTTCAAATTTTTTAAACTGATTGATTGATATCAGTGCCATATCTTCAGCTGTTTGATACCTGCCTGCTCTGGTTGTAGTAAGTGAATAGCGGTGCCGCATTTTCAAACCTTGTGTTAGTCTGTATTTTCTTTTAACCTGACCCTGAAAAGTATTGTAAGTGACAAGTATTGTAGAAATAGAATTTTGGAGTCCGATATGAACCGTTGGGAGTGTGGTGTATGCGGCTATTTACATGAGGGTGATGAAGTACCTGAAAAATGTCCTGTCTGTGAGGCTCCAGGTGAGAAGTTTAGTGAAGTTTCCCAAACTGAGGGGGGTGGGAAAGAAAGCTCTGCAGTGGAATCTGCTGTCAAGAAATGGAGATGCACAGTATGCGGCTATGTTCATACTGGAATTGAGCCTCCTGAGATCTGTCCGGTCTGCGGCGCTGGATCTGATAAGTTTGAAGAACTGGTAGAGGAGGAGAAAGGGGAAGATGCTGCAACTATTACCGGGAAGAGATGGATATGTACAGTATGCGGTTATATCCATACCGGTCATGAGCCTCCTAACAAGTGTCCGGTTTGTAATGCTCCTGCCGAAATGTTTCTTGAATTGGACAAGAACGGCAATGAGATAGGCTCGCTGCCCGTTAAAGAAGGGGAGCAGGGGTCGGAACAGGCTTCGCGGTCACTGTTTAATACTATCGCAGATCTGCTTGTTCGCCATCATCTCCATCCTATTTCTGTTCATTTTCCAAACGGGATTTTACCTGTAGTGTTCGCTTTTCTGGCAATTTCGGTATGGTTTAATATAGCAAGTCTCGAGACTGCTGCCTTTTATAATCTCATAGCTGTTCTTCTGGCTCTGCCCCTGGTTCTGTTAACTGGCTACCTGGAGTGGCAGAAGAGATTTAAAGGGATTAAGACTTCAATCTTTATCATAAAAATGATCTGTGGTCTGGTTGTACTGGCCTCGACCAATGTGCTTGTGTTCTGGAGGATTATTGATCCGGGGGTAGCTGCTGCAGATTCTCCAGTGAAGTGGATTTATCTGGGAATTGCAGCCTTGCTGCTGGGTGCAGCAGGGCTGGCAGGACATCTTGGTGGAAAGCTTTCCTTTGGGACCAGGGATGGGGGATAATCCAACATTGGGTGTTTATCTCTCTTCCTTGTTCTCAGGTAGAAACGGGGTAATGTCTTTTTCATATTGCAGTTTTACTTTTATCCCGTTTTCGTTCAGTGTCCGGATGGCGTTGTCACTGTCCGGGGCACCAACCCTGAAAACCATCTGAGTGATTCCGGGGAACTCTTTTTCCGGCCAGCAGAGCAGGCTCTGAATATTTATTCCCGCCTCTTTGAGTACAGTCGTGACTTTTGCAAGTTGCCCGATACTGTCGCTTACGAAAACCCCCAGCCTTACACTCTCGTCGCTGATGCCGATGGCCTCAAAGAGGACAGCCATAACATCAATGCTGGTGATAATCCCTACAAGGTCATCGCCTTCCATTACGGGCAGTGCGCTGATTCTGTACTGCTGCATGATAAAAGCTGCCCGTTCTATTGTTGTGGCGGTGGAAACTGTTACCACGGTTCTTATCATGATCATATCCACTGTTACCTTTTCGAGCAGGTAGTTCAACTCATGGGTGCTGAGAGATGTAGCCGGCGAGGCCCAGTATTGTTTGAGATCCCGGTCGGAGAGAATTCCAATGAGTTTTTTGCTATTGTCGATTACCAGCAAATGGTCGATTGAGTGTTGATCCACCAGTTTCTGGGCATTGGCTAGGGAGGTCTCCGGAGAAACTGTGATCAGGTTGGTATGCATGATTCTGCCTATATACATGGTGTGCTGTCTCCATTAAAATTGGGTCTGAAACTGTGTTTCCAGTTATATCGTACAAAACAATAAATTACTGATTCTGCTCGCTTCATATATTAAATGGTCACAATCACCTTGTCAAAAAAAGTATTCTCAGGCAATTGTCTTTTATGTGATGTCATCAGCTTTCTGGAAGGTCAGTTATAGTTGGTTACACCAGGCTAAAAAAAAGACTTGCCTGGGAGGCGAGTTTCAGAGTATTTTTATCGGTTACTTTCAAAACATTGGTGAAAGTTAAAATATAAGCAGTTCTGCAAGGTAGGAGCTGTAAAAATCAGGAGAAAATGTGACAAAGAAAAACGATAATACACGCTGGATGTCCGGTAATGAAGCCATTGCACTTGGTGCTTACGAGGCAGGTGTAAAAGTTGCTTCAGGCTATCCGGGAACACCCTCAACGGAGATTATGGAGAATCTTTGCCGTTATGATGGTGTATATACTGAATGGGCACCCAACGAAAAAGTCGGTCTTGAGGTAGCGATAGGGGCTTCTTTTACCGGTGTCAGGGCCCTTGCCACCATGAAACATGTCGGGCTCAATGTGGCAGCTGACCCGTTGTTTACAGCTTCATATACAGGAGTCAAAGGGGGGCTTGTCCTGG